>Ga0315282_10005650_pt1 | contig 21233 bp, 16 predicted proteins | sample YL17G07_20_MG_FD_203693 | JGI IMG/M metagenome (GOLD analysis project Ga0315282, IMG submission 203693) | Sediment microbial communities from Yellowstone Lake, YNP, Wyoming, USA - YL17G07_20 | ecosystem: Environmental > Aquatic > Freshwater > Lake > Sediment | place: USA: Wyoming | collected... | reverse complement strand
GCTTGATCGAATGAACCGTTCTGAAGCCGGTGACTTGGGCCTCGCGGACGTTGGGGAAGTCACCGAGATTGTAGTTCGGAAAGCCAGCTACAGTCAGCCTGTCGCCATAAGTTATCACCGTGTCGTCACCGACCCGTAATGAGGGCAAATCCAGCTCTTCTATTTTGATGATCGCAATGTCCAGATCCCTATTTTCAGCAGCAATAGAAACCGGATGTTGTTTACCCGGAGCATCGTGCCGAAAGGCATATGTTCCAGAGCGCAAAACGTGATGACAGGTCACAAGCCCGACAGTATCCAACGCGAAGGCTGTTCCTTGGCCAATCGGATCCACGGATTCCAAGATCCAAAGAGCATCGAATATTTCTTCCCTGGGATGTCTGTAGACCTTAGGGAAGGGTTCTCCAACCAATCCGTGAAACTCGGAGGCCAGCTTGCGGTAGATGACGTCCTTCTCGCCACGAACCATTCGAATGAAGTTGATCTTTCCTTGGACGATTCGTCGGAAAGATGGCGGCGGACCATTTGGTTTTCTTTGTTTCCAGCTGTATTTTCCTAGGTGCTCCTCTTCCGCACACTCCAACCCATGCTCTTTCCAGGCGTGCAGCATTGCTCTGACCTGTTGTATCAGTCTCCTGCGGACATTCGGGAATCTATTGACAGTAAGGCCTGTTACAACCTGCCTTCCCGTGGGCAGGTGAAGTCGCACTTTGTGTTGGTTTATACTAAAACCATTCCCGATTATGACCTTCTCAAGCGCCCTCCCCACCTCAATCGTCCTACTCTCTCCCGAAAAGTTGACCCTCGCCAAAGCATCGGGGAACGTTTGCGCTGTGGTAGAAAACGTTATGTCGTCCGCATACCGAGTGAATGTGCAGCGGTACTGCCGTGCCAGATGCAGCAATTGGCTATCCAGTTTACCACATATCATGTTCGACACTACGGGAGATGTGGGAGCGCCCCGAGGAAGGGCGCCATTGTAACAGCATATCTGCGCCAATACCGTGGCCGCCTTCTCGCCAATATTGTACGGAATCGCCATGAACATGCCACGCACCCGGCCAAAATTAATGGACGGGAAGAAATCCGCGAGATCCACGTTCAAAACGCATTGACGCTTCGCGTGCTCGCGAGCATTTGTGGTTATGCTTTTACCTATAGCAAATCCATGGACTGAAGCCTTTGGTTTATAGACAAGCTGAAGTATGTGATTCAGTTTCCGCTGGATTATCTTCAGTGTCCAGATGGGAGCGGATATCTCGCGTTGTCCACCGGATTTCTTTTTCAAAAAGAAGGTTGTGTAGTTGGCTTGCGGTTTCCGTCGATAGAGCAGATACACGAGATGACTATATTCAATCTCAAGCAGTGCCGCGACATCACGCGGCGTCTGCAATGCGGGGAAGCGGTTGCGTAATTCCCCGTTGGAGGCTCGGAGTTTCAGTTCTGCTACTGGTGTCATCGCCGGAAGTGATGAGTACACGCTGCGCAATTCAGCTTATGCAGTGACATGATCTGAAACATCTGAGCGACATGTCACGAGAAAGCGTATCGCTGACCTTCGAATCCCGTCGCAGATAGTCGACGCAAACGCAATTAGCAGCGTGTACTCATAAACGGTCTTGATCGCATAACCGTAGGCGCTATGCAACCGTTTTTTTTGGTCATCAGGACTGTTTTTGTCCGTCAGTTGCTCACAAAGTTGCGCCGTGTGAGGCTTGCGGCCTACGCCGTGATCGTCTCTCTTTCGCGGCGGCGGAGGGAGCGGCGCCTGACCTTGCGCTGGTCGGTTTCGGTGTCAACAGCGATTCGCAGGCGGTGGCCGAGGGCGGCGCGGCGGGCGGGAAAAGCAACGCTGAACGCTGAACGAAAACGAAAGATTCAACATTCAAGATTGCTCCTCTTCATTGCTTTGCTTCCGCAACTCAACATTCAGAATTCAACATTCAAAATTGCTCTCCATCGCTCCTCTTCATTGCTTTGCTTCCGCAACTCAACATTCAAAATTCACCATTCAAAATTGCTCTCTATTGCTCCTCTTCATTGCTTTGCTTCCGCAACCCAACATTCAAGACTCAACATTCAGAATTTCTCTCTTCATTGCTCGACTTTGGGCGGTGTGATTTCTTTCTGTGCCTGGTATTTGCCTTTCTTGTCGGCATAGGAGACGGCGCAGAGTTCCGTGCCGCGGAGGAAAATCACCTGGGCGATCCCCTCGTGGGCGTAAATGGTCGCGGGAACGGGGGCCGTGTTGCTGATCGCCATGGTGAGGTGGCCTTCCCATTCGGGCTCGAGCGGGGTGACGTTGACGACCACGCCGCAGCGGGCATAGGTGGATTTGCCGAAGCAGACGGCCACGACCTCGCGCGGGATGCGGAAGTATTCGAGGCTGCGGGCGAGGACGTAGCTGTTGGCGGGGATTTCGCACTGGGCACCGCGACCTTCGACAAACCAGTCGGCCTGGAACTGCTTGGGGTCGAGTCGCGCGCCGGGCGGGGGCGCAAAGACGCGAAACTCGTCGGCCAGCCGCAGGTCGTAGCCATAGGACGAGACGCCGAAGGAGATGACCCCGCGGCGGACCTGGGCGGGGGCGAAGGGGACGATCATCTGGTGGTCGCGGGCCATGCGGGCGATCCAGGTGTCGGGTTGTGCGGACATCGTGGGTTTCCTTTCGTCGTTTGGTGGATCATCAAGACGCAGAGCCGTGGGGGAAAAGCAACACGAAAAAAGCGAGAAGCATGGAACAGCAAAGCCGCAGCCAAACGAGGCTGTAGGCTGTAGGCTGTACGCTGTGGGCTGTAGGCTGTAGGCTGTAGGCCGAAAAACCCCCTTCGCGAAAGCTTTGTAAAACATCGTTGCAAAACATCTTATGCGCCATCTTTAGGAGAAACCTTCGCAAGAAAACAAGAAATTTGGAGGATAGTAGTACGAAGAAGAAAGCGGGATTTCTGTTGACGGGCGGGATGGGGGTGCAGCAATAGGAATCGCAAGGGCCTGGATGGCAGGCGGGTGAGGGTGGAGGTCGTGTGGCTCTGATCGTCGGCGTCATTGGCGGGCACAAGGTTGATCCACGGACTTATGCCTTGGCCGAAGAGGTGGGGCGTCGGATCGCGCGGTCCGGCGCTCAACTGATTTGCGGCGGGCTCACGGGCGTGATGGAGGCGGCCTGCAAGGGCGCGAGCGAGGCGGGCGGGCTGACCATCGGCGTTCTGCCGGGGACGGATTCGCGCGAGGCCAACCGCTACGTCGCGGTGAGCGTCGCCACGGGGTTAGGCCTCGCGCGCAACGTGATCATTGTCCAGACGAGCGACGTGCTGATCGCGATCAACGGCGGCTATGGCACGCTCAACGAAATCGCCGCCACGCTCAATCTGGGCAAGCCGGTGGTGGGGCTGGAGACGTGGGACCTGGAGGCGGCCGGCGAGGTGGACCCGCGTTTGTTTTTCCGCGCCGAGTCGCCGGAAGAGGCCGTGCGGAAGGCACTGGAACTGGCGAAGATGAGGGCGGGTGGCGGGGAGTAGGAGACGCGGAGAGGGGGGACGCGCGAAGGGGGGGACGCGGAGAAAACTTGCCGAGAAAACATGCGGCTGGGGATTTGTGTTACGGATTCGCACAGATGGAAAGCGGGAACCGCAGATTGCGCAGATTGAAAACAAAAGCGATTTGATCCACGAAGGGACACGAAGGAACATGAAGAAGGCCGCAAGTTCGGAGTCGAGATCTTTAGTCTGACTCTTTCATTGCTTTCTACCGCGCGCTCTTGAACTCCAAACGGAAAGCTCTAAAAGGAGTGGAGAAGAAAGAGGCAGACTGAAAGTCTGGACTCCGAGCTTGAATTGCCCTCTTGGTGTTGCCTGGTGTCACTTCGTGGATCGAACTGTTTTCGCTTTTTGCTTAATCTGCGGAATCTGCGGTTCCGTGCTTTTGGGCTTGGCGACTTCCCCTGGACACACCCCGAAATCCGGCTGTTGGTTCTTGCTTGCCTCGGAAATCGAAATGGGTAGACTTCTGTCCATCAGGGTGAGAGCGAATTGGCCGCGGAGGTGAAACTCGATGGACAGCAGGACTGGGACCATTGCTTCGCTGGCTTTCCTGATGGCAATCGCCGCACTGGGGCTTCGCTCGGTCGAGGGCGAGGAGACCGAGCGCAACTACGTGATCGTCTGCCACGACGCGGGCGCGGGAGGCTATCAGGCCTTTCCCGACATCTGCCGCATTCGCACCGGCGAGCTGCTGTGCGTCTTCTATGCGGGGTTCGGCCACGTCTCGCTGCCCAGCTATGGGCGGGGAGGGAAGTTGCCGGCCAATTGCCCGAATGCGGGTCGGATCTGCCTGTCGCGAAGCCGCGACAACGGAAAGACCTGGTCGGCGCCGACGATCGTGGTGGATACGCCGCTCGACGACCGCGATCCTTCGATCGTGCCGCTGCCCGACGGGACGCTGCTCTGCAACTACTTCTCGCACAAGCCCGGACCGGGCGGGCGCGGCTATCAGTTCGTCCATTCGGCGCTGGTTCGCTCGACCGACGACGGCAAGACCTGGAGCGACGAGCAGGTGCTCTTCGACCAGTGGGCATGCAGCTCGCCGATCCGGATTCTGTCCGATGGGCGGCTGGCGCTCCCGCTCTATTATCTGGGACCTGGTCGCGCCAAGGGGCTTCACTATGGCGGAGTTTCCTTTTCGACCGACGGGGGCCTGACCTGGTCCACGCCGGTTCCCATTGGAAAAGACGGCCCCTTCCCGCTCGATGCCGAGCCGGACATCGTGGAGCTGCCCGGCGGGAAATTGCTGGCCGGGCTGAGGGCAAGCCCGGGCGGCACGACGGCGGCGTTCTCGTGGTCGAAGGACGGCGGGCAAACCTGGTCAACGCCCATAGCCATGGGCTTTCTCGCCCAGTCCATCTCTTTTTTGCGCACGAGCAAAGGCATCCTGCTGATGGGCCATCGTCTGCCCGGAACCAGCCTCCACTATAGCCTCGACGACGGGAAGACCTGGCAAGGCCCCGTGCAATTGGCTTCGGGCGCCGGCGCCTACCCCAGCATGGTCGAACTGCCCGACGGGACAATCTGCTGCGTCTACTATGAGGAAGGTCCGAACAGCGACATCCGGGGCATGCGCTTTTCGGCCGATAAAGACGGCATCCACATCATCCCACCCAGCAAGTGGTAAACCGATTGCGGATTTCGGATTGCGGATTCGGGACTTTGCGCGGTGGGTTTTGTACCGCACATTAAGCCCGGGGGCGTAACTGCTGATTTCCCAGACTTCGTGGTGCGGTTTGGGCGTGGGTAGAACGGGAAAGACTGGAACCGCAGATTGGGCAGATTGGTGCAGATCAAAAGCGATTCTATCCACGAAGGCACGCGAAGGGACACGAAAAGGGTGGCTTTGTTAGGAGAGAATCCTGTCAAGGACACGAAATCCTGTGCCCACGCTGGGCAGATCGCACAGATCAGAGGGTCAGAGATACCCCTCTTGGAAGATGGGGAATGCGAGCCGATTTGGCATAAATACACTGAAAACCTATCCGTAGCGGGTAAGAGATAATCATTATAATTAATATTATATTGGAGAATAGCCGCCGATTATGGCACTATCTTGTTGTTATTAGCCGTGTCTTCCTTGCGGATTCTACCGGGTGTGCTTCTGGAGGAAGGCCATGTCCTTGGCAACTTTCTCCAGGATGACTTTGGCTTCTTCGGGGCCGGAGTATTCGCCGTGGACGCTCAGGGGACCGTCGTACCTGGCCTTCTTCAGCAACTCGATCACCTTCGGCCAATTCACCAATCCCTCATTGAGCTGGCACCACTCTGATTTCCATGTCGTCAGGTCGCCGGCGGTTGAGGCCACGCAGCGACAGTTCTTGACCGCAACCATGACCAGGTAGTCGCTGACGATCGAAAGGGCCATATCAGGCGGTTCACCGCAGATGGCCAGATGGGCGGGATCGAGGTAGACCGCGACCGCTTTGGGGTCGAAGCCGCGGACCAGCGCCATGGCCGCGCCGGCGTTGCAGCCGTAGTTGCCGCCGGAATGGTTGTGGACGAGAGTGCGCACGCCCAGCTCGCGGCCCATTTTCTCGAACAGCTTGAGCTCGGACCGAATGGTTTCGACCGTCGGCCAATAGGGCTGGGCGGCGGTCCATTTCCAATAGCCGATCTTGATCTCGTGAATGCCCGCCTTGGCACACGCCTCGAAGAGTCGCCTCGTGACCGGGTCGCGTGGATCGGTTTGTTTGGTTTCCATCGAGGCCAGCGGGACGGAAAGTCCCATGCCGCCCCAGATCTTCATGGCTTCGGGCAAGGCGGTGGCGACGTTTTCGGGAGTCACGCACTGGCCTTTGCGGATGGCCAGATCGAGGCCGTCGAAGCCCAGCCGCTTGGCGGTCTCGCCCACCTCCCTGGCGCTCAGTCCGGCGAGGAACTTGGTGAAGAAGATGATTTTCATGGGCCACGCCTCTTCGTTAATGTTGAATGTTGAGTTTTGAATGTTGAATTCGGCCGGCCCGGTCAAGTGGAAACGTCAGCCATTTCATGACGCGAGCTGGAGAATGGGAACGCCGGCGGCCTCGGCGGTGCTTTGAAACGCTGAACGCTGAACGCTAAGCGCTGAACTGAACAAGGAGTTGAATTGAAAGGAGAGAGGCCAGAAGCCCCGGTGTTCGCGTGGGAAGCCGCAACGGGGAATAAGGCCTTTATCACGGGCTCGAGAACGGCTTCTTCTGCAATCCGCAATTAGAGCACCGGCGAGGCCGCCGGCGTTCCGTGAAACTTGAAACTTGAAACCTGAAGCGCCGTACGTAAGATTTGTGCCCGCGAGGCATGGATGTGTCTGATCTTTTGCTCGTGATCCGTTCGTACGTCGTCCTCCAGCTCCTGGCGGTGGCGGGATGGCCGTGGCTGCTCGTTTTGTTGCGGGTTCACACCGCGCGCGATCCGCTCCAGCCGCAACGCCTCCCTCCACTCGATCTGGCAATGTCGCTGGCCAAGTCGTCGGGCATCGTTTTGGTTTCCTATGCCACATGGCTTTTGGGTTTTGCAGGGGCGCCCACTGTCGGCGCAGTCGCCTGGTTGGTGTGGGCAGCATTCGCGATCACAGGGTTTCTGGTCCTGCGCTTGCGGTGGCGCGACATCGTCGAACTTCTACACCCGCATCGGCGGGCGATTCTGATTGGCGAGGCGGTTTTCCTCGCGGTCTTTCTTTCGCTTTGTCGCGTGCGGGCGCTGACCCCCGATGCGACGTTTTGCTATGACGAGCAGAAGCGCAGCTACGACGAAAGCGCCTCGGAGAAGTTTACCAATTTCGCGCTGCTGGCGAGTCTCTATCGCGAGCACCACCTGCCGCCGCGCGACACCTGGTTCGACGGCTATCCGATCAACTACTACTACTTCGGCCATTTCGAATGGGCGACGTTCTGCAATCTGGCCGGCATCTCGCCGCGCGTGGGATTCAACATCGGCCAGGCGGCGGTGTTCGCGCTGATCGCGGCCAATGCCTTTTCGCTCGCGCTTCTGCTGACGCGGCGGATCGCGGCGGGGCTTCTCGCGGCCTATGCCGTTCCGCTCATGGGATCGCCTTACGGATGTCTGCAACTTTTGCTCGAAGGGCTGAAACACTTTCGATTCTGGGAGGCCTCGCGCATCGTCGAAGGGACAATCGTCAACGGCCAGGTGGCCGGACCGATCACCGAGTTTCCTTTTTTCACGTTCGTCGTGGGCGACTTTCACGCGCACGGCATTTCGTTCCACTCGTTTCTTCTGGCGCTCGCGATTGCTTTCCTGGTGCCGCTCGGCGCGCTGGGAAATCGAGGACCGACCGGATGGTGGCGACGGACCGGCCTCGAGGCGGTTCTCCTGGCGGTGCCGCTCGGACTGCTCGTGGCCGTTACGGCGATGACCAACGCGTGGGATGCGCCGTCGCTGGGCCTGGCCATCGCGGCGATTCTGGTGTTGCGCTCGCTCTGGCTCGGCGGCTTGCGGCTAAGAGGGATTCTTCGCCCGCTGGTGCTCTCGGCGTTGGCGGCGGCGGTCGCGGTGGTGTTTCTTCTTCCCCACCTGACGACGTTTCAATTTCCCGTCGGCGCAAAACGCGATCCCAACGCATTCTATCTTATCGGGCCGGTCAAGTGGCTGGGCGGGACGCACCTTTCGGAATTCAAAGACTACATGGTGCATTTTGGTTTCCTGCTCATTCCGCTGACGCTGGCGATTCACGCGCGGTTGATCGGGCATGTGCGGCGTGGTGAAGAAACGAAGCGGTCGCGCTATCAAGCGCTTTTGGGGGCGAGTTATCTCGTCGCGCTCTACATCTTCCTTTTCGCCCAGCGTTATTTCCTGCTGTTCTTCCTGGCGGCGATGATCGGTTACGCGCTGGTGCTGGCCGTGGTCGAATTGCGGGTCGCGCGAGGCCGCAACGAGGATGCGGGTGGCCGGGATGGACAGGTTTTCGCGGCGGCGGGCGTGTTGTCGGCCATCGCGCTGCTTTTGTCGCTCTTTGCCGAAGTGTGGGTGGTGGACGACGGCTATGAGGGTGCGTTTGAACGATACAATACGGTCTTCAAAACTTACAACATCGCCTGGCTCCTTTATGGGGTGAGCTGTGCCGCGGTGATCGCGACGGTTTTGTCTTGGTGTAGAACCGGTTGGCAACCTGTCGCCAGAATTGACGAGGGCGGTCAACTTGTCGGCGGGAACAGCGCGAGTGGGAAGAGCAAGAGCGGGACAGGTTGCCAACCTGTCTTACTCTGGGCGGGCATCGCGGTCGTGCTCGCGATGGGATTTGCCTATCCCTTCGCGGCGACGTTGGCGCGCGTGGACGAGACGCGGCGACGCGCGCCAGCTCGCGAACGGATCGCCTTGCCGCCCGGTCCCGAGCTCGACGCGGTTCGTTACTACGCCTCGGTCAATCGCGACGAGTACCGGCTGATCGAATGGATCGCCGACACGATCCGTGGCAAGCCGGCCGTGGCCGAGGGATGCCGCGCGCTTGATTCTTACACCGTCCAGAGCCGCATCGCCACGTTCACGGGCCTCTGCACGGTTCTCGCCTGGCCGCAGCACGAGGGCAACTGGCGAAGCCGCGTGCGCTCGTCGCTCAATCGCGGCGAGATCGTTGATATCTGGGGCGAGATGAACCGGCGAATCGCCGATCTGGAGACGCTTTTCACGACGCGCGACGATGCGCTGATTCGTGAAATCATCGGGCGCTACCAGATTGAGTACATCGTGATCGGGCGCTGGGAGCGCGCTCTCTATGGCGGGGCGGCCGGACAGCATTTGCGCGAGCTGTTCAAGCCCGCGTTCGAGAGCGGCGACACGATTTTTCTGAAGACGCAGAGGTAGGACAGGTTGGCAACCTGTCCAACGCGGCAGACGGGACTGACGAAGCAGAAACATGGCAACGCGCGAAGAACAAGTTGCAGGAGCCGCGGATTGGCCGCACGTGGAGGACGGGTCGGTGCGATTGCGAGGACAGGTTGCCAACCTGTCCTACTTCTGGCGATGGCTGATTCTCGGCGCGATCGTCGCGTTTGTTCTCGCCACGCGCTTCTGGACCCTGGGCGCCAAGCCGTTCCACCACGACGAAAGCATGTTCGCCTCATACGCGTTCCACCTTCGCATGACGGGCGACTACGACTACAATCCCGTCCTCCACGGTCCGTTTCTCGAAGACATCTCGGCGCTGATCTTTCGGCTGTTCGGCGACAGCAACACGACCGCGCGGCTCTGGAGCGCACTGGCGGGAACGCTGCTCCTGTTGGCCGTGTGGCGGCTGCGCAACCCGCTGGGCAATCGGGTCGCAGGGCTGGCCGTGGCGTTCCTCGCCGTTTCGCCGACGCTGCTTTTCTATTCGCGCTTCGACCGCAACGATGTGCCGTTCACCTTGGCGGCGATGATCTTCGTCCTGTTTGTCGTGCGGTTCGTGCAGTACGGCCGCCCGCGCTGTTGGTTTCTCGCGCTGCTGGCGGTGGCGTGGATGATCTGCATCAAGGAAACGTACGTCATCTTTCTCTACGCTGCAGCGAGCTTTGTGGTCGGCGTCGGCCTGGTCGAAGGCGCGCTCGGGCGACCATCATCGTTGCGCGCACGGATCGCCGAGCTGGCACGTCAGCACCACGGCTTCTGGCTGGGTTTCATGGTGACCACGGCGGTGGGCGTGGCGGCCGGCGTGTTTCTCACCGCGCTTCTCTACTCGACCGGCTTCCGGCATCCGGAACATGTGGCGGGGCCGCTCGAGGCGCTTCGCTACTGGAAAAGTCAGCACGCCGAACAGCGCATCTTCGGCGAATTCCATTACTATGCTTCCATTCTGATCGTTTATGAGTTTCTGTTCCTCGCACTGTTCGTTTGGGGGATTGCGCGAACGCTGCGGCGGGCGGGATGGCTGGGCGGATGGATCGCGTGGGGATGGGCGATCTGGAGCGCGGTGCTGCTGGCGGTTCTGTGGCCTTATACGTTGTCGCCGGAGTTTGCGAGGCTCACCCACATGACGCGTGGCTGGCACCTGTGGCTGGCCGTCGAGGTGTTCGCGCTGGGAGCCGCGGCCTGCACGGTTCTGGTTATCGAGCGGCGTTGGCTGGAGGGGGTTTTCGTCTGGTGGACCGTGGTGTCGTTTCTCGCCTATTCCTATGCGGGGGAAAAAGTGCCGTGGCTTGCGGTTCACATCGTGTTTCCGATGACCGTGACCGCGGCGATTTTTGCGCAAGAGCTCTTGAGTAGGACAGGTTGGAAACCTGTCTCAGACCATCGTTTGTCTGTACACAATCAAAGTGCGGCGGGTCAGGCGGGCGGGCTTGGGACAGGTCGCCAACCTGTCTTACTCTGGCGCGGACTTGGTTTCGCTTTTCTCGTCGTCGGTTTTGTGGCGACCGTCGGCGTTTCGCTCCGACTGTGCTTCGTCAACAATGCCAATCCCGCCGAGCGCCACGTCTATACGCACACCACGGCCGACTATACGGCGATGGTGGCCGATATCCAGGACATCGTCACGCGCACCCACTCGGGCCCGATCGGAGATTTTCCGCTCATCCTCCAGGGTGATTCGCTCTGGCCCGGACAGTGGTATTTCCGGCGCTGGCAGGCGATGCGGCCGGGACCGATCGTGCCGAACGCGCCGATCATCGTCGTAGACGAGTATCTCGACCCGCTGCACCGCGACGTTCACGCGCTGTCGAGATACCCCTGGTTGCTCCAGACGCACGTGGTGCGGCGCGTGCCGTTTCGCGAATGGTGGCACCAGGAGATGCTGCTCCCGACGGTCGCGCGGCTGTCGGACATTTGGATGGCGTTGGTGCCCAAGCAGTATCGGAATGCGCCGGTGAGCGACGCTTATGGCCGACCGATTGGCTTGATCGGCGACCGCGAGGGGTTGCCCAACATGACGATCGCCGACGAGATCACGGCCAGCCAACACGCGTGGCGCGATGTCTACGATTATCTGGTTTACCGGCGGGACTTCGATCCCTACCGCTCGCCCTATCCCACGCGCAACTACATGTCGGTGCTGCTCTGCGTCGAAAAGAACCTCTACAAACAGTGGACCCACCTTGGCGGTCGCCACCAACCCGCGCGATCGCGCTTTGTGCGGCGCGCACGGGGCGGCACTGCGGAGAAGGCAACGAACAATACCAGTGCGCTGGAGAGAGAGGCCTTGACGGCACGGGTGTACCCATGATGAACTCATGATAGATGGCTAGATAGCAAGGGCGTGGGGAGAAGGATTCCAATGATAAAGAACCTCGTTATCGAGAACTTCAAAATCCATCGGCATTTTGAACCACCGGGAGGTTTTGGGCCGTTCAACGTATTGATCGGTCCGAACGGGGTGGGAAAGAGCTCGGTTTTCCAAGCCATGGAACTGCTATATGGGGTGGTTCAACAGAACCTGAGCGATTTCATTGCCAAGCGAGGGTGGTCATACGATGACCTCCCAAACCTCCGGGATAGCAGCAAGAGTATCAGGATTGAAGTCACTATCGCTCTTAATGGAACAGCATCCAGGAACAGCGCCGTGGTAAAATACGAAGTGAGGATCGTTCCGCGGCGTTACTTGACTATTGGATATGAAAAAGCTGCCATGCTGGTGGCGAGCGGAGAGGAGAACGTTCTGCTGGAACGAAATAATCGGGAGGTGATTCTCGCCGACGAGAGCCGGCCCAATGGTCCACCGAGCAAAATGACGTTCCTCGGCGCCTCCTCGGCGATGGCGGCCCTGAACAACCCCAGTGACAAAACGAGGTATCCGACGCTGTGTGCCTTGCGCGGCTTTTTTGAAGGCATTCGACATTACACCATCTGGAATCCGGATGAGTTGCGACAGGGAACCAAGAAGCTTCAGGCCAAATTGGAACAGAGCGGCCGCAACCTGCCATCGGTTATCGGTTACCTGGAGAAACACGCACCGGGGAATCTGGGGAAGATGATAAACCAACTCCGAAAGGAGTTTCCCTGGCTGGAGGGAGTCGTCTCTAAAGGCGGCCCGTATGGGAGCCGCGCTTTGCTCGTCAAAGAAAAACACGGAGGGCGCTCGCGCGAATATCGAGCCACCCAAGTCAGCGACGGCTTCCTGCGGATGCTCGCTCTGGCCACGATGACGTATCAGGCCGACAAGCCTACCGTTCTGGCTTTCGAGGAACCGGAGAACGGCGTACATCCCCGGCTGCTGCGTTTCCAGGTTGAGGCCCTTCTCCGCCTTTCTTCCGCAACGGCAGGGGGGCCGCAGGTCTTCGTTGCAACGCACAGTCCTCACCTCCTTGACTACGCTCCCGCAGAGTCCGTTCTGGTGATGACGACGGATGCGCAAGGTGAGCCCCACGTCAGCCGCATCAATCCCAACGCACCTTTGCTCCAGGAGGGCGGGCTGCTTCCGGGAGAGGCGTGGGCCTTTAAAGGAGAAAGGGCCTTGACACAGAAAAGAAGATCTCCCCGTCCCGCGAGAGATCAGCGCCATCGTGGGAAATTCCGGCAACAGGATATGCTCGAGCAAAACCCCGAGCGGACAAAGGAACCGGCACGAGATGGTTAAGCTGCGATTCATTGGCGAGGGCCCCTCCGATGTCGGCCTCGGCGCAGAAATCTACGATTCTCAGGCCGGATACGGCTGCGTGTACTGGTTTGTACGGAACATCCTCGAAAAATGGAAAGGGAAGCACGTACACATCCGTCGCAGCCGTGACATTTTTCCCCGGTTGAACCTGAGGCTCAGGCCCCGGAGAGGTTACGAGGCCAAGGTCCGGGCAGCCTTGGTTCAGGCGCGGGAGGAGCAGATGGATGGTGTCGTGATTGTCGTGGACCAGCCCCCTTCGCGGGAAGTCTCCCGTCTTGCCAGAATGCAGGAGGGACGCAAAGAGGCCAGGGAGCAAGGGATCACGACTCCCTGCGCCCTCGGCGTCGCCATTCCCGAGATTGAGGCATGGCTACTGGCCGATGAAAGGGCCCGCGCAAAGAATCTGCCGCCGGTCGGTCGAAGGCCGTTGCCGGTCGCCAGCCCGGAGACGCTCCCGGACGCCAAATCACATTTCCTGACGCTCTACGGAGAGTATAGGCGCGAACGCGAGTTGAAGAACCAACCTCCGAAAAAGAAGTCGGAGGTCGGGGAATCCCTGGCGATTGATGCACGCGTTGACCATCTTGAAAGACTTTGCCCCCGAGGCTTTGCACCCTTCGCCGAGGATGTCCAAAACGAAATCGGGGAAAACCTCTTTCGTCGCAAATCCCGACGGTAGTTGGAGCTGGGCAGAACGTCGTTGGCTTTCAGGAAGTCCGGCTCATTTCTTCCCCGAGGCCCATTTGCTCAGCGAGCGCAGTTCGGTTTCCCAGCGCTTGGGGTCGAGGCGGCGTTCGAGGAAGTGTTCGAACAGCCATTGGAGGGCGTGGCTGACGCGCTCGATCGCGTCGAGGCGGAACAGGCAGTGAGCGTCGAAGTCCGCGCCCGTCGGCGAGGGGACGCGCAGGCCCGAAATCGCCAGCGTCGTTCCCACGATCGTGCAGGCCCACTGAACGCCCTCGACGGTGAGGAAGATTTTGGCGCGGCGCAATCGTTTGCCCGAGGCCAGCGCCTCGCGTGCTTCGGCCGACGCGCTCGGCATGTCGCCGCGCAAGACGACCGTCTGGGCATCGGTCGCCTCGTCGCAGAGGATGATCTCCTGGCCCATCGCGATCTGGCATTCGCCGATCTTGGGGACGCGGATTGGCTCGCGCGTGGTTTCGCTGAGATACCAGAGCCAGGTCAGGAACTCTTCGCCCACAAACGCGCGGCGCGTCATTTGTTCGAGCACTCCCATGGTCGTCTCCCTTAACAGCAACGGAACGCCGGCGGCCTCGCCGGTGCTCTAATCGTTGTCTGTTCCACGTTCCCTGGCCACTGTCACATTTTTTCTGTTCGATCAGCGTTCCAGAGCGCCGGCGAGGCCGCCGGCGTTCCTTCCCTCTTTCGCGGCGAAAGCCGTCGGCGCGAGTTCGGCCAGCCGGTCCTCAAATCCATTGCTTTCGGCCCACTTGATCGTCCGCATTCCGGCGACTGTGGGGACGAGCGTGAGGCCGAACGTGGTCGCAAAAATTTCGGCGAACATCATGGAGGCCGCTTCAGACGAGGCCGCAACGTAAGCCACCGCCGCGTCGGGGCGCCAAGCCGCCTCGAGGATCTGCGTCGAAGGCGTTTGGCGGCGAAGCATGTCGAGCTTGACCTGCTCCTCGATCACCTGGCGCTCGTTTTTCGAGAGGCGCGTTTTCCCGGCCTTGGCCGCCGCTTCGGCCAGCGCGAGATCGCGTCGCGCCCTGAACAGCCGCGTGTTCAGCGCCATGCGGTCCTGGCGCAGCGCGAGCAGCACCCAGGGCCCGAGGCGCAACTTGTCCAGCGTCACCTCGGCATCGAGAACCTGGCGTGGGTTGACCCACCCGACCGACCGCGTCTCGTCCTTCTCGACCGCAATCGGTCGAAAGGCGTAGCGACGAAGGGCGGTATCGGCGGCGCGCACCCAATTGGACTCGACCTCGCCCTCCACATAAAACTCCCGCAGCGAAACACTCCCGTGCGTCAACGGCATCAGAACCTACTCCTGAAGTGAAATGCGTTTGAAAGCCGACCGATCGGAACGGTGGATCGCCGGACAGCGACTGTCAACCGGATCGTGCGGACAATGGAACGCCGGCGTCTGAATTGCGGATTGCGGATTGCGGATTGCGGATTGCAGAAGAAGGCGTTCTCGAGCCCGTGATAAAGGCCTTACTTCCAGTTGCGGCCTCCCACGCGAACACCGGCCCTCCTGGCTTCTCTCATTTCAATTCAACTCCTTGTTCAGTTCAGAGTTCAGTGTTCAGCGTTTCGAAGCGCCGGCGAGGCCGCCGGCGTTCCATTCTCCGGCTTTTGGCTTGACGGGGTTCGCGGGGCACCCGTAGCTTTAGAGACGAGTGGTCGCTGCTGTGAAGGTCCGACGGCGATCCGAAAGCGTTCGGAGCATGGGTTTTGCGAGTTGCGCTGATCAGCTGCTATGACGACCGCTGCCTGGGGCTGCGGCACATCGCTTCTTATCTCCGCCAAAAAGGCCACGAAGTCTGGCTGCTCTGCTTCAAGCGGTTCGACAGCGTCCTGATTTTGCCCGAAGATCACGAGGCGTGGCGACAAGCCACCTCCGCGTCCTATCCGCCCGTGACCGAGGCGCACGAAGAGGGGACCATCTTCTGCCCCTATCTCCAACCGACGACCGAACAGGAATGGCAACTGCTGCTCGAAAAACTCTCGGCGATCCGGCCCGGCCTGATCGGGATCACGCTGGCCACGGCGACCTTTGACGTGGCGCGCAAGCTGACCGAGCGGATTCATCGCGAACTGCCGGGCATGCCGGTCGTGTGGGGAGGCATCCATGCGACGGTCTGCCCCGAGGAGTGCCTCCAGACGGCCGACGTGGTCTGCGTAACTGAAGGCGAGGAAGTGATGGCCGAACTCGCCGCCGATCCCCAACGCACGGACATCGTGGGGCTGTGGCGGCGCCGGAACGGCGAGATCGTTCGTACGCCCATCCGCTCGCTCGAGCAGGACCTCGACCGATTTCCGTTCGCCTCCTATGGCGAAAACGAGTGGCTGATCGAGTGGGACCAAATCGTTGAGCTGCCGATCACCAACAAGATCTATTTCCGCGGCGTCTATACCATCATGACCCAGCGCGGCTGCCCGTTCGGCTGCACCTATTGCCTGCACCACGTCACCCGGCCAATGCACAAGGGCGAGCGCTACCTGCGCCGGCGGTCGGTGGATCACGTTCTAGCCGAATGCGCGCAGCGAGCGCGCGATTTCGAGCTGCCGGGGTTCGGGTTTTTCGACGACGTCTTCGCGGTCAACGCCCGGTGGACCGCCGAGTTCGCCGAAAAGTATCCCGCGCGTGTCGGGCTGCCCTTCGGCGGCTACGCCTATCCGCACGTGACGACCGAGGAGATGCTCAAGCAGCTCAAGCGCGCGGGGATGATTTTCATGGGGCTGGGCATCCAGACCGGGAGCGACTATATCTCGCGCGAAATCTACGGGCGGCGCTACGGAGCCGACGACCTCCTCGAGGTGGCGCGGTGGGGCGAACAGTGCGGCTTCACCCTCCACTATGAACTGCTCAGCAACTGCCCCTTCGAGAGCGAGGCGGACTGCCTCCAAACCTTGCAGCTGCTGATGCGCCTGCCCAAACCCACGACGCTCTGCATCAAGCGTCTGGTACTCTTTCCGAATTTCAAGATCTCCTCGCTCGACAAGCCCAAACCCCATTTGCCTCAAACCACGTTCGAATTCTGGAACCAGCTCTATCTCCTGTCACGCCATCACCGCATCGCCGACGAGCAATTGCTGGCGCTGTCGAAGGATGAGTACCTCAAGGCCCACCCCGAGATTGTTCAGGCAGTCGCCCTGGCCCTCAAGCGCATGGTGGAAGCGGAAAAGACAAAACGGGCGCAACTCGACCAGCTCGTTGCGGAAGAGTCCCACCCGACGGTGAGCGGTCTCTTTCGCCGCGCGGCGGGGATTGTGGGCAAGCGCCTGGTCCAGCCTATCGCCAACGGCCTGCGGGGGCGGCGGCGTGGCTCCCACTCGACGCCGACGTCACGCTGATCTGCACAAAGGGCCTTTTTCTGCCGGATCGCTCCGGGATAACGCAAATCTGGGCTCTCTGCGAATGCCCGAACGCGACTGTTTTTTTCCCTTGATGGAGGGCCGGAGAATCTTAAACTGCTGGCCACGAGAGTGTCGTTCCCGGACGGCAGCGGAGAGATTGGAGGAAAAATGGCAGAGCAGGTCATCATTATTGGTTCGGGCCCGGCGGGCCTGACGGCCGCTCTCTACACGGCGCGGGCCAGTCTTCGCCCGCTGGTTATTGAGGGCGCCCAGCCCGGCGGACAACTGATGACGACCACCGACGTCGAAAACTATCCCGGCTTCGGCGAGCCGATCCTGGGTCCTGACCTCATTGCTTTGATGAAAAAACAGGCCGAGCGGTTCGGAGCCCGCTTTGCGACCACCGACGTGACCACGGTGGATCTGTCCAATCCGCCGTTCACGGTCACCACCGCGGAAGAGACCCTGCAGTGTCAGGCCGTCATCGTCGCCACCGGCGCGTCGGCCCGCCTGCTGGGCTTGGAATCGGAACGCAAGTTGATGGGCCACGGCGTGTCGGCCTGCGCCACGTGCGACGGTTTCTTCTTTCGAGACAAGAGCCTCATCGTGGTCGGCGGGGGCGACTCGGCGGTGGAAGAGGCGATGTTTCTGACCCGCTATGCCTCGAAGGTCACGGTGGTGCACCGCCGCGACAAACTCCGGGCGTCAAAGGTTCTCCAGGAACGCGCCTTCAAGAATCCGAAGCTCGCGTTTCTCTGGGACACCGTCGTCGAGGACATCTACGATGTCGCACAAGGAAAAGTGACCGGCGTCAAACTGCGCAATGTGAAAACCCACGAGGCCTCGGAGCGGCCGCTTGACGGCGTGTTCGTGGCGATCGGGCACGAGCCCAACACGCGGTTTCTGGCCGGCCAGTTGGAGCTCGATTCCAAGGGTTTCATTGTGTGCCGGGGCGACTCGTCGCGGACCAGCGTGGAGGGGGTGTTTGCCGCCGGCGACGTGATGGACCCGCTCTACAAGCAAGCGGTCACCGCCGCCGGCTCGGGCTGTCGCGCGGCCATGGATTGCGATCACTATCTCTCGTCGCTGCAGGAGCTGTGAGCGGAAAGTGGCGCAGGTTGTCAGCCTGCAAAGAGTGGCGCGGGCTGTCAGCCTGCGAGAGTGGTGCAGGGCTGTCAGCCTGCGAGAGTCGGCGGACTGGACAGTCCACCCACCCTTCTTGCCTGCATACAACATCAAACCAACCATTCCGCAAGTCCTTCTCCTCGATGTTTCTCCCGTTACAAAGACCTTGACGATGGCGCCTGGCGGCGAGCACGCTTACGGTCGCCTGGGAATGGCGGGTATAGCTCAATTGGTTAGAGCGTCGGACTGTGGATCCGAAGGCTGAGGGTTCAAGTCCCTCTACCCGCCCCAGAGAGTTTGGCCGACGAGTCATTCCGGATCAGCGACTTGTCGGCCTTTTCCTTTGCCCGCCGCCAAACCCGAAAAGCGTCTCATGGTGATATAACCGGGGTTCATGTCGGATTCGCGGGCTGCGAATTGATCCAAGAGCGCGGGCTATTTGTAGAGCGGCCACAACCGGTGCGAAATTGCCGAGCGGGGCACGGTGGGATATTCATAAGCCCCCATATCCACTACCGCCCGGCCATCGCCGTTGCCGTCCATGGGGCGCAGTCGCCCATCCTTGTCCATCGCTGGGCAGTCCTGATTGGTTCCTGCATCAACACAGGGCGAGTTGCGTTGAAGGTGAAAATCCGTGAGACTGCGAAAGCGCGGATCGGAGCCGATGTTCCCTTGCCCGCCGACGGTGTAACCCTGGATGCAGGAGTAGCTGGGAATCGAATGATAGGATAGTTGGGGATACGGAGCGCGGTATTGCCCCAGATGATGCAGTTGACAACTACCCCCGAACAGGAATAAAGACCTCCCCCGGCAAACTGAGCCGAGTTGCCGTAAATGGTGTTGTTCCGGATCGTGCCGACGTAGTCATAGAGTCCGCCGCCGCCGCTGTAGCCGTAGCCGCCGCCGTGGCCCCAGGTGGCCGAGTTGTTGGCGATCACGTTGTTCTGGATCGTGCCGTCGCAGTCATAGAGTCCGCCGCCGTAGCGGGCCGAATTGTTGGTGATCACGTTATGTTCGATCCGCGCTTTAGTGGTTCCACCGAAGATTCCCCCGTACGTCGTAGCGTTTTTGATGGTAAATCCCAAAAGGGAGGAGCTGCTCGTCTCGCTGCCATTAAACGTGACAACCGTCCCCTGGCTGTTCCCATCAATAATCGTTGTTGCAACAATGGCAGAGTTGGTCGGATTCGTGCTTCGGAGAACGACGTTCTTCCCCAGGAAACTTATGTTTTCCACATAGACTCCCGGAGAGACAACAATCACATCCCCGTGTGTCGCCCTTACAATGGCGTCCTGGATTTTTGTGTAGTCCTGCGGCACGCGGATCGTGATCGCGTGAGAGAACCCGGTAAGAAGAAGTCCCCACGCCATGAGCGCAGCAATCGAACTTCTGAAGGCGCGGATTCGCACGGCAACCATCGCGGTGCCTCACATTGGAGAAGGCGTCCCTGCCGATGTCGCGTCAGAGCCGTCTTGGCTTGGTATCTGCTAATAGCAGGGACCGCTCGGCCAAGTCAAGGAAAACCCGCCGACGAAGAAATCATCCGCGCGAGGCCGGAGAGACCGAACGGCCGTCCAGCGCAACGACTGCCGGCGAGTCGCCGCACTCCACATGTTGGTCCCATCTTGTTTCATCCGGTCAGGATCGAGACCTGCTTTGAGTCAGCGGTCTGGTTCGGGTCATGGTGCGACTTTGGGGAGTTCCTGGGGGTTGAGTGGCCTGCAAGATCGCGAGTAGCGCAGGGCGTGATTCTATGAGAGTACGTTCTGCGACCGGGAACAAGGAACACGGTCAATCGCGGCGACGGAATATGCTTGATAACGAACGGGCGACCGGCCTCTACCGCGACTGGTTCCTCACGGGCGGCGTCTACCTGGGCATTATCGCGCTGGGCGTTGTGTCGCTGGTGCGCGACCCGAATAGCGGCCGCCCGGGCTGGTACGGCTTTTTCATGGCGCTTCCTGTTTTCGTCGTCGCCTTTCTGCTGTTGATCCCGATCGTGCGCAACCAGGTGCGAGGCCAGCTGCAGCAGATGTCGCTCGCCATTGTGGGTTTCATCTATATCGGGTGGATGTTCGGCCACCTGCAATTCCTCACCGCCTCGGACAATCCTTATGGCTACCTCCCGTACCTGGTGTTCGCGCGCTTGAAGATCACGGGGCGGGAGAATCTGCCCCGCGACGGTTCCTTCGTCATGGTCTCCAATCATAGCAGCCACCTGGATGCGCTGTGCCTGCTGTCAGTGCGGCGACCGTGGCCGCCTGGGTGCACGACTATGCACCGCCCATCCGGGGCATGGTGCTGGCCGTGCCGGCGTTCCGCGTGAAGCTCTACGTCCCCCTGGCCATCCCGCTGTTGCGCTTGCGGCAGAAACTTTTCGGCAAGGGCTTCGTGCGCAGCTACGTGAAAGCCAGGATGCTGACGCACGATCCCGAGCAGGCGGAACGCTACCACGCCGATCCGCTCATTTTCCGGCAAATCGCGGTCAACATCCTGCTCGATCTCCACGACACCTCGACCCGGATCCTCGCCGATGCGGGCGCCATCACGACACCGATGCTTTTGCTGGGCGCCGGCTCGGACTGGGTTGTGACCTTGCGTACCTTCGACCAACCCTTCAACCTCGTTCCGTCGCTCCACATCACATTCCGAACGATTCTCGCCGACACTTACGCGCGCCACACCCGCGGGGCGCTGCGCCTGCTGATGCACGTGTGGTTCAGCCTGGTCGGCTTTTCAACCGTGCTGACCTACCAGCACCAGATCGTGGACGTCGCCGGCGGGTTCATCCTCAGCCTCTGAATCCCGCGCCGAACAAGGCGATTCTGTAGTTCGCCCGATAGCTGTTCGGCGGCCACATCCACATTTCCCGTGACTGTATCCCGGGCCGGAACCCATCCCGGCCGGAAACCCAACCATCGTTATACAGACATGTGGAGTGCGGTCAGCTTGCTGCCGCTGTTCTGCGACAAAGTTCTGTCGGCAAATCTCCGTTTTAGAACAGCAGTAGCAAGCTGACCGCA
>Ga0315282_10005648_pt1 | contig 21236 bp, 18 predicted proteins | sample YL17G07_20_MG_FD_203693 | JGI IMG/M metagenome (GOLD analysis project Ga0315282, IMG submission 203693) | Sediment microbial communities from Yellowstone Lake, YNP, Wyoming, USA - YL17G07_20 | ecosystem: Environmental > Aquatic > Freshwater > Lake > Sediment | place: USA: Wyoming | collected... | reverse complement strand
TTGTTACCAAAGCCTAATATTGATACCGGCATGGGTTTGGAGAGGACCACCGCCGTAGTCCAGGGTAAGACCTCTGTCTATGAATGCGACCTCTTTGTTCCTTTATCGGAGTGCGTATCCGAGCTGGCGGGAAAGAAATACGGCTCTGATAATGCCGTAGATAATGCCATGCGAGTTATCGTTGAGCATAGCCGGGGGATTGCCTTTCTTATTGCCGATGGGGTAATCCCCAGCAATGAGGGGCGGGGCTATGTGTTGCGGCGGGTATTGCGCCGTGCTGCCCTCTTTGGCCGAAGGTTAGGGCTGGATAAACCATTCCTTACCGAAACAGCTAAGGCTACTATTGAGCAGATGGGGCATATTTACCCTGAGTTAGTCCAGAGGCAGGACTTCATTAGTAAGGTGATAGAGCTTGAGGAAGCCAGATTCAGCGAGACGCTCAGCACCGGGCTTGAGTTATTGGATGGGATTGTGGTGGAAGCCGCCAGCAAAGGAAGAAGTGAAATCTCAGGCGAACAGGCTTTCAAGCTCTATGATACCTATGGCTTTCCTATAGAGCTAACAACAGAGATTGCCGCCGACCGCGGCTTCTCTGTTGATTTGGCTGGCTTTGAGAAAGAGATGGGGAAGCAGCGGGAGAGAGCAAGAGCAGCACACAAGTTCGAGCTTGAAGGAGACGCTGTTCTCACCGAGAAGGGATTATTTGAGCTCAAATTTGTCGGGTATGAGAAGCTGAAGTGTAAGGCTCGTATTTGGCGCTTATTAGTTGGGGGCAAACCGGTCAAGGAGGCTAAGCAAGGACAAGAGGTGAGTGTCGGTCTTGATGTTACACCCTTCTATGCTGAGATGGGTGGGCAGGTTGGCGATACCGGTGAGATAAGGGGGCCACAAGGTACCATCAGAGTCAAAGATGTCATTGGACATTATATGCACCAAGGTGAGGTTATAAGTGGAACGATTTCAGATGGTGAGCAGGTAATAGCTACGGTTGATAAAAAGCGGCGGCTTGACATTGCCCGTAACCATACTGCCACCCATTTGCTTCAGTCGGCTCTACGTCGGGTACTGGGTGAGCATGTTGAGCAGCGGGGCTCGCTGGTAGCCCCCGACCGGCTTAGATTTGACTTCTCTCATCTAACGGCGCTGACCAAGGAGCAAATAGAAGAGGTCCAGCACATCGTCAATGAAAAAATTCGCCAGAACCTGAGGGTATATGATGAGGATATTCCATATAAAAAGGCTATAGAGGAGGGGGCTATAGCCCTGTTTGATGAAAAATATGGCGATATTGTTCGGGTGGTGAAAATCGGTGAACCGATAGTTAGTGCCGAGCTCTGTGGCGGCACCCATGTCGCTTCAACCGGGGAGATAGGTCTGTTTCACATTATCAGTGAAAGTAGCATTGGTGCCGGGTTGCGGCGCATTGAAGCGGTTACCGGCAGGGGAGCGGAGAAATATTTTGACGAGCGTCTCTCGGATTTACAGCAGATTGCCCAATCATTAGGCGCTTCCTCAGAAGAGACTCGGGGTAAGGTATCCAGTCTGGTCGGTGAGCTGGAGCAGGAGCGGAGACAGAGGCTGGCTCTGGAGAGGGAGCTAGCTAAGAAAACAGCCGAGTCTTTACTACCTCAGACTGAGGTTATTAAAGGGGTAACCGTGCTCGCAGCTAGGGTACCATCCTTGCGGATGCAGTCCCTGCGGGAGATGAGCGATTTCCTTAGAGAGAGGCTGAAGAGTGCCGTGGTAGTTCTGGGCACAGTCTATGAAGAAAAGCCGGCTTTTCTTGCCGCAGTAACCCCGGATTTAGTTGCCAGAGGCTATGATGCTGGGAAAATAGTGAGACAGGTAGCCAAGGTGACCGGCGGGAGTGGTGGGGGGAAGCCAAGCTTAGGTCAGGCAGGGGGTAAAGATAAGGGGAAATTGGATGAAGCCCTTAAGCTGGTAAAGAGCTTAATATAGAATCTGGAGGTAGATAACGCGGAGCCTGGGACTTGATATTGGTGATAGGAGGATTGGGGTGGCTCTCAGCGACCCTGAGGGGATACTAGCCAGTCCATTTACTATTATCAACCGCAGGGATGAGAGCCTTGATATAGAGGCTATTATTGGTATTATCAGCCGGCAACAAGTGGAGCGAATTGTTGTTGGTTTACCACGCTCTATGGATGGCAGCTTGGGTAAGCAGGCAGAGAAGGTAAAAGAGTTTACCCAGAAGCTATGTAGCCGCACTGAAGTCCCTGTAGAATACAGGGACGAGCGTTTAACCACGGTATTGGCTGAGCGCCTGGGGCAGGCGGTTAAGACCAAGAAGAATAAGAGAAAAGTCAGGCACGATGCTCTAGCCGCAGCTCTCATCCTGCAAGGTTATCTTGATGAAGGACGTGAGCCAAAGTTACCATAAATCGCCCTCGGCTAATCATGAGATATGGACTTCAATCTTAGCGAACAACAGAAGATGCTACAGAGGGTGGCAAGGGAGTTTGCCATCAAGTCGGTTAAGCCCCGAGCTGCCGAAATTGACTCCACGGGGCAGTTTCCCTTTGACTTAGCCAGGGAAATGGGTAAACGGGGATACCAGGGGCTGCCCTATCCGGCTAAATATGGGGGAGGTGAGGCTGGTTATACCAGCTATACTCTAGCGCTGGAGCAGATTTGCCAGGCGTCAATGACCGTTGGTGCCATTATGGCAATAAACACCGTCCCTGAGGAGGCGATATTTCGCTTTGGCAGTGAGGAGCAGAAAAGAACCTTCCTAACTCCCCTGGCTCAAGGTAGGTTGCTGGGCAGCATTGCCTTTACCGAGGCTGAGACCGGCTCAGACCCACAAGTAGTTACCACCATGGGTCGGGAAAGCGGTAATGGCTATATAATCACCGGTCAAAAGCAATTTGTTGCTCTTGCCCCGGCAGCTAATTTAGCCCTAGTCTTTACCAAGCGTGAAGGAAATGGGTTAAATGCCTTTATCGTAGATGCCGCCTCTCCCGGGTATAATGTCCGCGAGCCTTGTGAAACCATGGGGCTGAGAGGGTTAGGCACCTCGGTGGTGTATCTTGATGACGTTTATGTACCTCAACAGAACCTGCTTGGGGAGGAGGGGCAGGGGTTTGAAATCCTTCTTGAAGCTATAAGTCTGGGGCGGTTAGGGGTAGCGGTGGAAGGGATAGCTGGGGCTCAGGCGGCACTGGAACTCTCTTTAGATTACGCTAGGCAGAGAAAAGCCAGGGGTAAACCGATTGCCAAGCTACCTACCATTCAGTGGCATCTGGCTGAGATGGTAAGCCGGATAGAGGCTGGTAGGTGGCTGGTATACAGGACTGCCTTTCTCCGTGACCAGGGATTGGATATCAGATATGAATCTTCAGTGGCCAAGCTCTTCGCCTCTCAGGTAGCGGTTGAGGTCACCCGGATGGCGATGCAGGTTCATGGCTCATATGGCACGATGAAGACTATGCCCATAGAACGACTATACCGGGATGCTAAAATGACTGAGATATATGTTGGTATCTCGGAAATACAGCGCAGTCTCATTGCTAACCACCTAATTTGAGGGGAGTTTTAGAGGGGCAAACCCCCTCTAAAGAAACTCTCTTCCCCTTCCCCTTATCAAGGGGAAGGGGATAAAGGGGATAGGGTTGGTAAATAACCTTAATAGCTTTCGTTTGATACAAACCTGCTCTCATAGTAAAGCCCGGGTGGGGGAACTCCTGACACCGCACGGTATAGTAACCACGCCGGTGTTTCTACCCGTGGCGAGCCAGGGTGCAGTTAAAGCGCTGACCCCGGAAGAGGTCAAAGGTCTTGGGATAGCTATGGTATTGGCTAACACCTACCATCTCTATCTAAGACCAGGCATCGGCGTAATTGAGAAGGTGGGGGGTTTACATAGGTTTATGGCATGGGAGCGGGCTATTCTAACTGACAGCGGTGGCTATCAGATATTTAGCCTAGCCCCACTGCGCCAGGTGAGTGATGAGGGGGTCATATTCCGCTCTCATATTGATGGCAGTGAACACCATATTACCCCGGAGCTAATTATTCAGTTTCAGGAGAGCCTTGGTGCTGACATTATTATGGCTTTAGATGAGTGTCCGGCGTATGATGATAGCCGGGAAAAGGTGAAAAGGGCAACGGAGAGAACGCATCGGTGGGCGGAGAGGTGCCAGAAGGCACAAAAGCGCCGTGACCAGGCTCTATACGCTATTGTGCAGGGCGGAATCTTCCCTGAGCTTCGGCGCCAGTCGGCGGAGTACCTTACCTCTTTAGACTTTCCCGGTTACGCTATTGGTGGCTTGAGCATTGGGGAACCAAAGAAGGTAACCCTAGCCATGATTGAACAAACGGTAGCCTTGCTGCCGCAGGGTAAGCCGCGATATCTTATGGGGGTGGGCTCTCCTGAGGATATTATTGAGGCTGTAGCTAGGGGATGTGATATATTTGATAGTGCCCTGCCTACCCGTGTCGCCCGAAATGGTGCCCTTTTTACCTGGCAGGGGAGGTATAACATTCGGAATGCTGTCTATGACCAGATGGAACAGCCAATTGTTCCCGGCTGTGACTGCTATACCTGTCGTAATTTCTCAGCCGCTTACCTCCACCACCTGTTTAGTTGCGATGAGCTATTAGCCTATAGATTAGCTACCATTCATAACCTGAGCTTCATAACTAACTTAATGAATAAAATAAGAGGTGCCATCCTAGATGGCACCTTTCTCTCTTTTAAGGATAACTTCCTAGCCAATTACCAGCCTACTGATGAGCAGATAAGGCTTAGCCAGAAGCAAAAATGGCTGAAATCGCGCCACTTGAGCCAGTAGTTGATTAAACCCCGGCTAGGTTATTAAGCGGGTCAACCCTTACTCCCTTGGAGATAGCCCAGCCAATCCCGGCTTCAATATTCCTCTCCTCACCCTCAAGTTCCACTTCTATCCAGCCTCTATCCTCGGTGGCGTTAGCCCGGTGGATATTGGTTACTAGGTGGAACTGCTGACCAATCTTATAAACAATTGGCTCAGCGCTTACTTCTGGGCGAAAGGTAAGCATTACTCGTCGTTTTGCCATTTCTACCCCCTTATACCGGAATTCCCATTTTATACAGGCGCTGGCAAATGAGCTCTGCTTCATTTATTATACTCTCAATGAGCTCTTTTACGCTAGGTATGTCATGGATTAGTCCTACCACCTGACCACAGGCGATAACGGCATCATTAACGTTACCGCTAATATAGCTTCCTTTGCTTCTATCACCGCTTATCAAAGGCAGGAGCTCTTCCAATGTCGCCCCTTTCTCCTCCGTCTCTAGTACTCTTTGAGAGAAATCGGTCTTCATTACCCGGGCAGCGTTTTTGATGGAGCGTTCAATAATTAAGGTATCTGTTTCTCTAGCTTGGAGTAGCCACTGCACGATTTTGGGGTGCAAGGGACATTCCTTGCTCGCCATAAACCGGGTGCCCATAAGCACCCCCTCAGCGCCGAGGGCTAGGGCAGCAACAAAGCCTCTGGCATCGCCAATGCCTCCGCCAGCAATAACCGGGATTTTCACCGTATCTACAGCAATAGGGATAAGGACCAAGGAGGTTACATTATCCATGCCGGGGTGCCCTGCCGCCTCAAAGCCGACAATGGTTACTGCATCCACCCCAAGTCGCTCCGCTGCTTTAGCATCTTTCACCCTCGCTACCTTGTGCATCACCTTTACCTTAGCATCTTTGAGTCGCTTCATATATTGTTCTGGGCTTCGCCCCGCGGTCTCAATTATATTTACCCCTTCGTCAATGGCAGCATCAATGTACTGTTCGTAGTTTACCGGTCGAATGGTTGGCAGAATAGTAATATTTACGGCAAATGGCTTATCGGTCATGCTTTTCGTCTTTCTAATCTCCTCTCGGAGTTCTTTGGCGGTAGGGAAGGTGAGCGAGGAAATAATGCCCAAGCCCCCGGCATTGGAAACCGCCGCAACCAGCTCAGCCCGCGATAGCCATAGCAGTGCCCCCTGGATTATAGGGTGTTCTATACCGAACATTTCGGTAACCCTGGTTTTGAACACAACTGCCCCCTATTCTATTATAGATTGTTTATTAACCCCTCACCCTTTATCCCTCTCCCCTTACATAAGGGGAGAGGGAAGAGATTCTAGAGAGGGGCTTCGCCCCTCTTAAACACCCCAAACAAGATAAGGAGAGTCAAAGAGAGGCTAAGCCTCTCTTAAAAAGTCATTTCCCCCTTCCCATACTAAGGGAAGGGAGCAGGGGGATAGGTTGCTAAACAATCTCTTCTATAGATGTTTGACAGAGCTTTACCTCACCCCAGAGTCCTATCTTGTCATCCTTGATGATGATTACCCCTGTAACCCCGTCAATGCTCTGGGCTAGTTCAATCCCGCCGGGGATGTCACTGGGCTGGATAATAAGGTTGCCTATGGCAGTGGCAGCAGCATCAGCTAGAATGGCTGATTGGGAAAGCACTACAACGGCATCGGCTTTACCAAAGCTCAGGGAATGTCCCACTGTTCCCGAGGAGGTGCAAATGCCCATCGGCGTATCCTCCCCGTTGATTTCCACGGCAATCTTGCCGGTTAAGGGTGATTTTCCAGCATAAATCCCGATCAGCCTTTTCTTCAAGCTCTTGAGATAGATATCGCCTCCGTTTTCTATAATAATCTCTGGGGAGAAGGCTAGAAGCTGGCTGCCAACAAACTCAGCTATAGCCCCAGCTACTGAAGCCATGGGACCAACCCCGGCTTTCCTTGCCGCTTCTGCCATCTCACTTACAATGCGTGGGACATCCTCCCCCATGGCGATGGGCTCCAGGGAGGTGAGGAATGCGGGATGTCGCTCAATATACCGCTCCAGCATGTCACGATATTTTAGTACCAGCTTAAGGGCTTTTCGCTTCAGGTTGGTGGAGGCACGGATACATAAATCTGTCTCCTTTACCACTACATTGAAGGAGACTAGGTCTTTATCTTTAACCCAGTGACGATAGGTTCTAGGCTCATACATGGACTAGAAATGCACCTCCATAGCCCGTGGGGGGCAAGCCTTTATACATAATTCGCAAGCTACGCATTTTTCATTATGAAAGTCAACCAGTCTAGTTGCGAGTTCAAGTTCAAAGGCACCGGAGGGGCAAATAGTGACGCAGGCACCGCAATGGGTGCATCTTTCCTCGTTGCGGATAACATTTTGGCTGAGCGATTGTATCCTCACCCCGGTTTCAGTTAGATACCTGATACCTTTATCATACTCTTCCTGCTCCCCGCTCAATTCCAATACCAGTAGCCCTTCCTCTTCTGGGGTAACTAGAGCCTTTAAAATATTAAATTCAAGGTCATAGTCCTTAGCTAGTCGGCACACTATAGGACGCTCTACCACTCGCTTGGGAAAGTGTAGGACTATTCTTTTGGAAACAACCATTTTTGGTCTCCTCTCCCCGGTAGTTGTTATTCTATCGGGCGTTCTTTGAGCGGCTTGAAGGTTATACCTGATTCTACACCAGGTAGAGGCGCTACCGGTTCGGTTAGCAGGAACTTTCCGCTTAGTATCCATTCCTTTAGAATATTGGCAATCTCTAGAGCCCTTGGATAGCTAGACAGGGAAGCAGTAGGCACTTCTTTACCCTGGAGTAGTACCTTCCCGCTCTTCAATTGGGCATAACTGACTTCACCCAAGATATCCGGTTTCATATTTGGGTAGGCATCAGAATAATCAGTAATGGCGGCAAAAATCTCGGCATCGGTTACTGTAGTAGAGCGTAGGATTTCTTCAGACAGTATCGGGATGGGTACGCCAATTCCTACCGTCATTGTGCAACCATAGCCGAGCATACTGGTTCCCACCAGCCATCTCGGGCTCATTTGCTTTAAATCGCCGATAATACAGAGAGTTCCCGCTCCCCTCTTGGGGACTCCCTTTTTGGTGCGAGGCACGTTTGGGTTATGCTGGGTGCCATGCCAGGCGACAAAGCCAATTCCACCCCCCAGGAATATCTTCGTGCCGATGCCAATGGTCTTGTAATACGGGTCATTAAGCAGTGGGGAGAGCTGCCCGGCAGTAGCATAATTAATATTACCTAGGTTTGCCCGTAGCACGCCCATATAGGTATAAATTGTTCTATCTGAGGTATTTGCCGCCACATTATAATTCTGGTAGGCATTCCTGATGTTAAATAGCACCGCCTCATTAATGTCTTTTATATTAATCCACGTCTCAAGCCTTTTCCTTGGGTAGCAATCGGTGCCATAGGCAATTGCCACCAGGCTGATATCCTTGCCAGCGACAAGTTCCTCAATTACATGCCCTCCCCCATAGTTGAATTCGCCAGGATGGGCTTTGTTTCTGGGGTCATCATCGGGAAGGGCAGTGGCGCCGATAAATATATCTGTCGCCGCCAACCCGGTATAGACAGGGACGTCATTAAGGTAGGCTTTGCCACCGCCGAGCTTGATTCTGGGCTTTGAGTGCCCAATATTAAGGTAAGCACCAGATGAGCACATAGGACTAAAGGTGCCGGTGGTAACCACATCTACCTCCTGGGCTGCCTTCTTAATGCCCTTCTCTTTGGCAATGTCTATTATCTCCTCAGCGGTAACCACTACCGCTTTGCCCTGTTTTATTTTCTCGTTTATCTCTTCAATTGTTTTTGCCATTTCTTTACCTCAGGCAAATTAGCCTAACTTCCCATCTGACTCACACTTTGATTGGGCATCTCATAATAATGATTTAACCATAGGCTTGTCAATTTACCCGACTGAGGTTGAAGCCAACCCTATCATAAGCTATAATCGGGGGTAAAGCATCTGGAATTCCTGGCTTAGGAGGCAGTCTTGCTCAAAACTCATAGCTGCGGTGAGCTGAGTCGAAAGGGTGTTGGTTCCGAGGTAACCCTGGCGGGGTGGGTAGACCGCCGCCGTGACCACGGGGGACTGATATTCATTGACCTGCGAGATAGAGAGGGCATAGTTCAGGTGGTATTCAATCCTGAGACATCAGCGGCTTGCCATAAAATAGCCAGCGAGATGCGTAGTGAATATGTGGTTAGGGTTAGTGGTAAGGTTGCCCTTCGTCCTCGGGGGACGGAGAACCCTAAATTGCCCACCGGTGATATTGAGGTTATTGCCCATAATACCGAGATACTTAATCCATCCAAGACTCCGCCTTTCTATATAAATGAGGACACTGAGGTGGAAGAAAGCCTCAGACTCAAGTATCGCTACCTTGACCTGCGCCGGGCTCGGATGAAGAGGAATCTTCTCTTTCGCTACCGGGTGGTGAAATTTATTCGCGATTTTCTTGATGCCAGGGGGTTTATTGAGGTAGAGACACCAATTTTGATTAAGAGTACCCCCGAGGGGGCTCGTGATTACCTGGTGCCCAGTCGGCTCCATCCGGGAAAGTTTTACGCCCTTCCCCAATCGCCGCAGCAGCTCAAGCAGCTATTAATGGTTGCCGGTGTGGAGAGGTATTTTCAAATAGCCAGGTGCTTTCGTGATGAGGACACGCGGGCTGACCGCCAGCCTGAGTTCACCCAGCTTGACCTGGAGATGAGCTTTGTTGAGGAGGAGGATATCCTTCAATTGCTTGAGGAGCTCTATAGCTCTATGGTGGAGGCGATTAAACCCGAAATGAGGGTGATAAAGCCTTTCCCTCGTCTTACCTACGCTGAGGCAATGGAGCGTTACGGCACAGATAAGCCTGACCTGAGATTTGGTCTGGAGCTGAGGGATTTGACCGACATTGCTGCTCAATCTGACTTCTCTATTTTTCGCTCTGCCATCGCCCAGGGGGGTAAGGTGAAGGGTATGTGTGCCCCGGGCTGTGGTAATTATACCCGCAGTCAGCTTGATGAACTAAATAAGCTGGTGCAGAGCCTCGGGGCTGAAGGCTTGATAACTATGTCCTTGGGTGCTCCAGGCGGTAGTTTGAATGATTTGACCATTAAAATGGTAAAGTCTGTTGCCGCCAGATTTCTCACCCTAGACCAGATTAAGCAGATGGCGCTTCGTTTGGGAGCAAATAGGGGAGACCTTGTGCTTATTGTTGCCGGTAAACCTAAGCTAGTTGATATGGCACTAAGCGAGCTGCGTCAGGAGATGGGGCGTCGGCTTAAGCTTGCCGACCCCAATCTGCTTGCCTTCGTCTTTATTGTAGATTTTCCGTTGTTTGACAAGAATGAAGAGACGGGGCGATGGGAGCCAATGCATCACCCATTTACTGCGCCTAGGGATGAGGATATACCCTTACTGGATAGTGCTCCGGAGAAAGTACGGGCTAAGCATTACGACTTTGTCTGTAATGGGTATGAGATTGCTGGCGGCAGCCTCAGGATTTACACCAGCGAGCTTCAGCGGAAGGTATTCAGGTTGCTGGGCTATAGTGATGAGGAGATTGAGGAGCGCTTCGGGCATTTGCTTGAGGCTTTTGACTATGGTGCTCCTCCCCATGGCGGTGTCGCCCCCGGCATTGACCGCATTGTGATGCTACTGGCGGGGGAAGAGACTATCAGGGAGGTTATTGCCTTTCCCAAAAACCAGAGTGCTATTGATTTAACCTTTAATGCCCCGGCGCCGGTGAGTGAAGAGCAGCTAGCTGAATTACACCTTCGTCTGCGGGAGGAAAGGTGAAAGTAACCAGAGAGAAAACAGAGAATAGTCAGGCATTTCTCAGAGTTGAGATGGAGTCGGCTGAGGTAGAGGAGTATTTGACGGAGTCTTACCACCGCCTGGTTAAGAAGACGAATATCCCCGGCTTTCGTCGAGGAAAGGCACCACGAGCGATACTGGAACGCTATATCGGTAGAGAGGGTCTCCTTGATGATGCGCTAGACCACCTACTTCCTCAGGCTTATGAGAAGGCTATCAAGGAGCAAGGGATTGACGCTATCGCCAGCCCGTCTATTGAAATAGCACAGACTGAACCTGTGGTATTTACGGCGATAGTGCCGCTAAGACCTACAATTAAGCTTGGCGACTATCGTCAAATCCGAGTTACCCCGAAACCTGTAGAACTAACCGAGGATGACGTTAACACTGTAATAGAGCAGCTACGCCGCCAGCATAGCACCTGGGAGCCAGTAGAGCGCCCGGTAGACTTTGATGATTTGGTAACCTTAGATATTGAGAGCCATATAGAGGGAAAGCCGTTCCTAAATCAACAGGGGGTTCAATATCAGGTTCTCCATGACCAGCCCCTCCCAGTACCAGGGTTTGCTGAGCAGTTGCCCGGAATGAAGGGCGGTGACGAGAAGGAGTTCAAAATCCAGCTGCCCAAAGATTATCCCAGGGGTGAGCTCGCAGGGAAGGAGGCTCACTTTAAGGTAAGGGTTACCGAGGTAAAGCAGCGCCGGCTTCCTGAGCTAGATGATGAATTTGCTACCTTGGTCAACCCTGACTTAAAAACTTTGGCTTCGCTACGAGAGCGAATCTCAACCAACTTACGTCTCAGGGCTGAGGAAAAAGCTAAGGAGGAATTTGAGGAGCGGGTAATTGAAGCCGTGGTTGAAATCAGCCAGGTAGAATTTCCCCCAGTTTTGGTTGAGGTGGAAATTGCCCGTCTCCTTGACCGGCAAGCGAGGTGGTTGCAGGCAGGTGGTAGTGGACTGGAGGAATACCTTGGCAGGATTAATAAAACAGGGGCTGAACTACGGGAGGAGCTACGTCCGTTAGCAACAAAGAGGGTTACCCGCTCCCTGGTATTGGAGAAGATTGCCGGGGAGGAAAAGTTTGAGGTCAGTGATTCTGAGATAAATGCTGAGCTGGAAAAATTGGCACAAAGTGCTACCGGGAATAAAAAAGATGAGGCGAAAAAATTTCTCGACTCTCCTCAAGCTCGTAGCTCAATTGAGCAATTATTAACCACACGAAAAACGATACAGCGACTAGTGAAGATAGCTGGAGGTTCAATAGATGACCAGGGGAAATGATACCAAGGTTGTGAAGAGCCTCTGCCATATGTGTTCAAGCGGTTGTGGAATAGATGCTCATGTGGAAAACGGCAGGCTGGTAAGGGTCACCGCTAGGAAGGAGTACCCGGTCAATAGGTTATGTGTCAAGGCGCAGGCGATACCAGATTGGCTATATTCACCAGAGCGGATTACCCATCCAATGAGGAAGGTAGACGGGACATGGCGGAGAATCTCTTGGGACGAAGCCTTTGATATCATTAGCGATAGCTTGGCTAGTATAAAGGAGAATTACGGTGCTAAAGCGCTGGTGGTGCATTTGGGCGAGCCGATGATAAGCACAGATGCGCCTAGGCTAGCTGCCAGATTCTGTAGCTTATATGGAACACCCAATTATACCACCGGGGCTTCTCTTTGTTTTGCTGCCAGGGAAATAGGGCATGGTCTGACTTTGGGTAAAAGAATGTCACCCTTATTTCCAAGCTATGAAAATACCCGCTGCGTCGTAGTCTGGGGGTATAACCCCGAGCAATCCAGGGTAGGGGAGGAGGCAAGTATCCTTTCTGCCCAGAAGCGAGGGGCAAAGTTAATCGTGGTTGACCCTAGGGCGACCCCGCTGGCTAAAATGGCAGATATACATATTCAGATTAGACCGGGGACTGACTGTGCCTTGGCGCTCGGCTTACTGAATGTAATCATAGCTGAGGAATTATATGATAGGAAATTTGTTAAGAAGTGGACCTTTGGTTTTGATAAGTTAAGTGAGCACGTCAAACAATATCCACCACAGAGGGTGGAAGAGATTACCTTGGTTCCAGCTAAGAAAATAGTGCAGTTTGCTAGGATGTATGCCACCAATAAACCGGCAACTATCAGTCAGGGTGTGGCATTAGACCACTGCGCCAATGGCGTTCAGAATAGCCGGGCTATTTCAATCCTGATAGCTATAACCGGTAACCTTGATGTAATTGGGGGGAATATCTATTACTCTCCATTAAGGCAAACCAGTCTTAGGGTGAAGGGGACGGTTTCCGTTGATGAGGCTATTGGAGCACGCTATCCAATATTTGATAAATTCACCGGTGAGACATCAGCTATGCCAGTAGCCGATGCCATAATTACCGGCGAACCGTATCCGGTTAAAGCCCTCATAGTCCAGGGTTGTAACCCTGCCTTAACCTGGCCCGATAGCAATAAGGTTAGACAGGCGTTCCGGAGGTTAGACCTGTTGGTGGTATCTGACCTATTCATGACGGAAACAGCCAAGCTGGCTGACATTTTCCTCCCCGCCACCGCCTTCCCGGAGAGGAAAATCCTTAAGGACTATGTCTATGAAGGGCTACCATTGATTACGCTGAGTAACAAGGTAGTTGAGCCTCCGGCTGATTGCCTGGAGGATTGGCAAGTATGGTCTGAGCTGGGCAAAAGAATGGGCTACGCTGACTATTTCCCGTGGCGGAGCGCCGATGAGCTTTTAGCTTATCTGCTTGAGCCATCGGGTATTACTCTAGAACAGCTTGAGCAAAATCTCGGTGGTATACTATATCACCGGCTTGACCGACAGCGAAAATATGAAGAGGAAGGATTGGATACTCCATCGGGGAAGGTAGAGATATTCTCCCAGATAATGGCAGACTATAGATATGACCCCCTGCCAACATTTACCGAGCCGCAGCCGGGCGCGGTTGCCGAGAGCTATCCCTTTATTTTGATTACAGGCACTAGGGTAAATGCCTTCACCCACTCTCGGTATCGTAATATTGCCAGACTAAGGAAGCTGGTACCTCAACCTTGGGTTGAGATTAATCCTGCTCCAGCAAAAAACTTTGGTATTGCTGATGGAGACGAGGTAGTTGTGGAATCAGCAAAGGGAAGCATTAAGCTGCAAGCCAGGATTACCCCTGATATTCATCCTAAAGTGCTTAGCCTACAGCATGGATGGAGTGAGGCTAATGCCAATATCCTGACCGATGATGAGCAGCATGACCCAATTTCCGGTTATCCCGGGTTTAAAACTATTTTATGCCAGGTGCGAAAAACCGGGGAGTGAGTTATAATTAAGTAATAGTGAGCCATATAAAAGCTGGTGGGAGGAGAGAAATGAATGTCCAGCCGATGAATATAATACCTGGAGTGGTTGAGAGTGGGCCACGGGGTGAAAGATTTTGGGATATATACTCTCTACTGTTAAAAGAGCGCATAGTTATGTTATTCACGCCGATTACTGACCCGGTGGCTAATACTATAATCGCTCAGCTTCTCTATCTGGAGCGTGAAGACCCGGACAAAGACATCAGCATGTATATTCAGAGCCCCGGTGGGGTTATCAGCTCCGGTCTGGCTATTTATGACACCATGCAGCTTATTCGCCCGGATGTGTCCACCATCTGCGTTGGGATGGCGGCTAGCATGGGGACTTTGCTTCTTTGTGCCGGGGCTAAAGGCAAACGCTATGCCCTGCCTAACGCTACTATCCATATGCACCAGGCGTTTGGCGGTGCTCAGGGACAGGCAGCCGATGTAGAAATTGCCGCCCGTGAGATTATGCGCATGCAGGAACTAATAAGAAATATTATCGCTAAACATACCGGTCAGCCAATAGAGAAGATAGCCCATGATACCGACCGGGACTTCTACCTAAACCCGGAGCAGGCGGTGGAGTACGGGATTGTGGATGAAATTCTGACCAAGGCGCCCAAAAAGTAGCTATAGCTCTTTGTTATAAAGCTGTTGGTAGCGCTGGGCCAGTTCATTTCGGGTGGGGAAGCCCAACCTTGTGCCCAGCTTGGTGATGGAGAGGCGGGCGGCAATGTCACCCAGAAGTCCGCACTCGCTGAACCCTTTCCCTTTAATCAGACCATAGAGGAATCCGGCGGCGAAAGCATCGCCGGCGCCGGTAGTATCCACTTCAGCCCCTATATCTCGGCTACCAGATTCAATTACATATTCATGCTCAGCGTCTCTAATATAGCCGACTGCGGTCGCCTTTCTCACTCTTCTCCCTTTGCCCAGGGTAACCACAACAATCTGGCAGCCTTGTCTGAGACAGCTTTCTGCTCCATCTATAACATCCTTCCCGGTCAGTTGTTGTATCTCGCTCTGGTTAATGAACAGGAGGTAGGTTCTTTTTAATATTGGGGCGAGGTTCTTGAGCCCCTTGACCGCGTATAATGCTCCGGGGGCAAAACTGAGCTTGACCGATAAGTCTAAGCTATCTATCAATTCCAGCAATACCTTAAACTGCCTATTATGAGCAAAGGAGGAGAGGTGAAGCATCCTTGCTTGGTTAATGTAGGTCAAGTCCAGGTCATCCATGGTGAGCAGATTATTGGCGCCGGGCAGGATATAGAGAGAGCGCCTGCCCAATTTGTCACTAAGGCATAATACTGAGCCAGTTTTCTTCCCATGTTTGACCCTGATTCTACTGATATCTACTTCTACTTTTTGAAAATCCTGGAGCAATATTTTGCCGTCATCATCATCGCCAACAACCCCACTAAAGCCGGTGCTCACCCCGAGTTTTGCCAGACCGTAGATGGTATTGGCGGCTGAGCCGCCGGGAGACGATTTAGTCTCAAGGACCACTGTCTCTCCATCATCAAGGATGCGCTCGACTTTATATATATGGTCCATATTTAGGGCTCCAAGCCCGACTACTTCAATATTGCCCATTTGAACCCTATCCCCCTTTATCCCCCTTCCCCTTGCCAAGGGGAAGGGGGAGGTAATTTCTTTAGAGGGGCGAAGCCCCTCTAAAACTCCCCCCTTTTTTGTGAGAAACGGTCACCCCAGCTTGCCTGCCTCTTCCCTGACTAAGCGCCTTATTCTCTTGTGAACCGCAATAATATGGTCTATGTCTTTTCTGCCCGATAGCCAGTGGAAATAGTCCCTATCCTCTTTGCCCCCCCATTTCTCTTTGTATTTCACTACTCTCTCCACCCCGCTCCGCTGACCCTTCGGCCATACCTCCAGCACCTCTTGCAGGTCACTGATGAGTGTAGAGGCTAAGCCCATGGTTGAATAGGGAAGGGCATACTCATTAGCATTAAAGGCAATGGCTAATCCCCCTGCCTCCTCTACTGCCTGGAGCATTCTGAAGTCGGTAATGCTATCACCCACCACCACCCAGTTAGATAAAGGCTGGTCGTAAGCCTCAGCAAATCTGGTTAAAGCCGCTACCTTACGCCTTCCCCCAACTGGCTTCACCTGTCTTATTGTCATGCCTAGGTCGGTAGCGGGCATTTTCTCCCAGAAGAATTGGTCTAGGCTTTGCTTAATTCGGTTATCATCGGCAACCGGGCGCATCGTCAGCATATCCTCTTCAACCTGCTGGAGTAGCCTGATTTCTTCTTGACATAAAGTTGCGCGCAACTTATTCAGCGGGAATGGGGTGCAGGCTACATTATGGGCATAGATGCCTAATTTATGGGTAATATGAATGGCGTATTGTTCGTAGGTGGTGGTAATACAAAATACCTTCCAGCCGGCATACTGAAGCCAGGACACAAGCTTAGCCGCGCCACCGGTTAAGCTCGCTTGAGCCGCTAAAGTAGCGATATTAGCCTCTGAGATATTATGGAGGATAAGGAAGGGCACAATAAGAGCCAAGGTGTCCCCCGGTTCATAGTCCTCCTTTTCTTCAAGCGTCAGCAGGTCGTCATAGCGGCTGATAACCTCAAAAATCTTATTGCCATTGGGGAAAAGCTTCATTAACTCATAGGCATTATCTTGAGGTGACAGCGGTCCTTCAAGGTCAAAACAGATAAATTTATTTATCTACCTCACCCCCTTAATCCCCCTCTCCTTCAAAGGAGAGGGGGAAATGTAGTTTTGAAGGGGCTTCGCCCCTTCAACCTTCCCCTATTAAATCAACGCCCCTTTTAGCTGTTCCTCAATCTCGTCGGTCAGATTATACCCGTTGATTGGTCTCCCCTCAGCGTCAACCACTTTTCCATCCTTTATTTTAACCTTGCCCTGGCTAAAAGCCTTGACGGTTGATATTATTAGCGGAAATTCCCTGGTTAGCCCATGTTTACGGATGAGCCGGAACAGGGGATTATTTTCGCCCTGGATTTTCTTAATCTGGCTAAGGGGATGCCCCTCTATTTTGTGCCAATATTTATCAAACGTCTTGCCTCTGATGCTGAAGGTGCAGTAGGCTACCGGCGGTCCCTTGTCCAGCTCGGGGGTTACCAGGTGCATCATTACCCCTGTTTCCCCAGCCTTATTATCAATTAGTTGCCAGATTACCTCCTGCCAGGTTCCTTTCGGTCCGCCTGGGGCTGCCGGGTGGAGGTTAATCATATTATATTTCTGGCACATCTCCTTGCCGGCGATGAGCATATAGCCAGCCAGGACGCAAAGGTCGGGATGAAAGCCTTGCAGCTGATTCATCACCTCTCGGTCATAGTCAAGCCGCCACATCGGTAGACTTCCCGCCTGTTCTACAATAGGACTACCTTTGTTAGCTTTAAACCTGCGGTAGGAAAAACAGATGAGAGGTAGGCCATAACTCTTGACCAATTTGAGGAATAGTTCGCTCTCTTTTGCTTCCCCAGGCTCACGATTGCAGAAAACAAAGGCTATCTTAGCCTCAATCTCACCCAGAGTGATGCCCCGTTGGACTACTGTCAGCAAGTCCCTGGCTGCTTTATCTCTGCCTGTAGAAAACCAGCCCAGCCGGTACATCAGCACCACCCGTCACAACTTCTTTTTTAGCCTTACCCAGACACTAGCAAAATGAGCTAAAGGATTTGTCCTATGTCCTGAGATGTTTCCCCTTTCCAGAGCCTGGAGGAAGTCATCCTTGCCGTTGAACTCGGGCATCTCTACATAGGTGCTACCAATCTCATAAGGGGTATGGGCATCACTGCCAGCACTCTTGGCGATGCCATACTTCAGGGCAAAGGCTAGAGCTTTAGCCGAATTCTGGGGGAAGAGAGTTCGTGAATTGAATACTTCTATAATGTCAATTTCTTCTGCTATTTCCTCTAGCATGTTACTACGTAATGCAGATTGGCGTAGTATATCAAAGGGGTGGGGTATGCATACCAGACCATCTTGAGCCCTGATTTGAGATATTACCTCTTTGACCGATAGTCCGCTTGGTATGGTCTCTTCAAGGAACATGCCCATAATTTCGCCATGTGGGGTAAAAATTTCCTCAGCTACAATTACCGGGAAGGGGGCAATATCCCGCATCTTTAATCCCCCCTCAGCAGTACCATGGTCGCAGATAGCAATGCAGTTTATCCCAATCTCAAGGCAACGACTAATTATTTTTTCTAGAGGCGTATTGCAGTCCATGGAATATTTGGTATGAATGTGAAGGTCGGCTTTTAGCAATTCGGTTTAACTAACCCTCTCTAGATACTCGCCGGTACGAGTGTCAACCTTAATAATGTCCCCATTATTAATAAACAGGGGAACCTGGATAGTGATGCCGGTCTCCAGCTTAGCTGGTTTATTGCCGGCGGTGGCGGTATCCCCTTTGAAACCGGGTCCGGTATCAATCACCCGAAGCTCAACAGCAGTAGGCATCTCCACACCCACCAGCTCGCCCTTGTAGCTTAATACCTCCAGCGACATTCCCTCCTTCAGGTAATTAAGGGTGCCGCCTAACTGGCTGGTAGTGAGGGGTGTCTGCTCAAAGCTTTCCTCATCCATAAAGTAATATAAATCGCCATCATTATAAAGATATTGCATGGTGCGATAGTCCAGGCGTGCCCGGGTAAACTTTTCACTGGCTTGGAAGGCTCGTTCAATATTATGACCGCTGCGGATATCGCGAAGTTTAAGTCTAACCTGGGCACTGCCGCGCCCCATTTTAATATGGTGATAGTCAAGAACTTGATATAGCTTTTCCTCCAGCTCAATAATAATCCCTTTCTTTAGCTCACCACTGTCTATCATGTTAGACTCCGTTATTTTTTGAGAGTATTTATTAACCTCACCCCCTTAATCCCCCTCTCCTTCAGAAGGAGAGGGGGAAGAGATTTTAGAGAGAAGCGAGGCCCCTCTCTTACTTACACTCCCCCCTTCCCTTATTAAGGGAAGGGGGTCAGGGGGATAGGTTGCTAAACGACCTCTTTATTTTTTGGCTTTTGAGATTTCTCTGACCTTTCCATTTTCCATCACGACCAAATCCTCAATCCTCACCCCTCCCCACCGGTCAAGATAAACGCCGGGCTCAATGGTAAACACCATGCTATCAACCAGGTGGTCTGGTGAATTTGGACCGAGACGCGGTTGCTCATGGGGGGCTAGCCCTACGCCATGACCTAAGCCATGACCGAAGGCTTCAGCATAGCCCACCTGCTCAATAACTACCCTGGCTAGATTGTCAGCCTCAGCGCCGGTCATCCCCTCCTTAATTATAGCCATTGCCCCAAGCTGGGCTCCCAGAACAGTGTCATATATCTTTTTAAAGGTATCATCAGGGGTACCGAGGCAGATAGTTCGGCTCAGGTCGCTGCAATAACCTCCAATTCTGGCTCCAATATCAATCATTATAGGCTCGCCGCTACAAATAGTATGCGTTGAAGGTTTGGCATGGGGCAGGGCAGAATTTATCCCTGAGGCAACAATAATATCAAAGGGCGTAGTCTCGCTACCTTTCTCCCGTAAGAATTTCTCTATCTCCCAGGCTAATTCTCTTTCCGTCATGCCAGGGTGAATCTTATCCTGAATATATTCAATTGCAGCATCGGTTATTTCTGCTGCCTTGGTGATAAGCTCGATTTCCTCAGGCTCTTTTATCGCTCGGAGGGATTCTACCATTCCATCCACAGGGGCGAGTTTAAGCTGCAATTTACCTTTATTTAGTATATCACATAATTGCCGATGTAGGGCGAAGGTGACGTGTCCAGCCTCAAATCCCAGCCTTTTTATGTCCAGCTCAGCCACCAGTCTGGGGAACCAGTTGCCGATATCATCGGTTATTGGGAAAACCTCATAATCGGGGGCTTGGCTCTTGGCTTGGGCTATATAGCGAAAATCAGTGGCTAAGATTTTGTTTTTTGGCGTGACCAACAGAAAACCCCAAGAGCCATCAAAGCCGGAGAGGTAGCGCCTGTTCTCCGGCTGGGAGATAAAGATGCCGTCAATCTCCCTTTCACTTAGCCCGTGGCGCAACTTTTGTATTCTATCACCTATTTTCTGGCTCATCATCTTTTTCCTGTGCCATAGGGTGAGCTGATAGATATACCTTTCGCGCCTGACTTTTGGTTACGTGGGTGTAAATCTGGGTTGAGGATAGTCTGGCGTGCCCCAGAAGCTCCTGAACCACTCTCAAATCGGCGCCGCCGTCAAGTAGGTGGGTGGCAAAGGTATGACGTAGTATGTGGGGATGAACCCTCTTTTCTATGCCAGCTTTGCTAGCATAGCCTTCTAATATTCTTTGCACCCTTCGTTCAGGGAGGCGCTGCCCATAGCGATTGAGGAACAGGGCATTATTTCTCTTTTCCCCAAGGAGCTTAGGTCGGCTCTGGCTAAGGTAATTACGCAGTGCCTCGGTGGCTGGCTTGCCCATCAGCACCATTCTCTCCTTTGAGCCCTTCCCCCAGACGCGGATTTCATTGGTATCCAGGTTGATTTGCCCCAGACTTAGGCTTACCAGTTCACTTACCCTGAGACCGGAGGCATAGAGTAGCTCAAGTAGGGCTCGGTCGCGCTGCCCCTGGGGTGTGGATAGGTCGGGGGCATTCAGCAGCCGCTCCACCTCCTCTATGGTAAGAAACGAAGGCAAGCGCTTGTCCAGCTTGGGTGAGGAAGCCTTTTCTATGGGGTTTGCTGGCAATATTTCTTCCCGCACCAGGTAGCGGTAGAAGGAGCGGATGGCTGATAGCTTGCGGGCAATGCTTGCCTTGACAATTCCCTGCTCCACCAGGTAAGCCAGGTAATCACGAAGGGCAGACCTATCTACATCACCCAGTGAAGTGATACCTCTTTCTTTAAGAAAGGTAAAGAACCCTTTTACATTCTTTGACCCGCACAAATCAGTGGTATAGTTGCGTATGGTGTAGGCGGAAGCACTGCGTTCCAGTTCAAGGTAGTTAATATATTTATTGAAAATTTCTTGCATAGCTAATTCTCTTTTAGCTTAGGCTATTCTACCTCACCCCCTTTATCCCCCTCTCCTTTTAAGGAGAGGGGGAAGAGGTTTTAGAGAGGGGGCGAAGCCCCCTCTCTTACTTTCCCTCCCCCTTCCCTTGCCAAGGGAAGGGGGTCAGGGGGATGAGTTACTAAACAGTCTCCTTTGTTCTTGCTTCTTCCAATTTACCCTTATACTCGCACTTAGTGCATTTTGCCCAGTTTCGGCGGTAGGCGGTGAGGAGTCCGCC
>Ga0315282_10005647_pt1 | contig 21238 bp, 23 predicted proteins | sample YL17G07_20_MG_FD_203693 | JGI IMG/M metagenome (GOLD analysis project Ga0315282, IMG submission 203693) | Sediment microbial communities from Yellowstone Lake, YNP, Wyoming, USA - YL17G07_20 | ecosystem: Environmental > Aquatic > Freshwater > Lake > Sediment | place: USA: Wyoming | collected... | reverse complement strand
ACCTCCTTAAAATTGATTTCTTAGATTTGAGACACTGAAGAAGAGAAATTTTTAATTTTAGTTGTCTCCTTTCATAATCATCACCTCATTTTAAAATACTAAAATCAGTCTATCTACTTTGTCAATAATTTGACAAAGTTGGAATTTTTTAACATGAATAAGCGGTTGTGAGTTCTCTATGATTTTTAAGAAAGGTCTCGTAATTAACTGGTATAGAGCGTGAAAACGTAAAAGTTTGAGTGTAAAACAGGGCGCTTTATAACTGTTTGAGGTATTTTAAAATTGTTAAATGATACGGATTCAGACCCTCATAGTTTGAATGGACTTTTTTCGATTGAAAATTAAAATTTAAGGTAATGCAAAAAGTAAGGTTCTTAAATGTCGAAGAGGGTTTCACCTTAAGACCTATCCTCCCGCATAGCAGACTGCATTGGGGCAAGCTGGCTCAAATATATGCCAGTTGTATGGCTTCTGCCCCGATATTGCTCGTGGGGTTCTGGCTCTCCGGTAATTTTTCCCTTGTTCAAATCGCTTTAATTATTTCCGTTTCTGCTATTGTCGTGACAATTTTCGATTTTGCCAATTCTGCCCTGGGAGCGGACACCGGGTTGCCCGCATCAATTCTTGCCCAGGGTTGTTTCGGTTCGTTGCTCTCGAAGTTCGTCGTTTCTGTTCCGTTGGTTCTCGTCGGTTGGGGCTGGTTTGGGGTTCAATTAGCTCTGGCTATAAAGGCTCTTTTAGTGGTATTCGGCATCGAGAACTTAATGGTTGGGCCCAACGCACTTTTAATATCTCTTTCACTAACTCCCATAGTTGGCGCTCTCTTCGCGTTCACCCCGATCAACAGAAGATTAGCCCGATATGGGGTGACTAACATTTCCATATTATTGCTGACCATTTTTTGCTTTGTGTCCCTGTTTGAGGGCTTCAAATTTCTTAATTTTCAGGGCTGGGCTGATTTTCTTTTTCAGATTAATGCATCTGGCCCTCATTCTCCGCTGTCCTTTGGAAGCGCGGTTTTAATTGGAGTTTGTGCTTCACAATTTGTAATGATAAGCGATTATTCCCGATTTAGCAGGAGAATATTCCCGGATTCTCTGTTAATTCCTTTATCAGGTGTCACTCCAGCTCAGGTACTATTTTGCGTGGCTTCCTCGATTTTAGGGTTATTAACAGCTTTCCACTCCGATTTTTTCGTTAGCTTAATCCAGGCTGGGGTTCCAAGGTGGGCTTTTATACTCCTTTTTCTCAGCCAATGGAATGCAGCCAGGTTTGTTGTGATATATTCAGCGGGATTGGCTGGAGCAAGTTTAATTGAGGACCCCAGCCCCAAAGCCAGGTGGTGGATAACTTTGCTAAGTGTTCTTAGTGGAACTTTACTGGTCGTTTTTGGAATTCACGAATATTTAATTCACTTTTTGGTTCTCCAGGCTATGGTTTTTCCTCCTATCGGAGCCATCCTATTGGTGGATCATTTTATTGTAAAAAAGCGTCACTGGAACATCAGGGAAAAGGGCAATCTTAAAGCCCTATGTTCTTTGTTGACCGGATATATCCTTGGCGTTTTAATTTATATCTACTTTCCCAATTGTTACGCTTTTTTAGGCTCAACAGTAGTTGCTGTGGGGTTTTACTTATTGCTGAATTTACAGCGAAACAACTCTTCAGAAAACATCAGCACACAGGAAAAAAATCCCAGAAAACCTGTTGGAAAATGGCAGCGAGTCCTTCTTTATCTTAGCTTCTTTGGTTTAGCGGGAGCAGCCCTTTTTCCTATTTTTTTCCCTCCCCCATTCAGTGATATTTTAGTTCTAATCTCGGTGGTCCTGATGGCCGTGGCATTTGTCAAATATTTTTCAAAAATTTCTGGCCTTGCTATCGAGGACAACGGCTTAGGGTTTCATGAACTTTCCCTGAAAACGGATGCCAAATCTGCCCTGAAATAGGGACCGGCCTCAGCTTAAACCTCTCTATATGCCGAGAGGAAATATTGGTAAGCTTTTGAACTGATCAAATTCAATTCCCTCAGCCACCAAGCAGCAGCATCAATTGGCACATCAAATTTCTGTGAGATTTTAAAGACCTTTTTCAGGTTATCAACCGATAATTCGTCGAGTATTCTCAAAACAAGGCGTTTTGGCAGCAATAACTCTGCCGCAAAACGATTAGCCTGCCATTCAGCATCGGCCTCCGCACACGGGAAAACCCCGTCTGTAAAAAGGGAAGCGGAGTCATGATGAAGAATAAAATGCCCAAGCTCATGACCCAATGTCCATTTCTGGGTTTTAAGGGGGAAACGGGAATTAATATAACAGAACCAGTTTTCTTTCAGAGAAAATAGTACACCTGCCCAAAAATGCAGATTTGCAAAAATAACGCGGACATCCCTTTTTTCGAATTCTGCTACGAGCTTATCCAGAGTATAGACAACTTCTAATTCATCTTTCTGACTCAAGCCATCCCCACCATCCTTGAAAGCATCCATAAGGTTTTCCCGCGGTTATTATTCTTCCTCTTCTTCTAAGAGCCTGGCGGCATGCTTTAAAATTTTGGCTAATTCCTTTTGGGCTAATTTCTTATAAATCTTCTGAAGAGCAACGGCTTCTTTGCCGGGTTTAAGCCCATAATATTCAGGATGAGGATTCTTTTTAATTAAGGACTCTTCCAGACCGAAAAGCTCTTCAAGCGATACCTGGAAAAAAGATGAAATCTTTATTGCGTCTTTAAGCTTTATATCACTTTTGCCTTCCATTATGCGATAGATTGTAGGCCGGGAAATCCCTGTAAATTCCGCCAATTCTGTGACTGTCTTCTTTTGAGCGGAAAGCAAATACTTAATTTTTCCTTCTAATTCGTCCATTTCAAGATTATCAATCATAATTTACCAGCTCCCCTAATGTCTTAATGTTCTACCATTTTTTTAAATCATCCTTAGATCTTCTCAAGATTATCAAAATAATGATGTTTGTCAAATTCTTAATAAAAATGATGCCATTTGAATGGGAACCACAAAAGATTCTGCTCAATAACCAGTGATCTGGTCGATCATTCCTCTTTGTCGGGCCACCCTGTTCATCCTCTGGAAGACAACATAGCCCAGGAACCCGAAAAGGACGGTCAGGCCAAGGAGCCATAGAAATAGTTCCCACGTGGGCATGGAGTTGAAAGCCGGAGAAAATGATGACCCTAAAAGCGATCGGCGCAAAAGCTCCAGCCAGTAAGTTAAAGGAATAGCCTTAGAGATCCCCTGCACCCATATAGGAAGAACATCTATAGGAAAGATGGCTCCGCTCACTACGTAAAGCACTGCCCCCACCCCTTCAGCGATTGGCCAGGCGTGGCGCGCCAAAACGAGGACGAGGCCGGCAAGTAAGTATCCCATAAAGGAAATAGCAATTATCCCTAAAGGAAAGGATACCAAAAAGAGAGACCAGTTCACCGAGCCCCAGGGAATGCGAATGCCCAGAGGCCAGAGCCCCAAAAGGAGAATTATCAAAACGGAGATCGTGGTGGTGATCACCTGGGCAACCCCCCGACCAAGGAGAAAGACGAATATCCTCAAAGGGGAGATGTAGATGTATTTCAGCATCTCGTAGTGCTCCCGGTCGTCAATGATGGCGTAGGAGATCCCCATCATCACCCTTCCGGCGTACATGAAAAATGCGTTGCCGATGTAGAGTTGGGCAAAAAAGGGATTGCTGGTTGATCCTCTGACCACCACAAGGTACATGAAAACCAGAATTAAAGCCGTGGAGAGAGGTCGCATCAGGGAATAGACGGCGAAAACAAAAGGGTCAGCCCAGTTGCTCTCGATTAACCAGCCCAGGCGACTGGCATGTTTGAACTGAATCCAGATTTCCTTAAGATTTGAGCCCCAGCGGGGGGCCTTCAGGGTCACTGCCATCTCAAGCTCAAGGTCCCCCTGATTCTCGCCGCGTGCTCCATCTTTTTTAGGGCCATCCTGGAGAGGTAAAGGAAAACAGGACAGAGAAGAAGCAAAATCCCACACTCCATCCAGGGTGAGAGGAACCCCATGGTGGGATCTCCGGGGAACATCAACTGCCTCATAGCATCGAGCCCTAAAGTCAAAGGGATAATAGAAGCCGCAGCCGCTGCCCAGAATCCCAGGCTTTTTACGGGAAAATAAAAGCCGGAGAAAAGGTAAACGGGTTCCTGAAGGGCATTGGAGAGGTTCCAAGCTTCCCTCCCGGAAAGCAGGAACAAGGAAGCTAAGAGCATCCCCATGCCGTAGAGGGCCACCATAGAGAGAAAGAAAATAAGGAGCACCAGGCCAAGGCTTGTCACCTGGTATGTGACGCCAAAAAGAAGACTTCCCAAAAGGATCACAGCTCCTGCTCGGATCGTGCTGGAAAAAAGCCCTCCGATGCCCATTCCCAGGAGGATGGCCATAGGGGAGACTGGAGCCATGATAAAAAGTTGCAGGTTGGCGGTCTCCTTCTCCCAGTAGAATTGGGAGGCCATGCTCCAGAGGATATTGAGCCAGTAGGCGGTCATAGCCCCTCCTAAGACCACGTACCCCACGAACTCAGGCGGGGCTTTCATCGCGCGGTAAACATAGACATAGGCCGCAAGCCCTAAGATGGGGAGGACGCTTTCCGGAATAAGCCAGGAAAGCTCTCTGTTGGCCCCCACAACCCGAGGGTAAGCCCGACCGACAATGGCCCTGAGAAAGAGCTCAAGGGAGGGTGGAATTCTCATCGCTCAAACCCCTACCCACCAGAGTCAGGAACACATCCTCCAGGGTGGGCTCCACGGATTGTATACCCAGAATAGAGAGTTCCCTCTGGTTCAATTCCTTGATCACTCCTGGGACGACCTCTTCGCTTTCTAAAACCAGCTTCAGCGTGGTGCGGTTTTTCTCTATGGAGGAGCTAAATGTCAGGCCCTTAATTCCTGAGTTTCCTTTAAGCCAGTTCAGTTCGTAGAGCCCGGCAAGGGAGACCTCCAGGAGAGCTCCACCGGAGATCTTCTTTTTTAAAGCTTGAGGGGTGTCGCAGGCCAGGATTTTTCCGTGATCAATGATCGCTACCCGGTCGCAGAGCTCGTCTGCCTCCGCCATGTAATGGGTGGTTAGAAGGATAGTGCGGTCCGGGTGCTCCTTCATCCAGGTTTTAATGTAGGCCCGGATGTCCCGGGCAGCCTCTACGTCCAGCCCCAGAGTGGGCTCGTCCAGAAAGAGAATCTTGGGGTCGGTGACGAAGCCCCGACAGAAGTTCATCTTCTGACGCATGCCGGTAGAGAGCCTGGAAACTCGCATGTTAGCCTCTGATTTCAATCCCACCACTTCTAATAGCTCCTCTATGCGCTTAAAGGCTTCTATGTACGGGACACCGTAAAACTGGGAGAACATCCACAGGGTCTCCTTAACTGTAAGGATGCCATATCCGGAATATTCCCCTCCTGAGACCATGTTGATCCTCTGGCGGATGGGAAGAACGTCTTTCGTAACATCCAGTCCGTCCACAAAGGCCTGGCCCGAAGTGGGATAAAGAAGGGTAACGAGGATTTTGATCAGGGTGGTCTTTCCTGCTCCGTTAGGACCAAGAAGCCCAAAGAGCTCCCCGGAGTACACTTCCAGATTTACACCGTCCAGAGCGTGCAACAGGCGAGTTTCCCTGTTCTTTCCTGCTTTGACTTTAAACTCCCTTACGAGATCAATCGTTTGAATGGCCTTGTTCATAAGAGTCCCTTTAATTCTCCCCTGAGAAAAGACAAAAATTAGATTGTGCCTGAGCCTTTTTTGTTCGCTTAATAAAAAATTTTTTCGCCTGCCCTCTCCCTGCGCAGAAACTTGAGGTAAAGCGCGCACTCCATCCTTTTCCTTGTTATCTGACAGCCCAAGGAATCGGGCTTTCTCAAATCGCCGTTCAACAGATGATGGTTGGCGTGGCACCCTCCGGAACAGAGATACCTGGCCCAGCAGGTGCGGCAGCCTTCCTTCTCTAAGAAACTGAGGTGCTGGAACTCCTCTAACTTCTCCCGGCTCGTAATCCCCTCCCAGACTGTGCCCATCTTGAAGCCGGGGCGGCCCACGAACTGATGGCAGGGGTAAAGTGCGCCGGATGGGGTCACAGCCAGGTACTCCACCCCCGCTCCACATCCAGCGAGCCTTTTGGAAACGCAGGTGAGTCCGGTGGTGTCCACCTCAAAATGGAAGAAGTGCAGTTCTTTGCCCTCCCTTTCCCTGCGGTCAATTTCTCTCGCCAGGAGCTCGTACTGACGGGATATTGAGGGCAAGTGCTCCTCTCTGATAGCGTAAGGTTCCTCCGGAGTAGCTACCACCGGCTCCATGGAGACTTCACAGTATCCTAAGTCAAACAGGTAAAGGGCGTTGGCCAGGAAATCAAGGGTTTGCGCCGTGTAGGTGCCCCTCAGGTAATAAAGCGTTTCCCCACGCAAGGAGAGGAACCTTTTGATTCGGGAAAGGACCAGGTCGTGGGTGCCCTGGCCGCTCAAGAGGCGCCTGTTCTTATCGTGATCCTCTTTCCTTCCATCTATGCTCAAAACCACGCGCATGTTCATTTGATTCAGGAACTCCATAATCGGTTCGCTCAAAAGGAGGCAGTTCGTGGTCACAGTAAACCTGATTTCCTTCCCTACCTCTTTTCCCCTTTCCTTTCCGTAAAACACCGTCTCCTTGAGCACCGGGAAATCCATAAGGGGCTCCCCGCCAAAGAAATCTATTTCCAGCCTCTTTAAGGGTCCGGATCTTTCCAGGAGGAAGTCCACCGCCTTCTTCGCTACTTCCAGGGGCATAAGCCCTCTCTCCCCACCGTATGCTCCCTGACCTGCAAAGCAGTAAGAGCAGCGCATGTTGCACTCGTGAGCTAAATTCAAGCAAAGGGCCTTGAGGTAGGGAAAGGGTACATAATTTACCCCTAAGGCCGGGTCAGGCCCCAGGATCTGGCCCTGAGAATAAAGGAGCTCCAACTCCCGAAGAGCTTCCTCCGCTTGCTGGCCAAATTTTCTGCAAGTTTGGGCCAGGGCGTCCTCTAAGGAGCGCTTGCCCCCTTCTTCCAGAAAGTGGTAGGCCACCTGGTCAAGGGAAAAAAGGGAGGAGGAAGCTACATCGAAGAGGATGAAACGGCCACCAATCTGGAAAAGGTGTAACTGGCCCTCCTTCCAAGGAAACTCGAACATTTTCAGGAGGGTGCGCCTTATTTATCTTCCCTCTGACACACCTGATTGGCGAGAGTACAGCTGGTCTTGCAGGCAGACTGACAGGATGAAGAGCAATCCCGACAATTCCTTATCTCCCTCAGGTCCCTTTTTGGGGCTTCGATCAGCTTAATGTGCCTGGTTTTAATTTTATCGCTCATGACAGTCACCTCGTTCTAAATGATAAATAGCAGGAAATTGCCAGGGTGACAAGGCCGCCTATGGTAATTTTTCAGAGTGTGGTATCTTTAAAGAAAAATAGGGCAGGAGGAACCCTAAATGAGCTTGAACAAGGTTGAGCTCTTGGAGATGGCCATTTATAAGGAAATAGCAGCTCACGACTTTTACCAGGGAATTTCCCAGAAGATTGCGGATAAAGGAGGAAAAAAGAAGTTCCTCGACCTCGCGGATGAGGAAATGAAGCACCGCCAGCTCCTCAGCGAGTGGCTCAAGAAAGAAACAGGCAGGTCCTTTGCGCCTGACCCCGGGGCCGCGAAGCCCCCTTTCCGATTTCCTGAAGAGGCTGTCATAAGTCAGCATACGGCCCTGGAGGCTATCAGCATTGGCATCCAGTTAGAAAGGGATTCTGCAAACTTCTACGCTTCCTGGAAGGAGCAGGAGACGGACCTGGAAATCAGAACCATGCTGCAGGGGCTCGTAGAGTTCGAGCAGGGACATTACCTGCGATTGAAAGAGGAGTTCAAGGCCGTTTCCCAAAACTTTTACTGGATTTAGATGGGTAAAAACGCTGCCTTGGCGTTCACCTTTTAGAGGAACCTCATTTAACCCGGATTATGGGCGGAAGAAACTATCACATTGCCGTTGAGGGTCCTATCGGAGTGGGCAAAACCTCACTTGCGATGACCCTGGCCTGGGAGCTCAATATGAAAGCCTTTTTTGAGCCCGCGGACAATAATCCCTACCTTGCGGATTTCTACGCGGACATTCCTCGCCTGTCCTTCCCCACTCAGCTTTTCTTTCTGGTCCATCGGTTCAGAAAGCAGATGCGGCTCCAGAACATCAAGAAAAACAGACCAGTGGTCTCCGACTTCTACTTCAAGAAGGATTTGATCTTCGCCTCTTTGAACCTCAAGGGCAGGGACAAGGAGCTATACGACAAGATAATGGCCGAGATGCTGCCGTTTGTGGAGGAGCCCGACCTGATAATCTACCTTGATGCCCCCTTGAGCGTTCTCATGGAAAGAATTATGCGCCGGGGAAGGCATGGAGAAGTCCTGATCACGGAAGAATATGAGGAGATCCTCTTTTCTGCCTACAAATCCTTCTTCGGGGACTTTCAGGATGCGCCTCTGCTTCCCATCGACACAACTTTTCTGGACTTTGTGAACAGAGAGGCTGATAGGAAGACCGTGCTTAAGATAGTGAAGGATGCTCTGAAATGAGATCCCCTGACCTGGGACTGCCATTAGTAGCCGTGGCCGGCAACATTTCCGTGGGGAAATCCACCCTAGCGGAGATTCTGGCTTCTCGCTGGAACTGGTTGCTTTTCAAGGAACCTGAGGTTTCCAACCCTTACCTTCCGGATTTCTACAGGGAGCCTCAGCGCTGGGCCATCCACTCCCAGATGTTCTTCCTCCTGGAGCGCTACAAGGGGCACCTCGGCCTTCAGGAGAAAAATGTTCCCGCCGTAATGGATCGCACGATCTACGAGGATGCCGAGGTTTTCGCCTACCTCCTTCTGGACTCCAGGGACTGGAAGACCTACAGGAACTTTTACAATCTGGCTTTGAGGCGTCTTAAGCCACCCAGGCTTGTGGTTTACCTGAGGGCTTCTCCTGAGACGCTGATACACCGCTTGAAACTCAGAGGGCGCTCTTACGAGAGGGGGGTCTCGATTGACTACCTGACTAAGCTGAACAAAAGGTACGACGAATGGGCAAACTCCTTCCGCAGGGCTCCCCTGCTCAAGGTGGACACCGATGGCTGCGATTTCGTTCGCTCCCTGAAAGACCTTGAGTCCATAGTAAACATGATCGAGGAAGCACTGTACTCCCAGGAGAGCGCAACCCTCTTCCCTTAAACGGAGGACCGGTTTGAGTTAAAATTTAAAAAAAGAGAGCGTAACGGAGGAAATCTCTTAGATAGATGGAAAAACATTACATAGTAGATGACTTAGGGGAGCTTCTCAAGGTAATTCCCCCTGACCTTCAGGAAAAACTGGAGAAGTTAGAGAAGCTGAACGAGCTCCTGGAAGTGGTGCTGGACCTTGGCAGGGTGCCTGAGGCCCGCTTCCCGGAATCTTTCGTATACCTCAGCGAGGAGCCCGTGAGCAAAGAGCAGATCGATTACGTGGTTTCCAGGATCGGACATTTTGGCCCTGATCATCGCGCCGGAATCACTCGAACCCTGCACCGAATATCCTCCTTCGTCAATCGTAAGGGCGAGATCATCGGGCTTACTTGCCGTGTGGGCAGAGCCGTTTTTGGCACGGTGGATATCATTCGCGATGTCATCGAAACCGGAAAAAGCATACTCCTCGTGGGGCGTCCGGGAGTGGGAAAAACCACAATGCTGCGCGAGGTGGCGCGCGTCCTGGCCGATGACCTGAACAAGAGGGTGATCGTCGTGGACACCTCCAATGAGATCGCCGGGGACGGAGACATCCCTCATCCGGCAATTGGTCGAGCGCGGCGCATGCAGGTGCCTACTCCTGAGCTTCAGCACGAGGTGATGATTGAGGCCGTGGAAAACCACATGCCGGAGGTGATTATCATCGACGAGATCGGGCGCGAGCTTGAGGTGATGGCCGCGCGCACCATCGCCGAAAGGGGGGTACAGCTGGTGGCCACGGCTCACGGTAACACCCTGGAAAATCTCATTCAGAACCCTACGCTCTGCGACCTCGTGGGAGGTGTTCAGGCGGTCACCTTATCCGATGAGGAGGCCCGCTTTCGCGGTACGCAGAAGACCGTGCTCGAGAGGAGGGCTCCGCCCACGTTTGAAGTTCTAATCGAGATCAAGGATAGAGACACGCTGACGATCCATCACGATGTGGCGGAAACCGTGGACAAACTCCTGAGGGACATACCCCCACAGCCTGAAGTTCGTTCCCGTTCGAGAAAAAAGGCCACAATCGAGCACAGGGTAGGGCAGGAAGCAGAAAGAGAGGAGATCCAGCCCCCTCCGCGCCCAGAAAAGCCCGCGCACATCAACATCTTCCCTTTTGGTGTTTCCAGGAGCCGCCTGGAGAGGGCCATACAGGATATGAGCCTTTCTGCGTCGATCACTCGAAGCCTGGAGGATGCGCACGCCCTGGTTACACTCAAATCCCAGGAGAAAAGGCAGCCGCAGCTTCTGACACAAGCGCAGAGCCACAAAATACCGATTTATGTCCTCAGGAATAACACCAGCACCCAGATCAGGTCTTTTTTAAGGAAGGTGTATGGCCTTCCGGAAAGAGAATGGGATTCCCGGGTAATGGAGAATACCGAGGAGATGATTATGAAAGTTTTGAGGAGCCATCAGCCCGTGGAACTTCCGCCTGAACCAGCTTCCATCCGCAGGCTTCAGCATGAAATGGCGGAAAGGTATGGGCTTTACTCCGAAAGCCGAGGGGAGGAACCCTTCCGCAGGGTCGCGATCTTCCCCTCTTCTTCCAGAAAATGAGAGGATTGTTCATCTCTTTAGAGGGAATAGATGGAACGGGCAAAAGCACCCAGGCAAGGCTCCTGGCTCAACGGTTGAAGGAGTTAGGTTATCCCGTAGTGCTTTCTAAAGAACCGGGAGGGACAAAGATTGGCACTCAGATCGCCGGCGTTCTTCTCTCTAACGAAAACAGGAATCTCTGTCCCAAAGCGGAAATGCTCCTTTTTGCCGCTGACAGGGCGCAGCACGTCCAGGAGCTGATCAGGCCTGCCCTCGAGAGAGGGGAAATCGTGATTTCCTCAAGATACCTGGACTCCACTCTGGCATACCAGTGCTGGGGACACGGTTTACGGCTTCCAGAGGTAGAAGAAGTGATGATGATCGCCACGGGTAGGCTTCTTCCTGACTTGACCGTAGTGCTGGATCTCGATCCCTCCAGCGCTCTGGAGCGTGCTGGAGGGGACAGGTTGGAAACCGAAGGGTTAGAGCTACAGCGCAAAGCGCGCGAGGCTTACCTCGCTCTGGCAGCTCGAAACCCCGAAAGGATCAGGATTGTTCCCGCAAGCGGCGACCCTCGGGAGGTCTTCGAGCGAATCTGGCACTGGGTGTTGCACCTGCTGGAAAAACGCCCTCTTCCTGGTTCGAAGGAGGTGAAAGGGTGAAATTAGTATTTGCCGTGGTTCAGGACAAAGACGTCGAGAACCTGCTGTTCCGGCTGACTAAAAAGGGGCACCGGGCTACCAAGATGGCTTCCACCGGTGGTTTTCTTCGAGAGGGAAACTCCACGATTTTCCTGGGAGTGGAGGACGATAAGGTGGACGAGGTGATTGAGATCATCAAGGGATGCTGCATGCTCAGAGAGCATTACATCAACCCAGCGCCCTACAGTCCAGCCGCTCCGGGAAGCTTCATCCCCTACCCCATGAGGGTAGAAGTGGGTGGGGCCACAATTTTTGTCATCCCCATTGACCGCTGGGAACGCGTGTAGGTGCTCTTCCAAAAAGTAGCGGGCCACCAAAACGTAAAAAAGAGCCTGGCTCGGGCTCTGGAGATAAAAAAACCCTCCCATTCATATTTGTTCTGGGGCCCCGAGGGAGTAGGCAAGAAGCTTTTGGCGTTGCGCTTTGCCCAGGCCCTGGCCTGCCCGCAGAATATTGATGGCTGCGGGTGTCCTTCCTGTCTGCATGTGGAAGCCGGCACTCATCCTGATGTTCACCTGATCTTTCCCTCAGGGGAAAATATAAAAATCGAGGAGGCCAGGCATCTGATCGAGATTTGCTACCTCAACCCGGTGGCCTCGCCCTGGGTAGTAAACATCATCGATGAAGCGGACCGCCTGACGCCTGAAGCATCGAACTCCCTGCTTAAGCTCCTTGAGGAACCTCCACCTGCGGTGGTGAATATCCTGGTTACCTCCCGTCCCCATTTCCTTCCTCCAACCATCCTCTCGCGCTGTTTTCCCGTCCCTTTCGGTTTCTTAAAGCGCGAGGAGATAGCTGAAGCCCTGAGGTCCCGAGGCGTAGAGCAGGCGGAGCTGATCTCTCGCCTGGCCTCCGGAAGGATGGGTGACGCCTTTTACTGGGCCCAGGAGGAGAACTGGAAAAGGAGGCAGAAATATGCTGGCATCGGCCTCCAGCTGGCAAGCGGGAACGTTTCCCTTTCTGCCTGCGATGGCATTCTCAAGGAAAAGGACAAAAGAGCGGTCCTGGATTTCCTGAAAGTCGTTCTCTCCCTCTGGCGCGATCTGGCGCTTTTAAGCACGGGTATTTCTGACATCATGAACGCTGATCAGGAAAACACCATTTCCAGCCTGGCCTCGACCAGGGAATTCAAGGAGTGGATCAACGGCTGCTTCCGGATCGAGGAGGTACTCGAGCTGAGCCGGACCACGGTGAACATGGGAATGCTCTTGCCGGTGCTCGCCATTGAGCTGGGCGAGAGAAATGCCAAAGGAAGGAGCGAGATTGTTGCAACCTAAGACAGTCGTGGGCGTGCGCTTCCGAGAAGGAGGACGCGTTTACACTTTCGATCCCGGAATCCTGCACATTTCCACAGGAGATCATGTGATCGTGCAGACGTCAAGGGGAGTGGAAATTGGCGTCGTGGCTTATGGCCCCAGGGAGGTCCAACCCCACGAGCTCACACAGCCGGTAAACAGGGTGATTCGCAAGGCTACCCGCAAGGACATTGAGAGGCTGGAAGAAAACAGGCACGAGGAGCAAAGGGCCTTCCAACTCTGCCAGGAAAAAATTAAGGAGCACAACCTGCCCATGAACCTGGTCTCGGTTGAGTACCTCTTTGACCGTTCCAAATATATCTTCTACTTCACAGCGGAAACGCGCGTGGACTTCCGGGAACTAGTAAAGGACCTGGCATCCGTACTCCGCAACCGCGTGGAGCTCTGGCAGATAGGGGCGCGCGACGAGACCAAGGTCTTCGGAGGACTGGGAATTTGCGGGAGGCCGCTGTGCTGCACCACCTTCCTCAAGGAGTTCTCCCCGGTAACCATAAAGATGGCCAAAGAGCAGTCCCTGGCCCTGAACCCCCTCAAAATTTCCGGGGTGTGCGGACGGCTAATGTGCTGCCTGAGGTACGAGTACGAGACTTACAAGGAAGCGAGGGCCAGGATGCCCCGGGAAGGAAGTTTCGTGGAAACCCCTCAGGGCAGGGGTAAAGTCGTAGAGGTCAATGCTCTGAAGGAGACCATCCTGGTGGAGCTGGAAAATCAGGTGCTTGTGGAATTCGTGATGGAGGAAATTAGCTGGAACAAAGGAAGCAGCAAAAAAGAGGAGGAAAACCTTGACCAGCCTGAAGCTGAGCAGGGGAAAAATTCCGGCGAGGGATGATTTCGTCCAGGCGGACATCCTGATTGCCAAAGGGAAAATTTCCGCCATTGGCAATCTGGAAAAAGTGGATGCCGAAGCCACTATAGACTTGCAGGGCTTGATTGTGCTCCCGGGAGCGATCGACCCCCATGTCCACTTCGACGATCCTGGATTTACCTGGAGGGAGGATTTCTCCACGGGCACGGCCTCCGCAGCCAAGGGAGGAATCACCACGGTTATTGATATGCCGGAAACATCGCTCCCCAACTGCCGCAGCCCGGAGGGCCTTCTGGCGAAGCTTGAAGTAATCGAAAAGAAGGCCCTTGTGGACTTCGCGCTCTGGGGTGGAGTGACCGGAGAGGAAGTGCGTGACGGCTCCTACAGGGAGAAGATGCAGGCCCTGGTTTCTTTGGGCGTGGTGGGGTTCAAAATTTACACCATTTCCGGAATGTCCACTTATCCCCGGGTCAACTACTGGGAAATGCGCAGGATAATGCAGGAAGCATCTCGGCTCAAGGTTCCCGTTGCCGTGCACGCTGAGGACTATGACCTAGTGTTTGCAGCTACCGAAGAGCTGAGAAAAAAGGGAAAAGGAACCTTCCTGGATTACCTTGCCTCCCGGCCTGCAGTAAGCGAACATCTGGCAGTAGCTTCCTCCATCCTCCTTGCCCAGGATACCGGCGCTCACGTACACATAGTCCACATCTCCACAGGAACGGGAGTCGAGCTGGTCGCTGAGGCCAAAGAGAGGGGGATTTCTGTTTCCTGCGAGACCTGCCCCCAGTATTTGCTGCTTGGCGCTGAGGATTTTAGAAAATTCGGCTCCCTGATGAAGACTACTCCCCCCGTGAGGGAAAAGTGGGACCAGGAGAAGCTGTGGGAAGGATTAAAATACGGAGTTGTGGATTTTGTCTCCACCGATCACGCCTCCTGCCAGTACCCTCAGGAGAAGGAGAAGGAGGACTTCTTTGAGGTCTACGCAGGAATTCCGGGATGTGAGACCATGCTCCCCCTGCTCTGGGAGGAGGGCTACGTGAAAGGCAGGCTGGCCCTTTCCCGATTTCTCGAAGCCACAGGGCAAAATGCCGCCGTCCTTTATGGCCTATATCCTGAAAAGGGCACTCTTCAGATCGGTGCCGACGCTGACCTGATAATCCTGAATCCTCAAAAGCCCTGGGAAATCAGGGGTTCTGAGTTAGCTTCCAAGGGAAAATACACGCCTTTTGAAGGGAGGAGAGTTTCCGGGAAAATACTGAAAACTTTAGTCCGCGGTAAAATCGTTTACTCTGAGGAGAGAGGCGTTTCCTCAGAGGTTTCTGGAAAGTTGATCAAGAGGAGGTGATGCCTGTGCCAATTTACGAGTATCAATGCCTTAATTGCCATCACCGATTTGAGCACCTTGCTGGCATGGGAAGGGAGGAGCAGGGGCCAATTTGCCCGAAGTGCCGATCTCGAAGCCTGAAGAGATTGCTCTCCCGGATCGCCTTCTTCGATAGCTCCAATTCCTGGAGAGCAAAAAATGGCGTCACCATTGAGCCAGGAGGGGAGAAAAGGAAGGATCAGGAGGGGAGAAAAGGAAGGATCAGGAGGGGAGAAAAGGAAAAAGCCCGGCGGGCGCCGGGCTTTTTCCTTTTGGGAAAGCGGGGGGAAACAAGGCAAGGGGGGATTTGTGAGGGCGGGGGGAGCCGCCCTCACACTAAGGAGGTGGGTGGTCAACTTCATATTATACATATTATCTGAGAATTTGCAATATATTTCAAAAAATTTTTTAAAGCAATCACTGTACAAACTCCGGCCCCTTTCCCGATGCGGAACGAGCAGGTAAATTGATCGCTCCAAACTGGGACTCGTAACGCCGCAAATTTTCCTCAAGGGCCTGAAGGAAGGCCTTCGTGTGCTGTGGGCTCATCACTATCCGAGAAACGACGCGAATCAGGTCCTGTTCATCCGGCGTGGTCCTGCCGAAATCCATCACGAATTCAAAAGGGGTGTGGGAGATGCGAACAGTGTTGGAGTAAATTCCCAGCCTTATCTCAGGAGAAACCTCTACCTTTATTTCCTTCATTTCTTCCTCCTTTTCTGTAATTGCGCTCAGATTATTCTAACACCAGCCCCTCAGGCTGTAATATTCCTCAAGCATCAAGGAAAGCTCTTCGGAAGTTATTCCCTTTCCTGAATCTAACAGTTTCTCCAAAAGCAGCCTGGGAGGTAGCGTATCTTCGGCCACTCTCATTCCCTCGCGCAAGTTGAATTCCCTGGCTAAATTGAGAACCCGCCCCGCCAGAGCTTGAATTTCCTGGCGCGAGAGCTCCATTCCTGTGCATCCCTTTATCAGGATGGCATACTCGTCCCATAAATAGAGGTCGCGGAAGAAGCGGCAAAGAATGAGGCAGTCCTGGATAGTTAACCGGTCCTCCCAGTCTATGAAAGTTCGTGCCTTCCCCTCCACCTGCTCCGGCGGAATAGCTCCCGAAAGCTCCGCCTTGTAGAAAGTGGAGCGCAGATGGCAGGCTCCTCTATCGGAGGTAGCATAAGCCAGAGCCATTCCTTTCAAAACGCGCGGCTCGTAGCCCGGAGGATCCATTCCTTTGACATGCACCGCCAGTTCTTCCAGGTTCCATGCTTTTGCGGCATGCTTCACCCCTTCCGCCAAAATGGCCCCTATCCCCTCCCTTCGGGCCATCATGTAGAAGAGCTGAGCTATGCCATCCACATCGCCGTATTCTAACTTGTATCCAATGTCCTTTCTTCGCGAGGCCTCGATGGTGAACCCAGCCAGATTTCCCGCGGTGATGGTGTCGATCCCCAGCCGGTCGCAGAAATCGTTCAAATAAATGATTTCTCGAATGTCGTCTACCAGGCAGATTCCTCCAAGGGCGTCGATGGTTTCATACTCTGGCCCTTCAATGGTTAGCCCGGCGTGCCTTCCCTCCTTCACCTTAGAGATTTTGCCGCAAGCCATAAAGCATTTGGGGCAGGCGTGAGCTTTGACCTCGCATTGCTCTAAAAGAGCATCGGCGGAAATCTGCTTCCATTTTTCGAAAGTACCTTTGGCCCAGTACTGGGTGGGGAAAGCGCCCACGGAATTTGTGGCTTGTACCACCATGGGGGTGCCAAATTTCTTGTAAGCTATAGCGGTGGCGGTTTGGGGCCCTTTTTTCCCTATCTCCTTCCAGAAATCCATGAGAATATCCGGATGAGCCACTTCCCTCTTTTGGGTTCCGTGGAAGGCGATGCCCTTCACTTTCTTGGACCCTAAGACGGCTCCCGCTCCACCCCTGCCGATGGAACGCCAGTAGTTGTTCTCGATTAAGGCGAAGCGCACGAGATTCTCTCCGGCTGGACCTATCACCGCCACGCCGACTTTGGCGAAAGCGAGCTCCTGGCGAATGGCGTCCTCAGCGGTGTAAGTTTCCATGCCCCAGATATGGGAAGCGTCGTGGAATTTTATTTCGCGGTCCGAAATCTCTAAAAATATGGGCTTCCGAGAAGCCCCGTGCAGCACTATGGCGTCGTATCCGGTTCGGGAAATGAATTCCGCCACATCGCCCCCAGCATAGGATTCCAGATACAGCCCGGTGAGAGGGGACTTGGTGAAAACGCCATACCGCGATGAGCCGAAAACGAGCGTGTCAGTGAGAGGGCCTGTGGCAAAAATCAGGATGTTATCCGGGCTAAGGGGATCCAACCCCGGTTTCAGGTCCCTGAGGAGCAGATAGGTGGCCAGACCCTTTCCCCCCAGGAATTCCTGAAAAACTGCATCGGGAATTTCCTCTTTCCAGGACCTGCGGCCCTCGAGGTCAACGTGAAGCACCCTGTTAAAAAATCCCTCCATTTTCCCGTCCTTTCACTTTGAACCATCATTCTCTCGGGACAAGCTACGCCCGCAGGAGAAACTTGACGGCCTAAGTTCACCCAAATGGAACTTTCTAATATATAATGAGACTATGGGACAATTATTTCATCATTCTCAATTTTTTGATTTAAGTGACTGTCCTTTTAAGGAGATCTTCGAGGACCTGGAGCTCGTCTGGGAACTCCTTCCCAAAATTGGACCTTTCCTCAAGGAGTTCCTCCAGCCAGGAGTCCATGGCAGGGTAATGGAAGGGGCCTTCCTTCTGGGAAACGATATTTACATTGGCCCGGAAGCTGTGGTAGAGCCGGGAGCCTTGATCAAGGGTCCGGTATACATCGGCCGGGGAAGCATTGTCCGCCACGGTGCCTACGTCCGGGGAAACGTTCTCGTGGGTGAGAACGCGGTGATAGGTCACGCCACGGAGATCAAGAATTCCATAATGCTGAACCAGGCAAATGCCGCCCATTTCAATTACGTTGGGGACTCCGTCTTGGGGAACAGGGTAAACTTAGGAGCGGGCACGCGGCTGGCGAACCTGAAAAACGTGGAGGGCGAAGTGGTGGTGCGTTTTGAAAACAGGGAATTCCGCACGGGACTGCGGAAGTTCGGAGCTATTCTCGGGGACGATTCCAAGACCGGGTGCAACGTGGTCACAAATCCCGGTACCATTTTAGGCAAAGGCGCGATAATCTATCCCTGCCTTTCCGTCCGCGGCTACATCCCTGAGTTCTCCGTGGTAAAGCCCCAAGAGCCCTACCTCGTAGAAAGATATAAGTAGGACTGGGGGACGGAGTGCAAAGCAGATGGCTCCTCCCTCTTGCTCTGGTAATACTTTCCTTTTGCCTCTACGGCTGTTCCTCCTCTTTTGAGGAGACCCTTTACTTCCTCACATTTTCCCGGCAAGAAAATCGGGGAGAGCTCTGGAGCGTCAGGGACAGCAAACCGGAAAAAGTCCTGGAGAAAAAGGGCCTGGTTGATTTCGCAATCCAAGGGGAGGACATTTACCTGCTGACCCGCTCCCCTACGAAATCTGAGTTGTTCCTCAAGGGGAAAGGTGAGGAGACCCTGATTAAGGAGAGCTCCCAGACCATGATCCTCCTCAAGCCAAACTTTCCTGAGGCACCGCTGGCCTTGAGGGAGATCGGCAAGGAGCAGGAGACCCTGCACCTGCTCGCTTCTGGGGTAATTCAGGCGAGTTACCTCCTCCCTAAGGGAGCCCTGCCTATGAGCGTTTCTCCTAAAAAGGAACTGGCCCTGAGGGTCTGGGAGAACACCGGGAAAAAGCGCACGGCCAAGATCTACCTCATGGACTTGAACGAGGAGCGGCCCGCTCTCTTTCGCCCGCAGCTGACTGGGGATTCCTCGGAGGAGTTTCTCTCCTGGTCTCCCCAGGGGGAAGGATTCCTCTTTCAAAAAAGAGGGGCTTCCGGCGTGTACTCCCTATTCATCTACGACCTGAACGAGAAAGGGGAGAGGCTTTTCAAGGAAGAGGCTTTTTCCTTTCAGGGAGCCCTCACGGGAGGAGAAAGCTGGAGCCGGGACGGCCACATAATCTATAGCGAAGGCTCTCAGAAAGCGGTCTTCTCGGATATTTGCCTTGCTTTAGAGGAGAAGGAGTGGCATGTGGGAGTTCAGGGAGCCTCCCCTTATCTTTCTCCGGACGGAGGGATTCTTTCCTTCGCCACTCCCTCCCATCGTTCCAGGCCGGGAGAGAACGCTCTTCCTCAGGCTGACCTGGGGCTTTATTTCCTGAAGGAAGGCAAGGCCCTGACAGTGAAATTGGAGGGGGATTGCCTTTCCCCCGTAAGCGCGAGCTGGTCAGATTCTTCCCGCTTCTTTGCCTTCGTCACTTACCTTTGGGATGAGAACAAAGGCCCGGCTGGTTTCAAACTTTATCTTTACCTGAGAGAAGAAAGCATCTGTCAGGACCTGTGGCACGATCCTTCCTGGGAGATCCTCGCCCTGGGCTGGAAATGAGGGAGAAAGTGCGTTGACCTTTTCCCATGTTTTCCAGTAATAATAAAGGGAAGATGAACGAGCAACTGGCCGCCATTTGGGATTTTTTTTACAGGGATCAGGTCGCAAATTTTGAAATTCTCTACCACCTTTCAAGCGGGCAGGAGGCTCGAGTCTGGTTCAATGACCCCTCTTTTTTGATCGAGCTTCCTGCAGCACGCAAGGCTTTCCTGGGTGGAGAGCCAGAGAAAGCCCTGCCATTCCTTATAAACCTCTCCCTTCCCGCCTACCTCTTCCACACGGAATACGAATTCCTAACTCACCTGAAAAGGCTATTTTTTGTGCGCGAGGTGGAAATGTATCTGGTGTACGTGCTCAGAAAGGAGGATTTTGTGCCCTTCAGGGACGCCCGGGTGCGGCCTTTGATCCCACGGGGGTCGCCCATCTCCTACCACGTGGGCCAGGAAAAACTCTCCCTTGAGACTTTCTACGGCCTGTTTCTCGGGGACGAACTCGTCTCCTACGGGGGAACCCAGTTTGAGACGAATAAATGGGCGGAAATTGCCTGGCTCAAGACGGAGGAGAAGTACCGGGGAAGAGGGTATGGCCTGAAAGTGGTCTCAGCCATCGTGGATGACCTCCTCAGGGAGGGCAAAGTCCCTATTTACAGGGTTTCTGCTGATAACCTCGCCTCCAGGAGGTTGGCGGAGAAATTGGGATTTCAGCTTCACTCCCGCTTCTTTTACATTTCAGTCAAAATGAAGGGGTAAGGCAATTCTGGGTTTGCTCCCTGACCTTTTCCCCATATAATTGACCTATGAGAAGCTCTCTGGCCGGGGCCTGCGGAGACTGGTGCGGGAAGTGCCCCCATTACCCCCAAAAATGCCAGGGGTGTGGCCCGGATAAGGCCGACTGTTACTTTATAGAATGCCTGAGCTTGCGCTTTTTAGAGCACTGCGGGGAATGTCCGGATTTCCCCTGTGCTCGTCTCTCTTCCTTTGTCCCCGACGACAGACCGGGCTATCCCCCCGGCTATCACATCAAGAATCTCGAACGCCGCAACCAGATCCCGCTTGAGGAGTGGCTCAAAGAGCAGGAGAGATACTGGAAGAGCCTGAAGGGTTGATTTGCCAAAGTTTCATTTTGGCATACGCTTGCATTATATAATACGGTTTGAGAAGCACCCGGGGATTTTACCTTCCGGGATATAGAAAATGTCTTTTTAGGAGCGGGAGGTTTGCAAGGATTCAAAGGGCAATCCAGGAACCCCGGGCTCTCCTAAATGCGCTTATCTCTGAAGTTGGTCGCACTTTTTTCTCCTCGCACATTTCGGGAATTTTTTGGAAGGCACCTGCCCTTCGCAAGAACCTCCTTCTCTGCCTCAGTTTCAGGTTTTTTGCCTGAGGAAGGCTTTTTTAAACCCCGGGTCATAAAACGCTTTCCAGCAGCAGAAACCAGGTTTTGCTTTTGCCCTCCCCGGAGGGTACGGGAAAAGGAAGCTCATTGCTTTGGCACCTTTTTCTGCCCGCTGCTTCTTGAGGGTGAAAGAATATGGTTTTTTCAATGCCATTCATGATAAAATTTATAAAAGGAAAGCTCAATGAGGGAAATGAAAGGGCAAAATCCTGAGCTGGAAAGCATTGGAAAATTTGCGGCCTCCATCTCGGGTGAGCTGGATCCTCCCTCCATTTTCCGCAAGGCGCTTTTAACCCTCAATCAGGTCCTGGGCTACGAACGGGCATTCCTTTACCTGATCAGGGAGGACAGGCTCATCCTGGAAGGGCAGGCGGGCTACGAGAAGATCCCCTCTAAACTA
>Ga0315282_10005646_pt1 | contig 21243 bp, 18 predicted proteins | sample YL17G07_20_MG_FD_203693 | JGI IMG/M metagenome (GOLD analysis project Ga0315282, IMG submission 203693) | Sediment microbial communities from Yellowstone Lake, YNP, Wyoming, USA - YL17G07_20 | ecosystem: Environmental > Aquatic > Freshwater > Lake > Sediment | place: USA: Wyoming | collected... | reverse complement strand
AAGAATCGCTCCATACTTTTCTGCAACTTCCCCAAGTTTTTTGAGAACAATGGGAAAACTTTTATCGGTCATAATTTCTCCAATATCTTTCTTAAAATCAAGAAGGATTAACTCTTTTATTTTTTCGATAATTTTCTCTATCGCCTGACGTTTAGCCATGTCCACCCGGAGAAAAAATTCAGCATTTTCGTTAAACGCCTTTTGGATAAACTCAAAAAAATTTTCACTTAAAAAATCAGCGTCATTTTTGGCCAGACCATAAAAAGATTTCAAAAGAAGAAAGCGGTCTTCTTTCGCCTCGCCGACAATTCCAAAATCAAGATATATTAATTTATTATCGGGCCCGAATATTAAATTTGCCGGACTGGGGTTGAGATGAAAAAAGCCGTCGATAAAATATTGCCGGAGATGGTCTTTTATAAGATATTCCGCCATCTCGTCCATATCGTCAAAATCCGCCTTCTCTTTCTTTAGCAAAATATCTTCTAATAAAATTCCGTCCCCGATAAATTCCTGGACTAAAACCTGCGGGGTCGTTATTTCCAAATATTGTTTGGGGATTATTGTCCGGGGGTGTTTTTTGCTGTGTTCATAAAGAATATCTGCATTTTTTGCTTCACAAATAAAATCAAGTTCATTGGTGGTAAAATTTACGAATTCTGCCGCTATCTCCATTAAACGAATCCCGGAAAATAAAAAGTAAATTATTGAAAAATCTGTTTCAAATAATTCTTTAACATTGGAACGTTGAATTTTTACGGCCACTCTCGAACCGTCTTTTAGGCGAGCCTGATAAATTTGAGATATTACGCCAATGGCAATGGGCTCATCGCTGAACTCAGAAAAAAATTCCCCCACTGTTTTACCTGTTTCTTTAACAAAGACATCCTGAATGTTGCTGAATGATTCCTCGGGAGTTTTATTTGTAATTTTCAAAAGTTCGTCTGTGTAACGAAGGGGTAAAAAATCATAACGAAGGGAAAAATTTTGTCCTAACTTCAAAAAAGCTCCTCCCGCCTTTTCAAAAAAAATTCTCAATTTGGCGGGTCCAGCCAGTTTAAAATTAAAAAAAACAGAAAGAGCTATTATCTTGATTTTAAAAAGTCTTCTTAGAATATTAGTGATTCGCATTTTATCAGGGCGAACGAAAACCGATATAAGAAAGGACAATGGTGGTAATCATCACGAACAGAAAAAAACTCTCGGGACTGGAAAGCCGGTTGGAAACCATTAAGAGCAAGGTGGAAATCCAGATTGCCAAAATGGCAAGACTGACCCATGTGTATCTCATATTTTTGACGGGCCGGTAAAGTTATACTCCAATGTCTTTTCATGTGAGTGGCTGTTACCGACCCATATTTACTATACAAACATAAAACCCCTTTTGCAAGGGGCTTTATGCAGACATTCGCAGTATTTCCCGGCTTGCGCCAGAAAAACACTCACATACTCTATACATAGCAAATTATTAATCCAAAGTCAATACCTGTGGATAAATCCACGACCATTCGGACTATTTCCAATATTCGGCTATACTATAGCCGTTATCCTCAATCTTTCAATCCCCTCACCAAAAGAAATCCGTTTCGCCTTTCGGACGTCGCACATCAGAATGCAGTCAACCATTCAATAAAATCTTTTTTGAATTGTTTTTCGTTGGTATCAAAAATTTCAAAAAATAATTTTTTATTAATTACGAATGGAAAATTGTCTCTCCCAATAATATCCGGAAGGCTTGACCATTTATAATTATCCAAAAAATCAATAACTCTCTTTAAGTCCTTTATTCCCTTTTCTTTCCAGTGGGGCTCTATTAGTTTAATTGGATTAGAAAAAATGTAATAGGGAATGTGCAAAAAGTGCTCATCTTTTTTAATCGGGATTATTTTCGATCTCCCTTGAAATAAAACTCCGCTTCTTTCATTAATTCCATTAAAATATTTTGTGTATCCGCCGATTATTTTTTTAGAGAAAATCCCTGCACCCCCATTTATTTTTTCTAAAACCAAAATGTGCGGGTGATTGGGCATTAAACACCAACAAATCACATTTACCAACTCTCTTTTTACAATTCTCGGACGTCGCACGTCGGAAACACGCCGGTAATAAAAGGACTCTGTAACATTTTCGGTATTATTAAAATCATATAAATTATAAACAAAACGAAGATAATTTTCTTCCCCAAGAAAAATTTTTCTTTTTTCTACACCCCTATTTAAAATATGAAAAATATCTCCTTTCATAGTTTCGGACGTCGCACGTCGGAATGTTTAAGGATTTCGGCCGGCCTGAATTTCATTGATATAATATTCGCCCTGCTGTTTAAATCTCGGCTCCAACTCAATGGCCTTTTGCAGTTGCTCAATTGCTTTTTGTCTTTTTCCCGTCTGAAGATAGCTGGCTGCCAAACTTATCCGATATTGAGCGTTTTTAGAATCATTCTCAACAAATTTTTCCCAAATAGCTGCCATTTTATCAAACATTTTTCTTTCGTTGAAGGCCGTGATAAATCTTTCGTCGGCAATAACAGTTCCCCCGTAATCCTTCATCAATTCCTCGGCCAACCCGTCTTTTCCGGCAAAAATAGCAGCCACGGCATAAACCTTTCTTGCCTCCAGAAATTCCGGATCTAATTCAAAGGACTTTTTTAATATTTCAAAGCCCTTAACATATTCTCTTTTGCTTAAATAAGAAGTACCAAGTTCAAAATAAAGCTGCTGTTTTTTGGGAGAAAGTTTAATGGCCTTTTGAAGAATATCAATTGCCTGATCATATTGACCGGCTCTATTATAGATAGCGCTGAGAAAAACCATATAACGAATATCATTGGGGCTTTGCTTGCTTTGTTTTTTCATTTCGGAAACAGTAAAATCAAAGACTTTCTGTTTAAAATTATTGTCCAGGCCGGAAATGGGAAGAATTTGTTGGGTAAAACTCGACAATTGTTCTCTTGCCTCGCCCGTCCCGAAAGAATTGCGGCTGAGAGCTTTTTGAAACGCCGAAAAACCGGACTGAAAATCTCCCTTGCTTGAAAATCCAAAGGCCTTAATAAGATCCTGGGCGGCTAAAATCCCCGGCACATTGACATAATAAATAATAAAAATAGCAAAGATGGCGATAATTAACGCCGAAGCGGATTTTAATCCAAGATTAGTTGAAACAGGCATTGTTTTTTTATCTTGGAGAAAATGTTGAGATTTCGTACTAATATAGGCAAGAAAAGCAATAAACAAAATAGAACTAATAAGATTATCAAAAACAAAAAGATTATGGAAAAAATAGGCGGCCAACATCGAAGTCAGAATAATAGACTGACATCGGATGTCTGCCGGTTCGACATCCGATGTCTTTTTCCAAAGATAATAAAGAGAAAAGGCAAAAAGACTGAGATAAGCCAGAAGACCAAGAAAACCGCCGGCCGTCAGACGGTCAAGAAAAACATTATGGGCCCGGTCAAACCAGGGCTCCTGTTTCCATAAAATGGGCTCGTAATATTTATTAAAAACCAAATTAAAGTTTTCCGGCCCCCATCCCAAAATAGGCTTTTCTTTAAAACCCTGCCAACTCATTTTCCAAATGACTAGTCGAGACTGAGTAGTAGTTTCCTGAAAGGAGATAATAGAAAAACGCGAGAGCACTGGATTGTGGATAACAAATTGAGAATTTTTCAGAAACAAAAAACTAACTGTCAAAATAATAATCAATCCTAACAAAGAAACGCTGAAAATTTTAACCTTTTTTGCCGGGTAAAACAAAACAGATAAAATAAGCGCTAAAACAAAACCACCAATTAAACCAAGAATAGCGCCCCTGGTAGCGGTATAATAAAGAATTATCAAATCCAAAATAGCAACCGGTAAATAAAACCATCTGTACCACTCTTTGCTTTTAAAAAATAACAAGGCCGCCAAAAAAACATGAAAAACCATGTAGATGGCCAAATATGTGGCGTTGCCGAGAGTGGCATCAAGCCGAACTCCACCCTGATGAACGGGCAGTTTGCCAGCCAATTGCAGAAGGCCGTAGATTCCCACGATAACGCTGACAAAGAGAGAGGTATTAAAAAACCATTTCCACAAATTTTCTTTCATCATGCTTATTAAAACCAAAAAGAAAGCGAAAAGATGCAAATATGTTATTAATCCTTCCATTCGTTCGTAATTTGACCAAAAACTTCGATAAAAATTTTCCCCAAAAACCGAAGAAAGAGCGAGAACAACAAGAAAAGAAGCAAAGGCTATTAGAATCCATGATTTTTTTGGATGGTAATTTTTGTCAAATATCAGTAAAATTAACCATAAACAAAAAATTATTTCAATTAAAATCCGGAAAGTAAAATTTTTCCCGGTGATAAAGGGAAAAAAAAGAGAACCGGACACTATTAAAACCAAAAAGGGAGTCAGAAAAATTCCTCCCAAAATCAAATATCTTATTATTTTAAGGCTTTTATTCATCTTGGTTTTATGATAGCATAAAGGTATGATTCAAGGCAACCGAACTAAAAAATTTATCCTTGTATTGGGCGATATTTTTCTCCTTTATTTTAGTCTTTTTGTCGCTTTGAGCATCCGCGATTTTTCCCTGCCTAGTTTAGAAGTCTGGAAAATACACCTTTTTCCTTTTTCTATTATCAACGTTCTCTGGCTCCTGATTTTTTATATTGCCGGGTTTTATGACGTTGGAAAAAAACCTCTTTTTTATTTAAGTGAAATTTTTATGGCCATGATCAGCGGCGGAGTAATCGCCGTTTTTCTTTTTTACCTTTTTCCCTTTTTTGGCATTACCCCCAAGACCAATTTAATCGTTGATATATTAATTATTTCTTTTTTAATCTGGGGATGGAGGTTGATTTTTGTTTCTTTTTTGACAAGAGCAACTAAGGTGAAAATATATTTTCTGGGCCAGTTTAAAGAAAAAGAAGATTTGATAAAAATTCTCTTCGGATACGAACCCATAGAAGATATCTCTCGGGCAGACATTGTTGTTGTTTCGGAAACAATAAAGAAAAACCCCGAAGCCGTTGAATCGCTCTATAAAATGCTTCATTCGGGAAAAACAATCATTGATTTCGATAAATTCTATGAATCTCTCACCGGAAAAATTCCGGTTTCCACCATAGACAAGGCTTGGTTTTTGGAAAATTTGATTGAAATAAACAAACAGACTTTTAGAAAATTCAAAAGAGCGGTAGACGTAATTTTTTCTCTTTTTCTTTTTATCCCCCTGGCAATACTCTTTCTTTTTGTCGCCCTGGCCATAAAAATAAACAGTTCGGGCCCCATTCTATACCGGCAAAAAAGGGTTGGTCGGAACGAAAAAATTTTTGATTTGGTAAAATTCCGCTCCATGCTCCATAATTCAGAGTCCCGGAGGGACGGCTGGGAGAAACCAGGAGAAAAAGACAGGCGAATCACTTTCATAGGCAACATTTTGAGAAAAACGAGAATTGACGAATTGCCCCAGATTTGGAATGTGCTTAAGGGAGATCTTTCTTTTGTCGGGCCGAGACCGGAAAGGCCGGAATTTGTAAAAGAATTAGAAAAAGAAGTGCCTTATTATTCAATCAGGCATATTGTCAAACCCGGCCTAACGGGCTGGGCTCAGATTAACTTCGGCGACGCTTCGGCCAAAGACGCCCTGGAAAAATTGCAATACGATTTGTATTACATCAAAAACCGCTCTCCCCTCTTGGACACAATTATCTTTCTCAAAACAATAATGGTTGTTCTCCAAACTTCAGGAAAGTAAACGGGTAAGATTAATCACTAATTCGTCAACATTATCCGGTTCAATTAGGGTCCCTTTTCCTTCAAGCGCCTCGGGGATGCCGCCGACGCGGGTGGCGATTATTGACAATTCCGCGGCCATCGCCTCCAATAAAGCATATGGCAATCCTTCATAGCGCGAGGTAATGACAAAGATATCAAAGGCCTTGAGATATTTAGAGGCATCGGGAATGTCACCCAGCAAGAAAACATTCTCTTGTAACCCGTAACGCGTAACGAGTAACGCAATTTCATCTTTATCGGGGCCGGAGCCGATAATTAAGCAGATTGCTTTCTCTAAAATTTCTTTGGGTAATCTGCTAAATCCCTCAATTAAAAATTCGTTGTTCTTGGCATATTCCAGGCGGGTAATTGTTCCGACAATTATTTTATCCGCTGGAAATTCTTTTATTTTTCTCAATTCGTTTATTGCCTCTTCTTTGCCTAAAAAATTAATTTTTTCAACTTCGTTATAAACAATCCTGCCTTGATTCTTTTTAATCAATCCTATTTTTTCCGCCAATTCTTTATCATAATTGCAAACAAAAATAATTTCATCAACGAAATGCAGAAGGACTTTCATAGACAGCCAAACAATGACTTTTATTATTCTTGATTTCTTGAAACCCGGAGAAAGATAACTCCAGCCGTGAACAGTAAATATAGTTTTTGGTTTTTGTTTAAGACCTAATAGCCCCAAAACCCCAAAAAGAGTATTAGAACTGTTAAATTTTATAATATCTATATTTTCTTTTTTTAGAAATCTTCTCAATTCTAGTATAAAAAGAATAGTAAAAATGGGATTCAAACTCCTTTTAAGATTCTTAAAAAAAACCACGGGAATCCCCTTTTTCGCCAGCTCGCCCGTCAAAAATCCCTGACTCCCAGTGCCCACCGAAACCCCAAAACCTTCTTTTTTTGATTTTTGAGCCGCAAAAAGAACATTGCGCTGTGCTCCTCCGATATCGCCACTGGTCACTAAAAAAAGAATTCTTCTCATTATCTTGAATGGAATTTTTTATCCAAAGATTCTATAAAATCAAGTAAAATGGGATCACTAAAAATTTCTCTTGCCTCTATCCACCAAGGAATAATCGGAAAATTTTTGTCTTTTCCCCAATATTCCAGGGCTTGCAAAAGATTTTCCACTTTATCAACTTGTTTTAAAAATCGTCCTTCTTTAGTTTGCCCCTCTTCATAATCGAGCCATAAATCAAGAATTTCTTCTCTTAATTTTCTTTCCAGTTTAGAGGTTATTTTTATTAACGCCTGCCACTCTTTTTTATGCTTTTCCAGAGCCAATTCTCTTTTTTCAATATTGGAAAATCTTGGATGGGTTCTCATCAGTTTCTTTAAATCTTTTTTATTTTTGGGAAGAATTGAGTCGTAAGGGGTAATATCGCCCGCATAAACCTCGCCGATATCATGAATAAGAGCCATCTTAACAATTCTTTCTGTATTTAATTTTTCTTTTTTATCGGCCAATAACCAGCCCATCAACGCCACCCGGAAAGTATGTTCGGCAATGGTTTCCGGATTTTTAACCTCTCTTAAAACCCATCCGCTTCTTTTTTGTTTCTTCAATTTTCCCACCTCAATAAAAAAATCAATGAAATTATTCATAATTCGTATTTTATTTCTTTTATTTTATAAATAATAGTTTTAATATTTGAAGAAATAATAACCTCGTCCCCTATCTTGCGGCCAAAAAGAGCGCGTCCGACCGGCGACTCATTGCTTATTTTTCCAAGAGACGGGTTGGCTTCTAGAGTTCCTAAAATGGTAAATTCATCAATCTGGCCGCCAACTTCCACCACCACTGTTGCGCCCAAATTGACAATATGTTGTTTGTGCTTTGGGGGGGCCTGAATCAACTCATAAGTTTTTATAATAGTGCTTAGTTCTTCAACCCTTTGATTAATAAGAACTAAATTCTCGGGATCTTCGTCTTTTGTGTTTCGCGTTTCCAAAAGCCGTTCATATTCCTTTTTGAACTTTTCCAGCCCCCGACCGGTAAGATAAATCTTTTCTTGATAATTAACCATAAACAGCTATAATACACATATTACAATAAATGCGGTTATTTTTCAAAACAATCAGGTTTTTGATACCCCTGGCTGTCACTCTCCTAATTTTACTTTTTTTGTTCTCTAAAATTGACTATAATGAAGTGGAAAAGGTTTTTGTCCAAAGTGATAAATTCATCCTTCTTTTGGCAATTTTAATCTTTTTTTTATCCTCCTTAATCTCCGCTCTGAGGTGGAAAACTATGATGAAGTTGCTGGGCTTTGACTTGAATTATAAAACGGTTCTCGGCGCCTATCTATCAAACATTCCTATTTCAAAAGTAAGTCCCTTGAACAGTGGCGATTTTGCGAGAAGTCTTTATTTTAAAAATGAAGTACCAATAAGCAAAAATATGGGTGTTGTTTTTTTAGAAAACATGCTTGATTTTATGCTCATCTCTTTTTTTGTCCTGTTGGGCGGATTGATCTTAAAAATAAAACTGGCGATAATAATCGGGGCAGCTGTTTTTTTATTAAATCTGGCGTTTTTAATTTTTATTCCAAGGGTAAAATTAAACATTGGAGAAAAATGGAAAAATAAACTGGCAAACTTCAGCGATGTTTTTAGAATTTTTCTTAAAAGCCCCGGGACATTTTTCTTAATTGTTTTTTACACTTTATTATCCTGGTCAATAACATTAATTTGTTTCAAAATCCTCTTTTATTCCTTTAACCTTAATATACCGTTTCTTTATATAATATCCGCCCAGCCCATTGTCGTTCTTTTCGGCCTGATACCCATTACTATTTCCGGGGTGGGAGTCAGAGAATCGATTATGGCCGTTCTCTATAAACAGTTCGCAGTCACTTCCTCAATAGTGGCTGTCGGACTTAGTTATTCCTTTTTGGCTGTTATTTTGCTACCATTATTGTGTCTCCCGTTTTTATTTAAACATCTATGGAAATATCAATCATAATTCCTGTTTATAACGAGGAAAAAACAATTGCCAGTGTTATAAACGGCCTTAAAAAAGAGCTAAACAATCTTGCCCTGAAACACGAAATTATTGCCGTTAATGACGGCTCTTTTGACAGAAGCGGGGAAATTTTAAAAAGCGTTTCAGAAATAAAAATCATAAATCATCCCTATAATAAGGGTTATGGAGCCAGTTTAAAAACCGGCGCCAGAAACGCGAAATTTGACTGGCTTTTATTTTATGACGCCGACGGCCAGCACAATCCGGAATATATCAAGAATTTTTTACAATACACCGATGAATACGATATGATTACCGGCGAAAGACGCGGATACCAGGGTCCGATTATGCGCCAACCGGGAAAAAAATTGCTTTGTCTGGTGGCCAATTATCTGGCAGAAAGAAAAATTCCCGATCTAAACTGCGGTTTCAGATTATTGAAGAAAAAAATATTTTTGCAATACGAACACCTTTTTCCCAACGGTTTTTCTCTCAGCAGCACTTCCACCTTGGCCTTTCTGAAAGAGGGATTTAATGTCAAATATGTGCCCATCACCATCAACAAAAGAAGAGGAAAAAGCTGTTTAAGGGTCTCTGACGGCTTTAAAACTTTAATGTTGATTGTCCGGCTGATCATGCTTTTTTCTCCCCTAAAAATCTTTCTGCCTATTGCCGCGGCAGGGTTTATCACTTCTCTCTCCGTGATATTTTACGTTATGATAAAAACCAACTTCGAAGCCCTTTCCAAGTCCGGCGGTTTTCTTTCTGTGGCATCATTACTAATCTTTCTTTTTGGGTTATTGGCAGACCAAGTGGCGGCCATTAGAAGAGAGATAAAAAAATAAAAATGAGAGAAAAAATTATTCTAACTTTTGATCTTGAGTTTTGGTACAACAGCGGCTTTCTTAAAAAATATCTTCCGGAAAATAAAAGTTTCTCCGATGATTATATTATTGAATCAACTGAACCAATTCTTGATTTGTTAAATAAATACGGCCACAAAGCGACTTTTTTTGTTTTGGGGCAGGTGGCGGAAAAATATCCGGAATTAATAAAAAAAATATCGGATTTCGGACATGAAATCGCCTCTCATGGTTATTCTCATAAAACCCTTTGCGAATTAAACGAACCTGATTTGGAAAAAGAAATTGTGAACCCTAAAAATATTTTAAAAAACATTACAGGAGAAGAACCAATGGGCTTTCGGGCGCCGAATTTTTCTTTGAACAAAAAAGTAAGTTGGGCTAAAAATGTGATAGATAAAAACTTTGATTATTCTTCCAGTGTTCACCCCTTTTCTTTTTCCAAAAAATACGGCAGCCAAAAAGAATTTATTCCTTCTCTTGGTGGTTTTTATTTCAGATTCCTTCCTCTCTGGTTTTTTATTTTCTTTATTAAAAATTTTTCCAGATCGAAAATACCAGTTCTATATTTTCATCCCTACGAATTATTTGAATCTTCGCCCAAAATAGATTGGGGGCCTTGGTATAAGAGAAAAATAAAGTATCTTGGCACAAAAACCGCCTGGAAAAAATTTGAAAATTTAATGGAGCAATTTGATTTTATTTCCATCAAAAATTATTTAAAGTAAAATGAAAATTTTATTAATCAGTCCGCCCATTGAAAATACCATCGCCAGTGTCATGCCCAAAAAACTTGAGGAGGGTTTGGATTTTCTTCCGCCCTTGGGATTAATGTATATTGCCGCCTATCTGGAAAAAGAAACCTCCCATCAAATAGAAATCCTTGATTGTCCAGTAGAAAGAATGGGGCATAATCAACTTAAAGAAGAAATTAAAAAAAGAAATCCCGATGTCATCGGTATGACAGCCATGACCTTTACTTTAATTGATGTCATAAAGGTTGCAAAAAACGCAAAACAAGTAAATCCCAAAATAAAAGTAATTTTAGGAGGACCCCATGTTATTATTTTCCCCGAAGAAACAATAAAAATGTCGGAGATTGATTTTCTTGTTTTGGGAGAAGGAGAGGCAGCCATTAAACCGCTTTTAGAAAACATCGATAACTTCGATAATTTAAAAAAAATAAGAGGGTTGGTTTTTAAACAGGGAAATAATATCGTAAACACGGGCAGAGTTGATTTAATTGAAAATTTGGACAGCCTGCCATTTCCCAGCCGTCATCTCACTCATTATCAAAAATATTTTTCCGTGATTTCTTCAAAAATACCCGTCACGACGATGTTCACCAGCCGCGGTTGCCCCTATAAATGTTTATTCTGCGACCGGCCGCAGCTGGGAAAAAATTTCCGCGCCCGCTCGGCAAAAAACGTCGTTGATGAAATGGAAGAATGCGAAAAAAATGGCATTAAGGAAATTTTTATGTATGACGACACATTCGGCGTTGACCGCCGGCGTGTTTTAGATATTTGTTCGGAGATTATCAAACGAAATATTAACATTGCTTGGGACATCCGAACGCGAGTTAATACCGTTGACGAAGAAATTTTAAAAGCACTCAAAGAGGCCGGCTGTCAAAGAATTCACTATGGAGTGGAAGCGGGCACTCAAAAGATATTGAATATTTTAAGAAAGGGCATTACCTTGGAACAGGCAGAAAAAGCTTTTCAGATGACAAAAGAAGCTGGCATCCAGACAGCCGCTTATTTTATGATTGGTTCTCCAACCGAAACCAGAGAGGACATTCTAGAGACAATCAAATTTATAAAAAAACTTAATCCAGATTACATCCATGTTTCAATTACAACCCCTTTCCCTGCCACTGATTTATATATATTGGCGCTGAAAGAAAAAGTGATAACCAATGATGTTTGGCGAGAATTTGCCAAAAATCCTAGGCATGACTTTGTTCCTCCTCTGTGGAAAAAAGAACTAACGCGGCTAGAATTATTTTTTCTCTTGAAAAAAACTTATCGCTCTTTTTATTGGCGTCCCCGTTATGTAATAAAAACCCTTAAGAATATAAAATCTTTGGGCGAACTGCTGAGAAAGGCGAGCGCTGGAATACGACTTCTTAAAATCTGATAAAGATGATAAGATATATTCTATGAAAATTCTTCTTATTAATCCGCCTTATGACATTGAAAATTACTACGGGAATCTAAGTAAAATGGCTTTTATTTTTCCGCCGGTGGGCCTGACTTATCTTGCTGGTTTTGTCAGAGAAAAAGGCCATGAAGTTTGTATTTATGATTTCCAGATTGAAGAGCGGAATTTTTCTAATTTTTTAAAAAATTTTAAACCCGATATTGTTGGTATCACCTGCCAAACAGCTCTTTTTTACAATACCCTAAAATTGGCCAAGGAAATAAAGCAGCAATTTCCCAAGGTTCCAGTTTTGGTAGGCGGAGCTCATGCCTCTTACCGTTCCCATGATTTTTTCGAAAGTCCTGATATTGATGTTGCTGTGCGCGGAGAAGGAGAAATCACCCTGGCAGAGCTTGCCAATCATTATCAAAATAAAACCCTTGAATTGCAAGACATCAGAGGAATTACTTTCAGAAAAGAGGGAAAAATAATAGACAATTTGCCGCGGGAGCTTATTGAAAATCTAGATATTCTACCCATACCGGCCATTGACCTCCTGCCCCTGGAAAAATATCATACCAGTCCTGATAACTATCTCGGCAAGGGAGTCGGCTTAATTACCACCACTCGGGGCTGCCCATTTAACTGCGTTTTCTGTGCTTGTAAACTGGCTTTTGAAAGAACTTACCGAAAGAGAAACCTTGATAAGGTGTTTGAAGAGATAAAATACTATATCGATAACTATAATATTTCTCAGCTTTTTATTATGGACGATTGTTTTGCCTTGGATAAAAAAAGGACAATAGAATTTTGCGATCGAATGATTAAAACGGGTTATAATAAGAAAGTGCTTTGGTGGTGCCAGACGCGAGTTGACCTTGTTGACGAAGAACTGCTCAAAAAAATGCGCGCTGGAGGATGTAAAATTTTGTCTTTTGGAATTGAATCCGGAGTCCAAAAAATCCTCGACACCATCAGTAAAAGAGTTACTCTAGAACAAATCAAAAAAACGATAAAATTAACCAAAAAAATGGGGTTGGAGTCGCGCGGGAGTTTTATTATCGGTCTGCCTGAAGAAACATTTTGGGATTCATTGAAAACAATTTTTTTTGCCCTTTCCCTTCCCTTGATTCAGGCCAAATTCGGCCTGGCAACCCCATATCCAGGCACCAAACTTTGGGATATTGCCCTTGAGGAAGGACAGGTAAAAGAGAAAGGTGAAGATTGGAATCGTTTTACCCAAATGGCGGCTTATACTAAATATAATCCTTCTTACATAGCAAGGGGTAGAAAATTTTGGGAATTAAAAATGCTTCAAAAAGTTGCCAACATTGTTTTTTATTTTAAACCGAGCGTAGTTTTCACCTTTTTTAAAAGAATAAAAAATTTCAGCGACCTGAAATATTTTATAAAATCAGTTTTAACATTCTTTAGCGGCTCGTTAACCAAATGAACTGGCGTATAAAAATATATAATCTTCTGCGTTGGAGCGAAAAATACACCAAAACCGATATGGTTTATCTGGCAAGGGGTGGATTTTGGCTCGGGTTTGGACAAATCATATCCACGGCTTCCGTTTTTTTATTGGCCATCGCTTTCGCCAATCTCCTGCCAAAAGAAACTTACGGAATTTACAAATATGCCCTCTCTTTGGCCGAAATCTTAACCGCACTGACGCTGACCGGAATGAATACGGCAGTAGCCCAAGCCGTGGCAAGAGGATTTGAGGGAACGCTGAAAAAATCTTTCTGGATACAGCTTAAATGGAGCGCCCTAATGCTTTTCGCCGCCGCGGCTGGAAGCATCTATTATTTTTTAAGGGGAAATAAAGTTCTCGGTCTGACTCTGATTATCATCGGCATTTTTTCCCCGATTCTAAATAGCGCCAATACTTATAACGCTTTTTTGAACGGCAAAAAGGAGTTTAAAAGCCTTGCCAAATATTCCGTCATTTCAAGCATAGTTTGGGTGACAACCATTTTCTTCACCTTGATTTTGACCAAAAATCCGGTTTGGTTGGTTTTCGCATATCTAATTTCCACCACTGGAACAAGTGTTTTCTTTTATATTTACTCCATTAAAAAAATTAAGCCAAATAAAAAAATTGACTCGGATTCAATATCCTATGGCAAGCATCTAAGCCTGATAAACGTCTTCGGATCCGTTGCGTGGTGCTTAGACAACATTTTGGTATTCCATTATCTTGGTCCGGCATCGTTAGCGATTTACAGCTTTGCCACAGCTCCAGTAGAACAAATCAAGGGATTGTTAAAAAATAATGCGCCGGCCTTAGCAATGCCCAAAATAGTGCCTCATTCTCTGGAAGAAACCAATACAATAATCCGTAAGCGATTGTTCCAGTTAATTTTGGCAGGCGCGCTAATCGCTACGATCTATATTATCTTAATTCCCTACTTCTTTAAAATATTTTTCCCAAAATATCTTGGGTCCATCTTCTTTTCACGCCTATATGGCATCAACATAGCGTTTATGCCGATAATTTATTTACTGACTGCTGTCATCAACGCGAAACTTATCCATATGCCGAAAAAATGGTTATATCAATCGGCCATCATGGCCCAAATTATTCTAATTGCTTCCCTGTTATTACTGACTCCATTATTGGGCATTACCGGCGTTATAATAAGCAAAATTATTTTTTACACAACCTCATTTGTGTTTTGGTTGTACTATTGGAAAAAATTATTAAGAACTAGTCGCTAATTTTTATGTTTTTTCTTGATGTTTATTAAATATTTGCTATAATGAATATTATTATGGAAACAGCAACTCAAAAACAAACTCCCAAAATTACTTTAATCTATCCGGGCATCGGGCTTTGCGGCTTCGGGCAAGTCAAAATAAACACTAGTGGCGAAGTGCATTGGATTCATCACGGAATAGCTTCTATTGGCGCCTCGGCAAAAAAAGCCGGGTATAACGTTAATCTTATTGATATGAGAACATTGGATTCCTGGGAAGATTTCGAAAAACTAATTGCCGGGGAAAAATCGGACATTGTTGGCATCTCCATTTCCAGCATGGATTCTAAGGTGGCGATGGAGGCTATTGATATTATTAAAGAATTAAATCCCCAGACAAAAATTGTTGTTGGCGGCATTAATGTAACGGTATTTCCGGAAAAATATTCCGAGAACATAAAAATAGATTATATTGTCACGGGTGAGGGAGAAATAACTTTCGTAAAAATTATCAATGCTATTGTAAAAAACGGCTCCTGGCCCAGAGTTTCCCGGGGCGAGAAACCAAATCTCGACGACCTGCCCTGGGTGAACAGGGAGATGTTTGACTATTCCAGAGAGCTGGGACGTCGTCCTTGGAACCCAGGAGAACGGACTACTCCTTCCATTACAATGATTGCCGGCCGAGGCTGCCCTTATCAATGCACTTACTGCCAACCGGCGGAAAGCCTGACCTACGGCAAACCGCATAGAATGCGGAGCCCGGAAAATGTTATAGAGGAAATGAAAACATTGAAAAATAAATACGATTTTAAAAGCGTAACTTTTTGGGATGATACTTTTACCCTTTATCCTCAATGGGTGTATAAATTCTGCGATTTATACGAAAAAGAGAATTTTGGCTCCCTGTTAGCCATATGCAGCAGAACGGATATTATCTGCCGCAACGAAGACATGATGAAAAGATTAAAAGAAGTTGGTCTTGATTTGGTAATGGTAGGATTCGAAAGTGGCAGCCAAAGAATGTTAGATTTTTTAAAGAAGGGAACAACTATTGAGCAAAACTATAAAGCTGCCGCCATTTGCAAAAAATACGGCATAAAGATGCTTGCATCATTTATGCTCGGCCTGCCCACAGAAACCAAAGAGGAACAGGAAGCCACGATAAAAATGATTAATGATACCAAGCCGGAAATTCCCGCCGCCTTTTACTTCCTGCCCATTATGGGAACGGAGATTTATCAATTTTGCAAAGATAACGACTTAATTCTGCCGGAATATAAAGAAAATTTCTTAAACATAGAAAGAACCAAAAACTACAGGCCGAGAATCAAAAATGTCGATTATGAATTCTTAGATAGCTTAAGAACCAAAATTTACAATTATGACAGAGGAGGAAACAGGGTTATCAGATTAATAAAAAAGGGATTAAGTGAACCTTCAAAAATAATTCCCTTCATAAAGAAAAAATTATCTAAGGCTAATCTGTTTTAAGTTAAAATTGATTCCAAATATTTCAAACTTACTCGGCGATTTTTTTGGATAAATCGCCTTTTTTTGTACATTTTCCAGAAATTTTTTAAGACCGCATATCGACTCTTTAATCTCACTTTAATATTCTCATTCAACTTATAGCCTGTTAGCATCTTTATTAAATCTTTAACGGCCCACCAAAATTCAAACCAAACGGTCTGCCGGAAATATTTTATCAAAAACCAAACGGGCATATTTTTAATCAAAAGATAAATTCTATTCCTGCAGCCAAAATATTCACTAAAATAATTTATTTTATTAACCGTCACTCTTCCTATATGATAAACTATTGCCGAAGGAACATAAAGACATTTAAGTCCGGCCAGCTGCGCCCTAAAACTAAGATCTACATCTTCATAAGAAATGAAAAAATCTTCGTCAAAAAGGCCAATTTCATTAAATAATTCTTTTCTATAAATAGCCGCACCCCCGCGGGCGCTGAAAACTTCCTTACTCTGATTAAATCGAGGTCCATCTTTCTGGTCCCTACCAATCCTATAAATCAAACATCTATCTTTCGAAATAGAATATCTATCTCCGGCGCTATCGATTACATCCCGTTCGTTAAAAGAAAGCATCTTGGAGGCGCAAAAGCTAATTTTCTGATTCCCGGCAAGGGCTAATCTTAAATTCTTCAACCAATCTGGGTGAATTTCCGTATCATTATTTAAAAGAGCAATATAATCTCCCCTCGCCTCTTTTATTCCAATGTTAACGGCCTTGGAAAATCCCATATTTTCTTGCAGGGCGATGATTTTTATCTCCGGGTAGTTGTTTTTTACAAATTCAATTGATTCGTCTTCCGAACCGTTATCAATCAAAATAACTTCGAAATTTTTGAAGTTTTGCTTCCTTAACGAATCAAGACAAACCTTCAAATATTTTTTACCGTTCCAATTTAGTACAATAATGGAAATTTCCGGCTGGTTCATATTTTCTTCAAAATTTCAATAAGTTTTAATATATTTGCCTCATAAGAATATTTTTCTTTGATTGTTTCTTGGGCTTTTTTCCTTATCCGTTTAATTAATTCCGGATTATTATAAATCATTTTTATTTTACTGCTCCATTCTTCTGGTGAATTTGCCAAAAATCCATTTATTCCATCTTTAATTAAATAATTACTTTCTCCAACCGGAGAAACAATAACCGGTACGCCGCAAGCCATATATTCCAACGACTTAAAGGCGCATTTTCCACGATTCCATTCTGTATTAACCAGGGGCATTAATCCTGTATCAAAATTTTGGATCATTTTAGGTATTGCTTCTTGATCAGACCAATTAAGCGAATCAATAAATTTTACATCCAAACCGTTAATTTTAAAAAGCGAGTATATTTTTTGGGAACCCAAACTGCCAACTAAAATAAATTTAAACCTTAAACCTTGTTTTAATAATTCCTCAAAAACTGGTTTCAAAATTTTTAAATTTTCGTAATGAACAGGGGCATAGCCGATCCAGCCAATAATAAATTTTTTATTTTGTTTTCTTTTGAAATTAGAGTATTTTTCATAAGTAGCAAAAGAAATGCTGGTCGGAATAATGTAAACATTTTTATTATATTTTTTTGCCCAATCAGCCAAAGCATAGCTTCCCACAATGACGATATCGGCTAATTTAGTCAAAACCTTTGTTTTGAAAAAAGAATGCAGATAAATTGCGTCGTCAAAATCAAAAATCATTTTTCGCCCCAAAAATGATTTATAAAAAACAATTAAAGTAAAAAAAAATTTATTGTAAATTGTTCTTTGAAGATAAATAATATCTTCTTTTTTAACACTAAAAATGGAAGCGAGAATAACTATCAGTAATTTAAACTTTTTGGGCCACCTTGTTTGAGATATCAAATAAATAGGTGGCCAATGAACCAATGCCTTAATGCCTTTTTTGTTTAACTCCTCGGCCACCAAAAATGCCCTTTGGCGAGAACTGCCGGCATTCGCATCTCCCTTGGTAAAAAAATGAATAGTCATATCTTAATAAATCTTTTTCAATAATAAATGGAATGAATCATCAAAAAAGAAACGATTTATTCTGTATAAAAATATGAAAGGAATACAAACTAACTTATTTTTAAAAAAATTTCTAATTTTTTTTTCTTTTAAATCTATCACTTCAAATCCATTTTTATTTAATATTTTTTTAATCTTTCTAAAAGTATAATAATGCATGTCTTTTAAATTTTGCCGGCCGGCCGGACCGTTATAATCTTTATGCTTGCCAAATAAAGTAATAAAAGAATTGCACCAGACTCGCGGCAGCCAATTAACGAAATACAGATGGAAATGCGGGTCCTTAAAACCGAACCGGTTAGGCACACCAAGATAAACCTGGCCATTTATCTTTAAAACCCGCGCCATTTCCTTGATGGCCTTATCCGGATTCTCAATATGCTCAATTACCAGAGCAAAATTAACAAAATCAAAAATAGCGTTGCTAAACGGTAAATTTTCAGCCACACCCTTAACATTTTTTACCATCAAATCATTTTGTTCCGCCTTAGCCAAGGTTTCCTTAATATAAGCGTCGTTTAACTCCAATCCCACAGCCTCGCCGCCCCGACTGGCAACATCAATCAAAAATCTTCCCCTTCCTGAGCCGATGTCAAGAATAGATAATTCAAGCAAATTGGGAATATGCTCTAATAAATAATCAACATGTGTTTTTGTTTCCATTTTATTTTTTACTTAAACTTAAAAATTTCGAAATGAGGTCCGTAGACAGGTAAACGCCATAATGCCAAAATACCAAAATTATCGTAATTATTAAACCTAATTAGATGAAAAATATAACTTAAAAATGGGTATTTGTTATTTGCCGGATAATCGTATATTTTTGTTTTTCCTCTTTGTAGAAAGGGATTCAGAAATTTTTCCCGATCACTTTTATCGTAATTATTGTAATAACAAAAAACTAAATATTGGAATTTATCCCGGCCTACCATATTGACCAAATTGACCAATTCATCATTGTCAACCAAAAAATATTTTTTTTGGGAAGAATCGCTTTCGGGGTGATCTAATAAATACCTGTCCCGGGTAGTAAAAAAAATAGGATAATTTTGGAAAACAGTCTGCAAAATTTCTTTATTTTTGCCAAGATTGATTCTGCATTCGTCAAAAATTGCGGCATTGGCCGGAATATTTTCGTTTATCCATTTTCGCGTTTCGACAACAGTTCCCTTTTTTAAAAAAACAGCATCAAAAACAACGGGATTAATCAAAAAAATCAAAAGACTGAAATAAATAATTTTTTTTACGCGGCCAAAATCATATCGGTCAATCAGAAAATCAATAAAAACAGCGGCAAAACAAGCCAGCGCCGGAATTATCGGCAATAATCTCCTTTCAAAAACCCCCCCCAGCAATGGCCCGAGAACCAAATAATAAAAAACTATATAAAGACCGAAAAATTTCCAGAGAAATTTATTTTTTTTGCAAGCAATAATCATACCCAAAAGAGCCAAACTGAACAGCAATGGTTCCAGTAAAACCAATATCCAAAAAGGGTCTAAAATTCTCCCCCAGAGGCCTCTGCCATAAACAGTCTGACTCAAGCCCAATTGATTAGCATTGTCAAAAATAGAAAGATAAAGACGAAAAGTAACCGGATTTAAATAGGCGAAAAAAATTACTCCTAAAATAATTAAAAGAAAAAATAAAATTAGGTTAATTATCCATTGACTAACCTTCATATCTTTTCTTTTCTGCCAGCAAATTAAAAGAAACGGCACAATGGCAATAAGACCAACCATTTCAATTTCAAAACTAAAAACAATCAATAGGGCTGAAATTAAAAAATCCAAAATATGCCATTTTTGTTTTTTCAGTAAAATTAAGGAATAATAAACGGAAATTAAAATCATCATAGTTTGGGCTATCCAGGCGCCAGCCAAATGAATTTGCTGGACAAAAATCAGGCTGGTCGCCACTAAATAAGAAGCAATCAGACTTGGCCTTTGTTTTTTGAAAATTTCCAGGCAGATTTTGTAAAAAATATAAACAACAATAATACCAAAAATAACAGTCACTAATCGGAAATAGGGCGCAAATTTATAAGTATCAACGATAACTAATTCATTCAATTGACTGATATTTCCTAAGCCCAAAAACAAATAAGTCGCCAAAGTAAGAGCTATAAAGGGGATATATAAAATAATAACTCCGGGCAAAAGCGTACCGTATTTATCAGCCAGACTAAAGTCTCGGAAAAATTTTAAGGCGGAATTAATAACCAGTGTTTCGTCACTGCCGCCAGTAACAATGCCGTAATTATAAAAAATATTGATACCGCCAATCAGCGCCGTCAAAAATAATAACCAATAAATTTTAGGAATTTTTCTCAAGGTTTCCATAAAAAAATTTTACCTCTTTATAAAGCCCAAAATTTAAAATTAATATCGGAAGGCTCATTAATCGCACCCCCTTCTTTATAAAGCAATATTTCATGTACCGCGCCTAAGTTTTTGAAAAATGGCTCGAGAAACCATCTAAAAAAATAATATCTCTTGTACCAAAAAGCCCTTGATTTTAAAACTTTTAAGCCCAATTTTTTACTCCAATAAATAATATTTCTGTAAGTTATAAAGTAAATATGACTGAGATACTGAGATGATGAAGCCCTTCTTGATCCGTTACTGCTTAGTGACGCAAAATTTGGTCCATAAACAAATATATTCCTGGCATTTATTCTCCGCTCTCTTGCCGATTGCAGACATTGATCATTTTTATCAATCAATAAATAATTGACTTCCTTATTCCTCTCTTGCTTATATGATTCGTATAGATATCCCGCGCCTCCCCCTACATCAAGAATAGAACCTATGTCTTCCGGTAAAAAGGTCCACATATGATCAAACTTTGCGCTATAATTATTTGATTTTATATCTTCACGCATTTTTTTGTTGTATAAAATTAATAATTTTTTCTACTCTCTTTCCCCAGGTGTAATTTTGAACATCATAGAAAGATTGTTTTGATATTTTATCGGATAATTCCGTATTTTGCAAGGTTTTTTTAATTCCTTCGGCCAATGCCATTGGGTTATTCGGTTCAACTAAAACTGCATTATTGTCACTTAAAATTTCTCTTATTGAAAGCAGACTAGAAGCAACAACGGGACGACCTGAAGCCATATACTCAAACATTTTCATTGGCGAAGTGTATTTTTCCGATATTTCCTCCCCTTTTTTGTTCGGCAAAACTAAAACATCAGCCGCTTCTAAATAAAAAGGAATTTCTTTATGGGGCC
>Ga0315282_10005645_pt1 | contig 21245 bp, 26 predicted proteins | sample YL17G07_20_MG_FD_203693 | JGI IMG/M metagenome (GOLD analysis project Ga0315282, IMG submission 203693) | Sediment microbial communities from Yellowstone Lake, YNP, Wyoming, USA - YL17G07_20 | ecosystem: Environmental > Aquatic > Freshwater > Lake > Sediment | place: USA: Wyoming | collected... | reverse complement strand
CCCTCTTAGGGAGAGAGCCGTAATACATCCCGGCGCTCAATCTGCTAGGTTTCACATGTGAATCTGAATACTCAACCGACTTTCCTCTTCATTTGGAACGCTCCTTGAAGTGATAGCATGAAGTTCTGCGAAAAATGTGGCTCGTACATGCGAGCAACCAAGAACGGTTTAGTCTGTTCCAAATGCGGGCACACAGTACAGGCAGAGGTAGCCGAAATCACGACAATAGAGCTCCATGCTCCTTCACCGATTGATGTGATTGACGAGTCCGAACACGAGCACCCTAGAGTCAGTGAAAAATGCCCGAACTGTGGTAACTCCGAGGCATTCCGCAGCGTATCCTTCATTTCAGGAGAACATGCAGGAGTGCGACAGGAAAGATCGATGGAACGCTTCACTTGCACGAAATGTGGTCATTCGTGGACCAGAGACTGAAAAAGAGCGCCCGCAAAGAGTGTCTTTGGTCTAGTTACCAAGTCCTCTTTTGGCAAGAAGCATGTTGATGATTCGGAAGGTTAATCCCCAAATCACGTGGCCCTCAAGAACATACGAGTTAGCAGTGAGTTTACCGTCTTCGACCTTGACCTCACTCTTAGTTGCTTCGATCTTGGAGAGAGCGCCCAATGAGAGCCAAAAACTTTCAGCAACCTCTTCATTCGAGCGGACGATCACATCCCTCCTAAGTTGGAAGACGAAGGGAGCGACAAGGACACGTCGTGTGCGAGAATAGAGTAACGGCAGAACGCCAAGCCCTTCATGTTCACTGAGTTCAATACCTACTTCCTCCGACGCTTCCCGAATAGCGGTTTCAAGGTAAGTCCGGTCATCCGATGATTTGTGTCCGCCTGGGAACGCGATCTGTCCCGACCAGGGATCGCCTTCGCGTTCCATTCTCTTGATCACGAGTAGTGAGCCCCCTTCGCGTTTCGGATCAATAATTATGGCTACAGCTGCTTCCGGCCGTTTTCCTTTCCTAGACCCAAGTACTGAAGTATCGGGTTTGAGGCGCTTTTTCAGCGACTCAATTTTAATGGCGCCACTCACGGCCGTCCACTTTCGTTGAGAAAGTAATTGCCCATTCTCGTGCAATAAATGCTCGCGCGAGAAAAAGCTGTTCTGTGTTTCAATCGTTTAATTCGTACAACGATCTAACAACACGTCTGTGAGCTGTGATGAAGCGATGCGCTTGGGCTGGCAATGATCCGTTGATGACGGAGTATCATGACAAGGAATGGGGTGTGCCTGTTCACCGTGATGTGAAGCTCTTCGAGTTTCTCACGCTGGAAGGAGCGCAAGCGGGACTGAACTGGATGATCATTTTGAAGGAGCGAGCGAACTATCGGAAAGCGTTTGAATCCTTCAACCCCGCGAAAATTGCCAGATACTCAGGCAAAGACGTGAAGCGTCTACTTGTCGACCCAAGCATCGTCCGTAACAGATTGAAGATCACGGCGACCATCATGAACGCCCGGCAGTTTCTGGAGATCCAGAAGGAGTTCGGATGCTTCGACAGCTACATATGGCAGTTCACAGGAGACCAGTCGGTCAAACACAAATTCAAGTCACTCTCAGCCATACCTGCGAAAACCAAAGAATCCGACGCAATGAGCAAGGACTTAGAAAAGCGGGGTTTCAAGTTCGTCGGCTCCACGATATGCTACGCTTTCATGCAAGCCGTCGGAATCGTAAACGATCACACAATCGATTGTTTCAGATACAATCAAGTCTGAGGGGTGGTTCTGCGGTGATCCAGAGCAAGTTCGCGCTTTTCACTGCGACGATATAATTCTTAAACGCCGTTTGCGCAAGTCTTTTGCAGTGGAAATGCTCCTCGAGCGTTTAAGACGCTCAATCATCGGCGCACCTGAGATTTGTCCAACCTCTGATACGAAGACACGGAGTAAAAGGGGAAGTTTAAAGAAGGAAAAACTGGACATTTGCCGCAAGCCTTGATGAAAACGACTAAACTGCTCTTCGTGGAGCTTGCGATTGTCCTTGTTGTTGCAGGCGCGATCGCGTACTCACTCCTTCTGCCGAGCAGGAGCTATCATTTTCACGAATTAAGTCTCAACTTCTACCCTAACGGGGCCGTGGATTTCAGCACGGATATGACGGCGGTCGTGAGGTCACTGAGCGTTCTTGCTCTTCTAACCATGGCGGTCGGCCTCTTGGTTGGAACGGCGATGGGTCTAAGCTCACTTAACTTGAGTCAGACCGCGCGGAGGATCGGCAAAGCCACGGTTGAGGAGAGCATGGAGCTGCTCGTCAAATCGGGTTTTGTTCGGGTTCTTGCAACTGAAGGAGGAGCGAAATATGAGATTACCAATACAGGTCTCAGATTCCTAGAAGAATACCAAAACCTGAAAAGAACTCCAGAATGAGAACCTACGACCAGCATGCGAGTGCAGGAAAGCAATCTGAGGATCTCGTCGCACCAGGAATAAGTACTCTTCCACTCTCCAGCGCGGCACGCGCTTCTAGTCAAGTTTTATCTTCAGGTCAAGCAACGATTCATGGTTCAACTATAACCAGAAGTGTGGAATTTGGCAAACCTGAACGACGGCTTGAACTGGATTGAGCGTTCCCGTGAAGACATTGTGAAGTTCATGGTCGAGATGTTGAAGATCAAAGCCATCAATCTTGACGGCGGTGGAAAGGGGGAGTATGAACGTGCGCTCTGGATTCAGAAGTGGCTTGAGAAATCCGGATGCAAAGTCAACAGACATGACATCCCAGATAACCGCGTACCAGAAGGCGCCCGCGTTAACCTGACTTCGGTAATTGAAGGTCAAGAGAGTGGTCGCACACTCTGGTTTGCTGCTCATTTGGACACAGTGCCTGAGGGAGCACGCGAACTTTGGGTCACAGACCCCTACGACCCTGTTGTCAAAGACGGTAAGATATTCGCGCGAGGTTCAGAAGATAACGGACAGGCAATTGCCTCGACGCTATTCGCCTTCAAAGCTTTGAAGACGCTGGGTATCAAACCGCGCTTCAACGTTGGAGTAACCTGCGTTTCGGACGAGGAATCCGGCAGCAAATATGGCGTAATTCCGCTGTTAGAAAAGAACGTATTCAAGTCAGGAGACATGGCCGTCGTTCCTGACACGGGTTGCTCGGATGGTTCTGAGATTGAGATTGCTGAGAAAAGCATACTATGGTTGAAGATAACAACTAAAGGCAAGCAAGTTCACGGTAGCCTACCTAACAAAGGTCTGAACGCACATAGGATTGGCATGAGGTTCGCTCTTGAACTCGATGAGCTCCTTCACAAGAAGCACTCAGCCACGGATCCACTCTTCGATCCTCCACCATCAACCTTCGAACCAACAAAACACGAACTGAACGTTGACAACATAAACACGGTTCCAGGCGTCGACATACAATACTTCGACTGCCGAGTTCTCCCACAATATCCACTAACAGAAGTGATGAAAGAACTCGAAGCACTCAAGGCAAAAGCCGAAAAAGAGACAGGTGCGAAAATCGAACTCACTTCCGTACAATTCGAACAGAACACTTCACCCACACCCATGGACAGCGAAGTAGTTGTGAGATTGAAGACCGCACTCAAGAAGCTACGAGACCTAGATGGGAAAGCTGTTGGCATCGGAGGCGGGACGGTGGGACTATACTTCAGGCGTAAAGGCATTCACACAGCTGTCTGGTCAACGCTTGACGACATGGCACATCAGCCCAACGAATACTGCAAAATCGACAACATCGTCAACGACGCGAAAGTACTGCTTCACGTTGCTTTGAGCTGAGGCTTCAGCAAACAATACAGGCTAGCTAGGTGATTCTTGTTCCCGACGTACCTTGGAATCCTCTTTCGCTATTCGTAACTATCAATCCAGCGACCTAGAGTCATGTCGCTCTCTCTGGAGAGAGCTAACTGAGTGGCATCGCCGGATCTACGAAGACCCGACGATCGGCGGCGATCATCCGGAAGATCAATTTGACAAACACCTAGCTGCTGTGGGGGCGAGTCAAATCTGGGTTGCAATCCGGGGTTCCCAGGTCCTGGGTCTTGTGGGCCTAATCCTGAGGGGAAATGAAGCCGAGGTTGAACCTATCGTAGTCAGTGAAACTCACCGAGGTGAAGGAATAGGATCACGGCTGATTGAGAGAGCAATCGCTGAGGCAGGCAAAAGGGGAGTTAGGGTTCTGACCGTCAAACCAGTCGCACGAAACGTGAAGACTATTCAATTCCTGCATGAGCATGGCTTCAAAAATGTTGGATTCATCGAGCTATTCATGGATCTATCTCAGCGTCCTTGGAAATCGCACATCGAGCTCTTTGGGCGCGATTTTCAATTCTGATCGGTTTTTTGTGAGCGCGCACTGCAAAAGCGATCACAAAATTGCCAGGGAAAAGGGTAATGGGATTCTTCTACAGCCAGATTCTAATTGACTGCACCATGAGATCGATTGCAGTCCAGTTAGCTACATTGGAGACGTATCAAACATGGCCGCGCCCAATATTGCACTAGACATCCGAATCGCTAGACCATCCGATGCCAAGCTTGTGGCTCGCCTGTGTAGGCGTGCAGTTGGTCCCGGAGATTATGTGCTTCGAATCTTGCGTGAACCGATCGCTGAGAGAGGACTCTTTCTGGCTTGGAGTAATGGCGAGCTCGTTGGCATGACCAATCTCGATAGATGCATCGATGGTGCCGGTTGGCTGAGCATGGCTCGTACAGACCCGAATTGGCGCCGCAAAGGAGTCACACTCCTCCTGCAACGACACGTCATTGCTCATGCACGGCGAAGAGGAATTCGGGCTCTACGGCTGTGGACACTCTCTACGAACACCGCATCCATCAAAGCATGCATGAAGGGCGGATTCAACCCTGTATGTGAATCAGCTCATGTATCCTGCTCGATAAGAGCCAAGCGGAAACCTAGGCAACTTGCTCCGCTCAGCCCGAGAGCTACGAGCTCACTGAAACTCGTCTTAGAATCATCCTACCTTGCGAAAATGAACGGCTACTTCGCCTACAAATGGTATTTCGTCAAGGCTAACAGAGAACTATTGGAGAAATTACTTCGCAAAGGTGAATTGTACTGGGACGGCGAATCAGCTTTCATCCTAACGAAACCTGAGAGAAGCTTCGGAGTACCCTACAGTAGCGTCGCATTGCTACATGACCAAGCGGGAACCTCTCTCCGAAAAATCAAGGAAGTGGCCAAAGGTTTTGGTCGAATCTGGTTAGGCCTATATCTCCCCTATGACGCAAACTTGCTTAGAGCGGCCAACAGAACGGGCTTCAAGCGAGATCCGTGGGCCGAGCACTGCATAGTATTCGAGAAAAAGATCTAGAGAAATTGCAGCAGAAAATCCCGGAGAGAGTTGCCTTCAATTCAATTTCTTGGGACGGGAACAGTGAGGCAACCGTCCAACGCAACCAGAACCCTTGAGTTGTCTCCCTTCAGCTTGGTTGCGGCATCGAACGCGCTCTGGATGTCTTTGTACGGGGCAATCGATATGGCGTTTAGCTTTTCTGGTTGGAGGTTCGTCACTGCGAAAAGCTTGGCTGTTCTCTCAAGCTCAACCAGTTTCGCGGCTTTATGATATCCTAACCTGTACCCTTCCTTAATTTTCTTCATAACGTCGCCCCCGGCGGCCAAGAGGTCGTAGAATGCCCTAATGCCTATACCATCCGGGCAAGGGGAAACAAGAATCACAATCCCGTGATCCTTCAACGCCAGTTTGACGTTCTCAATCGCCTTTTGCGCCTGATATAGATCCAGATCCATCGGTGGCGTTGCCACAGCAATTACGACATCAGCCTTGGACTCAACGGAAGCCACATAGGTCTCCTTTGCGCGTTCAACCGCACCATTGAATGAATCGACAATATGCCCAGAGAGCGAGTAGCTGACCTGGTGGTCGCGATTCAATACAAGCTGAATTGAGAAGATATCCTCATACCTGTTGAAGATTTCCAGGGCTTCCATGAAATCCTCATGAACCGGATTACCTTCGAGTTTGAGTATGCTGGAACTCTCATCCAATGCAAGAGAATGATTCATCTCGATTGATTTGTAGCCAGCCAAAGCTGGGAGAAGGAATTTCCTTCCACCCGTGAAACCCGCAAAGTAATGTGGCTCCACTGACCCGACAACGATTATGCCCTCTGCATGAAACAAGTGCTCATTGAATTGCAACTCAGTGCCCCTGCTTGTCCGTCCCATTGACTTCAACTGGGAATTGTCTCTTGAATCATGAACGATGACTCTTCCACCATAAGGCGGAACGAGCCCACCAAGCAGCGTTTCAAGCTCGCGCTCCGACGGAGCCCTATGAGTACCTGAAGCCACAATCGTGGTAACCTCCTTCCCTTTCAAGTCGAGAGTACGCAGCACTGCTGCGGTGGGCGTCGGTCTGGTGTGGTCGTTTATGACGACAAGGATTTTGTGCCGTTTTGATAGGAACGCCGACAGTTCTGACAATCCGCGTGGATGCGAAAGAGAACTCGCGATGGAGCTCTCGTTGGGAGGAGTACTACTTGGTGAAACTATTTCGATCGACCTGTTATCATTGATGTCAAGTTGCATCGAGCCTTGGTCGTAGGGAATACGTATCTTCATGGTTTCTCGTGATCCGATGTAGACTCAGAGCCCACTAGGGCTCCTTATTCTTCTATTCCCTGCGTTGTTTTTGATGCTTCAACCTTACCTAGCTACTGGGACCTTAGCGACGGATTCGTTGAAGGCCCTTCGTGCTACGTCTCCACTTTCGAAGCTTCGGGCGCTAGACTCTGAGTGCCAACTCCGTGGGACACTTATGCTTGGTATCCTTCGGGTTAAGATTAGCAATCGTTCCAGCGATAGATTTCTTAGCCCTAATGGTCCAACAAATCCGAACTTCTGCAGCAGGCTTGTTACAAGACTCATTCGCATTACCTCCAAACAGTTAGAGTATCAGGGTGACGGCAGTAATTTGTGCCGTCTTAAGACGGGCCCGTCATTGGAGCGTACGCTGGTCAACCTTTGCCGTCCTGGGACGGCCAATCTCTTATCTGCTCATCTTGATACTAGGATCCTGGTTGAATCGACGATGTTCGAAGTTTCCTTCAAGATTCAGCACGACTGCCCGTATACTCGATTCTCTATGAAGAATCCTGATGTGAGGTTAGTTGAGTGGTGCAACAATCGAATACATGTTATGGAGGTCGATTGCCCAGATATCGAGACATTCACAAGGGTAGAAAAAGATCTGAATGAACTGCTCATGTGGAAGGGCGGTAAAGTTCTCAAGAAGAACTTCCTGGACCGCAACCTCCAGCTGATCATCAAGACCTGCCGTTGCGGCAAGATCTCGCCCAACATCTCTGACATCATTGAGAAACATTCGTTTCTATGGATGCTACCCGAAGTGTACTATGGCGGCTGGGAGGAATACAAGGTAGTAGGTTTCAGGGAAGCTGACTACAAGAGAATGTTCCAAGAACTTAGTGAACTCGGCCCCGTTCAAATAACTGAGAAGAAGGTACTCCCAGAAAAGAGCCTTCGCGATGCCTTCGTCATATCCATGAGCAGTGTCTTCTCCGAATTAACCGACAAGCAGGTCAGTTCTCTTCTCTCTGCGTTGGAGTATGGTTACTACCAGATCCCCAAGAAAATGACGGCTGAAGAGATAGCGCAAGAACATCACGTCCCCCGAACGACATTTGAAGAACACCTGAGAAAGGCGGAGAGCAAGATTCTACGGGCCATCGCTCCCTACGTAAGAATGTACAGCTCCAGATCTGAAGATTCACTTGAGAGACCTCCACAAATCCCCGCCAAATAACCCATCGTCCGTCTAGTTCCCCGCTGACAGATCTGTGAGCGAGATGATTCAGGCACTATGCTAGCCCGTCTCACATAGAGCACGCATAACACATCGGTAAACAAATAATTCGATAGGGCGCTTGCTACAGGACCTACGCCGTATGCAAAGTGAGATTTTCAACTCTAAAAATCATGAACAAGGCTCTATATAGCCACCAGACAAGGAACAACCCATGACAGATCCATTCGCGAACGTCTGGGCCTGCATGCGGAACACTTGCTCTAACTGTGAATTTTGGCAGGAGTGCACATTTCCGAACAAGTTTTCGTGATGGGAGAGGTTTCGAAAAGTTGCTCTCGACGCAGCGAACGGTCATCATCACTGTGACCGAGGCTTGTGAAGCAGGCCGTCACCTAGAATGTGGTGGATCCTGCACCTGCCACTGCCACTCGTGGTGGAACCCGTAGAACCTCCCCTAAGCTTGGTATTCTTCCTGCCCTACCCTTTCAATTCTGGCCGATTCGTCATTAACCCGGATCTTCGGCTTTCGCTTCTTCGCCAAATTAATTCACCTCCGACACCAATAGCCCAATGATTCATCAAACGAGCGATAAAAGGTGGCTTGGAGAAAAAAGGAAAAGTGGACCATGTTCTACTCTTCCACTTTTCGTATCGTTACAGGATCGTCAGAAAAGCTCGATCCATATTCCATTGGGGTCCTCTACGTAGGCTCAGCGGCTCCCATCGGCTTTCATTTCCGAAGTGACTCTATAACCTCCCGCTCGAGCCTCCTCCAAGGTTTTCGTTAGGTCGTCCACGTTGAAAACCAGATGATCCAATCCCTCTCCAACAACGTACTCCGCATAGTATGGGCTCTGCCTATCATAGTAGTTCAGCTCAAGAACGAAGCCTCCCTCTTCGCTCTCCAACCCAACAGTCTCACCCTTCGTCTGCTCGATCCTACTCCTGCCTTTCACTTTCATGCCAAGTAGTTTTGTGTAGAAATCGATGGATTTCTGCAGATCCTTCACCCTGATTCCAACGTACGTGAATTTGGATTTCAAGAGAAGCACGCACCTCCACCTAGTAACGCGCACTCATAGACCAAGAGACGTCATCTCCGCTAAGTCCGCACCCTTACCGCCCAGAAGGTTTCTCAGACGGGTATTCCCCTCTTCGAAAAGATAGACAAACAATTTGTTGTTCTCCGATTCGGCGCAATTATTCTGTGCGGGCAGAAACCCGACATGTCATGGGGCGCTGATAAAGCCCCTGTTTCGATTTCCAACTGGAGATGGTCTAAGAGTTCCTGTTTATGGCTCGAACAAAAATCTCCAAGGTAATCGTAGCGAACTGGGACCGGAGGGAGACGCTAGGAAATCCTAGCTCTGAGTCCCTGGCTGGGCTTCCTGACGACTTTTACACCAACATTTTTGGCTAGGCGTCGGACTTCCTCTTCGCTAAGCCACGTTACCTTCAGGTATTCAACTATCTCGTCATCACTCATGCCGAGCCTCCGCGCCTCCTTTACTGCATGTTTGTATGCTTCAACTTCTGTGGGTCTGTCAACGTATTCGACGCTTTCATCGAAAAGTTCCTTGCCTTCCTTGAACTGCCGGACGTGGATCAATTCGTGAATAACGTCCAGGTATAGGTCCCGCACGTTTCCTTCTTTGAGATAATATGAGCTGATTAACAGGTGTCCGTCTTCATCGCTCACTCCCATGTAACCGAAGCGAGAGCTGAAGAATTCCGCTTGGAGATTCATCAGAATCTCATCGGTCGCTTCATCAAAGATTTCTCTAACTGCGGGAACCATCTTGAATCCCTTGAAGTAATCCATGAACCGATGCTTGGTTGTTGGAACTTCTCTTGGAATCTGCACGTTCGGCAGCGTAAGGGTAGTTGAAGCCTTCAAAGACGGCCCTCTTTCAACTGAAAGGCAGCAAGGAAGATAAATGACCTAATTATCGGTTTCGAGTAAGCCCGTCCCAAGATTGGGGCGCATGTTTTTCGCGCGGGCTACAAACTGATTGAGACTTGCGAGAGCGAATCTCGTTCGCGGCCAGAGAGAGTAATGCTCTCCAAGCGGGTAAAGACGCAGGTTTAGTAGATGCTAAGGTCGTTAGCTTTTCCGAAACGCACACCGCCCACAAGTTTGTTATCCCTCTCTCTAAGCGATAATAGATCGGGTCGTTCTCGATGCCAATCACGTCCGGCAAGGTGCTAGTGTACGCTTTTGTGCTCTGGATTGTCGGATTCATCTGGGGCATGATCGTGTTTGCGGTTCCTACTTTGAAACAGATACCTTCGATCGCTTACGTTTCGAAGTTGCCAGCTGTGAGTGTCGTACTCATCCCAGGGTACGTTGCAATTCTCTACTACTTGGCGGAAAAACACTTGAAGACGTTCGACAACAAGCCGCAAGAGGGGTTGAAGTTTGGTCTGACGCTCGCTGTAGTCAATGTTCTCCTAGATATTCTGGTGTACGTGATTCTCTTCGGAAGCGGAGATTACTTCGCATATCTGTCCGTATGGTTTGTATATGCATTATTCTTGGCCATTCCTTGGCTAGTTGGAGGCAAGTTGGAGAGCGTCTAGTCTTTACGTTTTGAAAGTGTAACCGCCATCACGCGAACTTGATCGCAAGTATCTTCACAGCGGTCGGCTGTATTCTCGATAGCCTCGAGGAATTGACTTAGCAATATGATGGAGCCGACCCCGATGCTATCGGTCTTGATCTCGTTGAGTTTGCTGCGAGCCTTTTGATGGAGTTTGTCGGTTTGCTCTTCCAGGCGTTCAACGCCATCAGCCGCTTGAAGCGATTGGTCGAGAGCTCCATTCATTAACTTCTCGACGGAATCCGTGACCTTGACTGTACACTCTCTAACAGTCTCGCACATCTCAACGATTACGTCTTGAATCTGCTTGGGCATCTGCGAGAGATCAAACAAGACGAGGATCCTACCTCCTTCATGGGACCAATCGGTTATCCAATCAATCTGCCTCCCTAAACGCATCAATCCCACGCGTTCATCAGCAGGTAGCTCTCCTCTAGCCAACTCCTCGATGATCCGCTTTCGAAGATCGTCTGCTTCATGCTCTTTCTGCTCAAGCAGAGCGAAACTTTTTTGCAATTCGTCCTTCTTTCCATCGATTCCGTTCCGAATACATTTTTCCAACAACTCGAAGGCAAGGGTTGTCATCTTCGAATGTTCCAATACTAGGCCCATGGCTTTCACGGTGCGCCTTGCCACTAACCAACCTTCCAAAGACAAACAAACCACACCTCATGACTATGATTCAATCATCACTCTAGGGCGATCTCTTTCTCGAGACCCTCTGTGGGATAGCTGAATAAGAGCATATGTTTCCCTTCAAGTACCAAGCCCACTTTATCTTCAACGTGAAATCCCATGTCAAATTCCGAAGTAGTAGTTGCGTGAGCGACCAGCTTGATTCCTTCTTCAGTTTCGACAAGGTATCGGGTGAGGCTACCAAGGAAGGTTACTTGCCTAATCTTTCCTCTCCATTCCTCCCCATCATTTCCCGAAGCCCTCTTTAGAGCGACAGACTCTGGTCTAATCGCCACCAATACTCGTTCATCGGGTTCCCTGCCTGGTCCGATTGCCTTTATGGTTCGGGGTCCGACTTCCACAGTGCAGCCACCTCCGTCAATTTCCAGCACTTTTCCTTCGAGAAGGTTCGTCTCACCAACAAAATTCTCTGTGAACAGGGTCTTAGGCGACAAGTAGACCTCTGCAGGCGTTCCGATCTCTACGATTCTGCCTCTTTTCATGATGATGACACGGTCCGCGATAGAAAGAGCCTCCTCTTGGTCGTGGGTCACGTGAATTATGGTTAAACCCAGGTCTTTGGCGAGTTGTTTGAGTTCATAACGTAACTCTGCTCTGACTAACGCGTCGAGAGCACCTAGCGGTTCGTCGAGCAGAAATAGGTAGGATCCAGTCGCTATCGCACGGGCCACCGCCACTTTCTGCTGTGCTCCGCCACTAAGCTCTATGGGAAAGGACTTGGAGCGTTCACGCATGTTGATGAGATCAAGCATTTCATTTGTGACTCTTCCGATGTGATCAGCCCCTGCGCTCCTGACCGCCAGACCATAGGCCAAGTTGTCTCGAACTGTCATATGGGGAAAAAGCGCAATATCCTGGAATACGTACCCGATCTTCCTGTCCTCAATGGGAACCTGCTTTACGGGTTCGCCATCAATGAGAATCTCGCCATGGTCAGGGCTAATTATGCCCGCTATGCATTTTATCAGGGTGCTCTTGCCGCAGCCGCTTGGACCGATTATGCAAACGTATTCCTTGTCCTCGATATGGAATGATGCACTGTCAACTGCAGTGATGTTGCCGTAGAACTTCGAGACGCCCACGATATCGAGCTTCGGCATGTTATGATATCTCCAACTCTTTCCTAAGGCCCTGACGTGGGTACGCGAAAATGATTATGTCTCTGCAATCGAAACCGGCCGTAACGTTCTCCCCGACTTTGAATTCGGACTCCATGCCCTCAAGGAATCGACGTGAGGCGATTACGTCCCCATTTGTTAGACGGATCAGATATTCACGGAAACTACCGAGAAAGTGGATCTCACGAACCTCACCTTTCAACACGTTATCCCGCTGAATATCTCGGGAGGAGATTTCGACAGTCTCCTTCCGGATGGCGAGTATCACTGGTTGTTCAGTCGTGGGCAGGGGGGCTCTGGGTGTTCTGATCATCAATCCACCCCTCATGCGGGCCGTCGAACCTTCTTCGGTTACTTTGTCAACTATTCCCTCTAGGAGATTGGCTCCTCCAATGAGATTCGCAACAAAGATCCCACTCGGCCTCATATACACTCGAGGAGGAACTCCATGATCCTGGATTCTTCCGCCTCGGAGCACTAGTATCCGGTCTGCCACACTCATGGCTTCATCTCTGTCATGAGTTACATGAATCGCTGTGAATCCTGACTGTTTCACCAGCTCACGAAGTTTATGTCGTAGGTCAAGTCTCAATCGTGCGTCTAAAGCGCCCAAAGGTTCGTCTAGGAGCAATAGGTCTGCACCGGAGGCTAGGCCTCTGGCTAACGCTACCCGTTGTTGCATCCCACCGCTCAACTCATTTGGATATGCTTTGGCACGCCATGACAGCCTCACCATCTCCAGAGTCTTCCAAGCTGCATCCAGAGCCTCTTTCTCCGGCTTTTGTCGAGCCAGGGGACCGAAAGCAACGTTTTGCAGAACTGTGAGGTGCGGGAAGAGGGCATATTGCTGCGGAACATAGACAGCATTCCGATCGTGTGCTTCCAAGCGGTTGACGGGCTTTCCATCGAAGTAGATCGCGCCTTCGTCTGGCCTGAGTAGCCCCGCAATGAGGCGTAGTAGTGTCGTCTTACCGCTACCAGTAGGACCAAGCACGCACAGATATTCTCCGTTTTCCACATCGAAAGATACTCGATCAAGTGCCAAGACTTTTCCGAATCTCTTGCTGATGCTTGTGAAACTGATGGCTGGCAATGCTAGGATCTTCCCTTGGGTTTGCGCAGTGCGACCAAGCGAAGAGCGACGAGCGCAAGAAACGACGTTAGAACTAGAAATCCAACGCCCAGCGCGCGTTCCTCAGGTGTCACTTGGACTGTTCCTCTGATCCAATCGACCAATAGAACCGGAGCGGTCTTTAGTGCTCTTGACACTGCGGAGGTGGCGCCGGTTTCGTCGATGCTACGAGTGAAGACGAGTATCGCTCCGGACAACAGCGAGTATTTCGTAAGCGGCAGAGTGATCTTTCTGAATACGCGAAGAGGGGTCGCCCCCAATGTCCTGGCAGCCTCTTCGAGTTCTAGGGCTATACCTTGAATGGATGCGGCCATTGCCCGCACGAAGTAACTGTAGGTTATTGTCGTGTGAGCAAGCACAAGGACCCAGAATTCTGGTAAAGCCCCCATGTTTCCCCAGAAAAAGCTCAATGAAACACCCAGCGCCAATGATGGTACAATTATGGGCAAGTCGACTAGAGTATCGACTATTCGAGTCGTCCTTCCGCCGAAACGATTGCGGGCGATCATGATTGCTATTGGCAGACCGAATACTATGTTGACAAAGGTCGCAAGCAAGGCGACGACATAAGACAAGAACATGCTTGACCAGAATCTGTCCCATGGCCCAATCCCGGCGAGAGCTTCACCAAGAATCCCAGCTAATACTGCCTCAACCGCTGGAAACGCGATAAACAGACATGGAAGTAAGACGAAAACCAGGAAGACCAGCAAGCTACCAGCGTTTCTAACACCTACAACGTTACGGTTGCTCAACTTCCTTTCCAGATTAGGCCAAACCTTCAACGGAGCCACCCTGAATCTGGGGGCGATAATCTTGATGGCAGCAAAAACCACTAAAGATACAGCGATCAGGATCAAGCTCGCGATGACTACGGCCGCGCTTAACCCCGCATCACGAGCATTCTTGATAAACACGGTACCGCTTTCGAAAGTCCCCGCAACAACAATCGTTGCCCCAGTCTCCGAAAGAGAACGAGCGAGCGCAAGCAGAAATCCCGCTAGAACGCCGGGTCTGAGAATTGGAAGCGTGACGGTTCTCACCGCGGTGAAAGCCGATGCACCCAGCGTCCGCGCCGCTACCTCGTAGGTCTCACGATAATTCAGAAACTCTCCGACCATTACCCTGACAATCACTGGGAACGAGAAGGCAAAATGGAGAAGCATGATGAGCAATGTTCCTGGAGAAAACAAGCCGCTCGCCCCAAAGATCTGGGAGATTCCCGTTGGGCTACCCCAGAACTCCAGAATGGAAAACCCCAAGGCGACTGTCGGAATGACGAAAGGAATGTCAGCGAGACTGTCGAGGATAGTTGTCAAGTGTCCCCGCCTCCTAACGATAAGCCAGGCAAGAGGTATCCCCGCCAGAACATCGAGTGACGATACGGTAAGCCCTATAATGAACGACCATCCAACCGCATTTTGCATTCTTTCGAAGACATCGTGGCTCAACGTGAGGGTTGGAAGTGTGAGAAGCTGAACTACAATTCCAGCGATGGCCGGCGTTATGACAATGAGTAAGAAGAAAACCAGGGCCGCAGAGTAAACAATCTTCCTCACGTCAGCTCTGGCCGAGGAACGTTCCAGGAACAACAATACTCTATGAATAGGAGTGGGCGCGTTAGCGATCTGGTGTCTCGTGCCTTGCACGGCCCATTCTACCTTTGGAGCGCGTACAATTTAGGAGCCTTTAAGAACGTGCTGTACTCGACTCAATTTTGTTAAGGTCCATAGAATGATTACAGTTTTTGTAATGGTGAATGCTGAAAGAGACCGAATCGCGTCCATACCTGAGGAACTTCTCAAGATCAACGGCGTCACCGAAGTATACTCAGTGGCCGGCGACTTCGACCTCGTTGCGATAGTTCGCGTCAAGGAAGCCGACGACCTCGCAAGAGTCGTCACTGAACAATCCGTAAAGGTTCGGGGCATAACCCGAACGACAACATTGATTGCCTTCCGATGTTTCAGTAAATACGACTTAGACAACATGTTCCAAATCGGACTTAAGGACTAGGAATATTTCGATAGGACCGTCGAAAGAACCTTCATCGAAATATTGCCGCCGCTGACGACTACAACCACTTTCTCTCCCCGTTTGAGCGGCGCCTTCTCAATGAGCGCCGCGAATGCCGCTGCGGCTGATGGCTCAACGATAAGGTGGGATTCTTTCATTACGGTGTAGACTGCCTTCTCAATTTGCTCCTCGCTCACTAGCAATATTTCGTCAACATTCTGCTTAACGATCTCAAAAGTCAGTGCGCCTGGTTCACGAGTGGCCAGTCCATCAGCGATCGATGTTGTGTCAGAGAGCCGAGTGATCTTCCCATTCTTGATGGATTGATACATCGAAGATGCCCTCTCCGGCTCTACTCCAATCACTCTAGTCGAGGGCTTCAGGCTCTTGATAGCCGCAGAGATTCCGGAGACGAGCCCGCCGCCTCCGATGGGCACGATTACCGTGTTTACATCGGGCAGGTCCTCGCATATCTCTAGCCCGATAGTGCCTTGGCCTGCGATTACGTCTGGATCGTCGAAGGGGGGAATGAGAACAGCTCGGGTGGCTTTCTGGATTTCCAGCGCTTTGTTGAATCGCTCGTCGTGGAAAAGCCCGTGCTTGACAACTTTCGCGCCGTATTCCTCAATGGATCTCACCTTTTCCCCAACAGCGTTCGTTGGGACCACAATTGTTGCAGCCGTCCCGATCATTTTTGCCATGTACGAGACGGCTAAGCCGTGATTTCCCGAAGAGGCTGCGATGAGTCCGTGTTTTCGCTCGTCAATGCTCAGTTTGAGAATCTTGTTGGAAGCCCCACGGATTTTGAATACGCGAATCGGCTGGTAGGATTCCAGCTTCAAATACACACGGCTGTTTGTCAGGGCACTGAGGCTGGGTGAAAAATAGAGTGGCGTTCTGTAGGCAACATTGAAGATCCGGCGCCTTGCCTCCTGAATAGCAGTCAAATCAACAGGTAGATTGCTCATCGGAGCGCGCGGCTCGTGAATTACTTAGACCCTGAAGAACCTTTCCCGAAATATGAGTGTATGCGGGGTTGCATCAGATAGTAGACTATAAGCAAGTTCACGAGTAGAGAGATGATTTCGCCGATGCCAGGTCTCAGGAATAATGAGAAGATAGCGAATACTATTCCAAGTAGCGCGAACGCCAGAGAAGCAACCCATGCCCAACTCATCCCGCTCCATAAGCCATAGGCCAACATGAATTCTACGAGGGCAAGTACAAGAAGGATTACGGCGACCACGAACAGCCTGACCGGAAATAAGAGCCTCATATGAGGAAACAATTCCGGCAAACCAAAGCTAACTATGGTCAAGGCAATGAATCCTAACAAGAGTAGTATTCCGAGGAACCCCTGCAGGACTCCGAGCAAGGTTACGCCGGTTGGACGTTCCCGAGTTGACATCTGACTGCCCCCTACTTTTTCTGTGATTCTGATAGTGCCTGCCTGATCTTTTCGGCCAACTTCTTACGTTCGGCTTCGTCCCTTGTTGATATCCATTGCAGTTTGAGGTAGAAGACATCTTTATCCTTCGAAGGCATAGGCACCGCCTGAGCATGGCTTAAGGTTAGGTAGAGCCACAGTTCAGAAATGAACAATATAACTTTAGACTGCCAGCGGCTTCTTTGATTTCTAATCGTCAGCACATCGCGTAGCTGCGCGGTCGTACTCGAATCCGTGAGACCACTTTTACTTGCCTTTCACAGTCGCTACAAACTCATCAAGCACTATTGTTGGGAGGGTAGTGATCTCTACTGTTCCTCTTGCTCCCAGTTCTACAGACACTTTGACGATGGTCTTGTTGTCGGGTGCTTCAACAACGTTGACGAAATCGTAGGGACCTAGAGTTGCGTATTGGGACAACACTTTTACTCCGAGCTTTTCGATTTCCTTGTTGACTTCTTGGATTCGTCCTGGATTCTCGCGTACGGTCTTTCGACCCTCTGCTGTCAATTTGGACAGCAGTATATATACAGCCAAGTCATGCTCCCTAGCAGTAACTATGCGGGATTTGGATTTGGAGCTTTCTACGCCAGTCAGCTGATTACTCTGCGCATTGCAGTTGCGCTCTGACAAATTTCCGTGAACTCGACCGATCCTTTGACTGCTTCGTCTATGTCCTTGCGATCCACAACCTGAAAGCCAAATCGCTCAAAGTATGAGGCCGCATCGTCGGTCAGTAGGTATAGCGTCTTGACGCCATGTGCTTTTGCATTTCCCACAACCGACTCAACCAAAATCCTCCCATACCCCTGACCCCTGAACCGCTTGGCAACCGCAACGGATCGGAGCAAGCCGCTCTTCTCATACAGCTCTAGTCCCGCGACGCCAACCCAGAATCCGTTTTGATCTTTCGCGACGACAAAGTTCTTCACCCATTGGTCCACGCCGAGCTCTGGCAACCCGTTTTCTTTGAGGAACCTCTTGACCCTCTGCAATTCCGGGTCGGTCGCCGTTCGATAGTGTGCCTGGACCGTCATTGGTGCATCACGCTTTTCTTCTGGTCACACTTCAATGAAAAGCATTCGAAACCTGCAATCAACTGGTCAATTTGGCTACAGATACAGCTCAAGTCCTTCCGAGGCAAATGACGATAGTTTATCGACGACTTCTCGGAATGAACTCAACTCTCCGACAACGATTGGAACCGCTTTCGGTAGAGTTGTTCTTCCTTTTCCACATGTGCCGCTTCGCGGGCTAGAAGAGATTAAGAGCGAGTGGGGCGAGTCCAAGTTTGGAAGCCGAAACGATTGGATTCGTATGAGGTTGTTCATCGCAGTTGGTAGATGAACTAGTTTGGGACAAGAACGCGGGAGAAATCCGAATTCTAGGACAGCGTCACGCAGCGGTCAATATGCAAGCCCTATGCAATCACCTTGATTCGCTGGTTGGGATCCAAGTTGCCGAGGTCATTATGCACAACCTCGAATTTCATTTAGGCAAGGAAGATGCTGCACGAATCAAAACGGAGAAAACTCACGCCAAGCTCCATGAAATAATCGAACATCTGGCCCAGTCTAATAGACTGTCGGGCGTTGGGGTCACCAAGGTGAGGCTACCTGAGAATCAGCTAGAGCCCATCGAGGTTGAAGTCACAAATCCCGCCGTCACGGGTGTCTCAGGTACCGCCAAGGCATTTATGTTCGCTTGGTGGACCGGGGCCATGACAATCCTGCTGGACAAAGAACTAGATCTGAAGAACGTAATCTATGATCAGAAAATGAACGTAAAGAAGTGCCAAATCATCCCTAGGTGAGGCCGTTTATGCGCCTTACAATCTAAACAATCTAATAGACCAAGAAACACATGGGCCTTTGGTGGCTCCGAATCCCTGAGATATCACCGGAAGATGTCTTCGCGCCCCATCCTAAGATCAGATGGGTTGGATTAACCACCCATCAAGGAAAGGTAGTCCTCGCTAAGATGCGTCCGGGCGTCGAACGAGCCACACCCGAGAACCACGACCAGAAGTTTCTCGAACTCGGCGCAGTGATCCTCGGAGGGGTTGCTGAAGGTGACGGTGCCTTCGCGGGCAGAGTCAAATGGATAGCTGTGGACTACGAAAAATATACTGAATTGATGGTGGAGCGTGACGGCAAATATCTTGTACTGACATTCGAGCCTGACAAGAATCTGCAAACACTTCGAGAAATCATCACAGCACTAGAGACATCGAAGTGACCGTTCCTGCTTGTTCACTCCGACTTGTCATCTTCGCTCGAATAGCCGCCGGGAAATATCCGGTCAACGTTAGCAATTGTAAGTCCGGGTCGCGGAGGACGCTAATGCAGCCATTTCAGTGCTCCTATCATTCCATGCCACGGAACTGAAGAAGAATTCAGAAGTGTTGAAGATCGGTTTGAGGGCCTTGCCATCCCATACGTATACACTGCCCTGTCCCATTCCCGGTTGCGCAGTCGCCGTTACTATTGCAGTCAGTTGTCCCGACGGATTCCATGAGACACCGACTGGATAGACTCGCTTGTGCTCAAATTCGATTGGCGATACGGTTCTCCCATCGAATGATCCGATGTGGCCGTTGTGCCATATGACATCGTAGCCAACCACGAGGGCGGACTCACCGTCGGGACTCCAGTCCACGCCGATAAGATCTGCCCGCCCCTCATTCACTGGACTCAGACTGTTCCTCCTTGGGTCGAAAACGAAGAGGTTCGGCGAGGGAATGAACTCCTCTGCAAAGCAGTTGGATGTCACAAGCGCCTGAGGCCTGTCTGGTCGCCAAGCTGTGCGACGAAGATTTGCCGTTCCACCGTTGACTGTCTCAACTCCCAGATCCGTGTACTTCAGTAGTGTGCCTCGGTTTCGAGCTATCAGCGCTACACTTCCATCAGAACTCCAAGAGGTCGCCCGGAGATTTTCCGCAGTTGATACATTGATTTTGCTTGGATTTCCGTCCTCATCGAGGAGGATGATTGTGCCTGCGTTTCCTACAATCAAGGCCGTCCCATCGTGAGGGTTGGTGGAGACAGCTCGGAGATTCTGACGCTTCCCAGATTTGAATACTAGAGATTTCTCTCCTTGCACCTTCACTATTCGACCTCCATCTCCAACTAGGGTAAAACTTTGCCCGCGTGTATCCCAATCAATGCCTCGAAAAATCCCTCGTACCGGCTGAGTTCGAATCTTATTATCTCTGTAATGGATTAGTATCGACGGCAACCGAGCAATCTCCCCAGCTTACTTCAAAAACAACTCCTGCATCCTATAAGCCGAATCTGAGGGACCACATCTTGGCTAAGAGGACAGTCCGGAAGTCACGATCTGCTGCATTGTATTCTGAACGCCCGATCAGAACTGAGCGAGACCTGCTGGATTACATTGAAGCACTAGATGAAGACGAAGGGGTCCGCATTCAGGGCAATCTGAAGAATCACACTGAGGGCGGTTTCATCTTCGTAGGCGTCTACAGGGGCAGTTACTGTGTAAACATCTGCGACGAAATATGGAACTCAAAACTGCGAAAGTACCTGGCCGGTGGCAACGACGAATGGTACTACTTTGACACAGGCAAGCAGGCCTTCAATTTCGTCATGAAAGAGGCCAAGCGCCCTCTCAGAGCTTGGTTATACTAACAGCGCACTCATGACAAAATGCCGAACACGTCCGCCATTCTTCGAAACCTTTGCTCAACCTTATCCTTCGATTTCTGATCGATTCCTCGACCTGTCCTAGCCAGCTGGGACAGCTTTCGAGCGAGATCGGTTAGGACTCTCAGAGCGCGCGGTGCGTCAAAATCGTCGTCCATGCGCCGTATGAACTCTGATTCTGCTCTTCGGAGAAAGTTGTTCAATCGCTCTGCTTTGCTGGCGTCGGTTCCTGGCTGGAGAAAATGAAAGTTGTTGTAGTTCTTCTGTAATGCTTTCAGCTGGTTGCGTGCTCGTTTGAGGGCAAGATCGGAGATAGATACGGTATCTCTGTAGTGGATGGAAGCGAAGTAGTACCTCAAATCCGCAGGCGCATACTCTCTTAGTGTATCGCGTATCCGGATCATGTTTCCGAGGGATTTGCTCATCTTTCGCCCTTTGATGCTGAGCAACCCTGTATGAAGCCAGAATCTAACGAAAGGTGCCTTGCCGCTCAGGGCCTCTGCTTGGGCTATCTCAGCTTCATGATGTGGGAAGACTAGTTCTGAGGCGCCCCCATGCAGATCGTAGGTTTCGCCAAAGCGGGCCATCGAGATGGCTGTATCCTCAACATGCCAGCCGGGCCTCCCTTGACCCCAAGGTGAGCCCCAGCGAAGTCCGCTATCGTGCTTCCTCCAGAGGGAGAAATCCTCAGGATTTCTTTTGGAGGAGCAGAGTTCAAGTCTCCTTAAGCCAAGCTCATCTTGTGTCTGCCCCGATAGCTGACCGAACTT
>Ga0315282_10005644_pt1 | contig 21247 bp, 11 predicted proteins | sample YL17G07_20_MG_FD_203693 | JGI IMG/M metagenome (GOLD analysis project Ga0315282, IMG submission 203693) | Sediment microbial communities from Yellowstone Lake, YNP, Wyoming, USA - YL17G07_20 | ecosystem: Environmental > Aquatic > Freshwater > Lake > Sediment | place: USA: Wyoming | collected... | reverse complement strand
GGATTTCCCAAGCCATTGTAACCATCGCCGCCGATCTCGGGCAAACTTTAACAAAAATTCTCTCCTATGGCATCGATGGGTAATATGCCATACATACCCGGAAAGATAATAACGGTTACCCCTTGGCATCTCTATCTCCTAAGAAATGTGTTTTTAGGCCCCAAAATGCCCTTCTAAGACCCAAAAACCCACCTCTTTTAGGCCCCTTCCTTTGCAATATCGAACAGTTACCTAGGTCCGACCCGTAATACGGAAGAATTAAGTAGGATTTGCCCCGAATTAGGAGGGCTGAGAGTTTCCCGCGCATGGATTTCTTCTGATCACACTAGGTTTGGGCTGAATGTTTTTTCGAAGATAATGAGGCCGGAAAAGAAGCCATTTCGGTTTCATAATGGAGCGCAGGTATTCAAGCTTTTTCCAGACCGCCAGGGCTTGCCTCTGAGTGCGGGGACAATTATCACTAATGGATATGGGTTACAGCGCCAGTGATTATTGTGTATGAACTGTCCGGAGTTCCATCGTTGAAACGGAAAGTGTAGCTGACTGGTAAAAGCTCGATATCCTGGGCGAACGTCCGCCAGCCACCGGCATAATATTGAGTGCAGCTACCGCTGTCGGAATAAACCTTCCCCGTCTGGAAGACTACCGTGGGGTTGGTAGTTACGTTCTGAGATTTCTCTTGACGGGCGAAGGCATAGGTCATGCTGAAGGTATAACTGGCCGGCAACAATTCCTTGGTTCCCTGTCCACCTGACGTGGCCCCAATATCCCGCCAGCCCCCAGCATAATACTGGACAGTGCCTGTATCCATGAGTGCGCCCGTGCTGTCCTTCAGCTGAACCGTGACCCTGGTAGTCTGGAAGACCACCGTTTGATCAGTACCTATGTTCTGGGACTTCTCCTGACGGGCAAAGCCATAGGTCATGCTAAAGGTATAACTGGCCGGCAACAATTCCTTGGTTCCCTGTCCACCTGACGTGGCCCCAATATCCCGCCAGCCCCCAGCGTAATACTGCACCGTGCCGGTATCCATCAGTGCCCCAGTGCTGTCCTTAAGCTGAACTGTCACCCTGGTAGTCTGGAAGACCACCGTGGGGTTGGTAGCCACGTTCTGAGACTTCTCCTGACGCGCATAGCCATAGGTCATGCTGAAGGTATAACTGGCCGGCAGCAACTCCTTATTCACCTGCCCACCTGAGGTGGCACCGATATCCCGCCAGCCTCCAGCATAATACTGCACCGTGCCGCTATCCATGAGTGCCCCAGTGCTGTCCTTAAGCTGAACCGTCACCCTGGTGGTCTGGAAGACTACTGTGGGGTTGGTAGCCAGGTTCTGAGACTTTTCCTGACGGGCAAAGCCATAGGTCATGCTGAAAGTATAACTGGCCGGCAGCAACTCCTTGCTCACCTGACCACCTGAAGTGGCCCCAATATCCCGCCAGCCCCCAGCGTAATACTGCACCGTGCCGCTATCCATGAGTGCCCCAGTGCTGTCCTTCAATTGAACCATGACTCTGGTCGTCTGGAAGACCACGTTTGGATTAGTGGCTATATTCTGCGATTTCTCCTGCCGCCCAAAGGCATAGGTCATGGCGAAGGTATAACTGCCAGGCAGCATCTCCTTACTCACCCGGCCACTACCGTCCGTCGTCCCAAAAACTTGCCAGCCCCCAGAGTAATACTGAACAACCCCACCACTAAGCGGATTGCCAGTGCTGTCCTTAAGCTGGACAATCATCATACCGGTGGAAATGGTGTAGGTCAGAGTCTTAACAGCCTCGCTGTTGCCAGCCACATCCGTGGAGAAAAACTTCAATGTCGTCGTAACCGAGATATTGATGGGCGAAGAATAGACGGGCGAGGCGGCCGTGGGGGGTGTCCCATCCGTCGTGTAGTAGATTTTGTCACATCCCGAGCCTCTCTGCCCATCATTACAAGTCATGGTTATGGACTGAGCGGTGTTATACGCCCCCGCTGCTGGGGAGGCTGTGGTCGTTGGAGGGGTCACATCTGGTATACTCTCTGATACCAGATTCCCCGCCTTGTCATAGGAATAATTTATGACCGTACCCTCTCCATAACGGATCTGGATTAACCGGTTTAATTCATCATAAACATACTGAGCTGATTCGCCGTATGAAGCAATAACCGAGGTAAAAAATATAAGGATAATGGTCAAAACCAAAAATAAGGAACGTCTTATTTTCGATGTCATTTCCTCAACCCTCCACAGCGAAAGGTATTGTCAAAACTGAACCACAGGACACACATAATCTTTAAGACTTCAACCAGCGTCCCACTAGTCCATCAAGGGCCTTTGACCTCGCATGATCAGCGGATGAAAATGATTTTCCAGCAAACTGAATACGAAACATTTACTGCCTGTTCTTTCTAAAACTTTCTCCAGCCACGACAGAAAATCTTCATAATCCCGCTCATCAAATAAAAATCCTGCAACGCTCGATTCCACGAGCCATTACATGGTACAAGTGACCCGGAATATCGATTCGCGCCTGCCTCGGCATATTGGATATCCAATCTTTAGGACTTTAACCAACGTCCCATCATATTTCACTAGCCCCGTTCATTCCGTTTCAGAGATATTAAATATATATCTCAAGAAAATAATTGTAACACCCATACCAACAAATCCGATTACCGCGCCAGTTAACCCATATCCTAAGAGATTGAGAATGATTACTCCTAGCGTATTAAATTTCGGAAATCCACGATAAAAAGAAATTAAGACTCCCCAGATAAACCCAACCCAAAAAGAAAAGATAAATCCTGATTTCTTTAATTCCTTATACCTAAAATTTTTAGCTGCCTTTCCTTTTATTTCTAAAAAGAGCAGAACCAAATAGGGGCAAAGAATAATCAGGGTAAAAAAAAGATCAGGGAAAACTATTCTTTGAAGTACTCCATATTTTCTTTCCAGAAATAATGTCCCAAAAATAATCAATATATATAAGATTATTTTGAGTGCCATTTTCTTAGCGTCCTCCTATCACTGGGTGATATTTCTTTCCGATGGTACTTTCAAATTCTTTAAGCCACCATATGGTTAATTCTTTCATTCTTTGATCTCTTGGGCTCCATTCTGAATACTGATCTGGTGAGTCTCCTAGGCGTAAATGTGTTATGGGGCCGATTCTTTCATGAGAAAATGAATCCTGTAGCATATGTAGAAATCGACCAAAATTTCTTATGTCGCTTTGATCGATGCATTGTGATAGCCCTCTTTGAGCGTATGATCTGGATTGAAAGTGAAAAATTAATCCAAAGGAAAACCAGCTCAAAGGGCTTTCTGGCATAGTGAAATATGCTTCATCCACCCCCTGATTCGCTGCTGCAATTATCAATGCTATTCGGGGTTCAATTCCAACCTCTAACGCCCATTGATAAGTTTTATAAAAATGGACATATTCATCATAAAGTCCTAACGGGTCTCTAAAGTTAATCGGATTATTTCTAACGTAACGATACAGATTCACATCCCCACCGCCAAATCCAATCGGGTCTTTGGTCCAGAACCTCCCGGTCTTGGGATCATAATACCTCGCCCGGTAATAATACAAGCCACTCTCAAGGTCGTATTCTCTGCCGGTAAAGGTATACGGCTGTACAAGGCTGCCAGTCTGAGAATAAATCTCTCCAAAGCTCCTGTAGGTATAACTATTCACCACACTTCCTGTGCCGTCGGTCAGATTGAACACGCTCCCAAGCCCATCCTTGTGGTAAAAGTAGGCGTTTGTACCCTGCTGCACCGCCAATGGGTCGTCGATGTCGAGATTGTGAAAGTACGCATTCTTTACATTGCCATTTCCGTCATACTCCGCAACGATGTTTGGTCCATCGTAGACAAACCGGGTTATATCCCCATTCACATTCTTTTCGATCCTCCGCCCAAAAGGATCATATTTGTACTGGGCGACCATGCCGGGGTATTGCACCTTTGTAAGCCTGTTTTCCCAATCGTAGGTGTAATTCGTGGCCACAGGAGTCCCAACTGTTTCGCCTTCCGCGCTGATCCGGTTACCCACAGAATCATAACCAAATTGCTCCGTTGGCATGTTCGGATGAGTCGCCTGAGTAAGCTGATAGATGCTGTCGTAAGTGTAATTGTAAACTCCTGAAAGATCCGTCGTCGATGTCCGATTCCCCATCCGATCATGGGCGTAGGAGAAAGAATTTACCATAGGTTGTTGCAACTTTTGTGCCGATAGGGCCGCTAGATAACTTGACGGGCTGTAGGAATACGTCGTCGTAACCCCATTGGGATAATTCAGCTCCGTTCTCCTGCCGGAAAGATCATATGAAAATTGGAAGTTATAGAGACCGGGGCTGGAGAGAATCCCCGTCAGCCGATTGACGGCATTGTAGGCGTACGATATGGTCCTCCCATCAGGAGTGGTCATCTGGCTCCTATTCCCCAAGGCATCATATTGATAAGCGATGGACCTCCCGTTGGAATCCGAGATACCGGTCAGCCTGTTGTTCAGGTCGTAGCTAAAAGAATACCCGATGTCCTGGTTCAAAGCTGAGCTGATGTTGCTCCTAAGATCGTAGGCAATGGTCTTGTAAGTTCCGTCCGGATAGCTTACGCCGATTAACCGGTTCAAATTGTCGTAGGTATATTGGGTGGCATTCCCCTTCTCATCAGTCCTGGACGATCGATTCCCAGCGGGGTCATAGGTATAGGATTTAAAATTACCCAGAGCATCGGTTTCCTTAATCAACCCGCCAGTCAAATTATATTGGAACGTAGTCGTATGCCCCTTGGCGTCCGTCAACGACGTGAGTTTGTCTACGCCTGAGCCGCAGGAAGGGCATCCGGAACCGTAGGCAAGTTGGGTGATACCCCCCAGGGCATCGGTAATTTTCGTGGCTTGGCCCTTATAATTATAATCGTAAAGAGTGGTCTTCCCATTGGCATCGGTTAGTGAGGCGACGTTCCCATTTGCATCGTAAGCATAGGTAATAACATTTGCTTGAGGATCTGTTACCTGATTAATCTTATTCAACCCATTATACTCAAACTGGGTGATGATACCCACTGGGTCCGTATAACGGGTCATATTTCCGGCGGCATCATAGATGAAAGAAGTGACCGCCCCGGCCGCATCGGTTACTGAGGTCAAGAAGGAGCTTTGCGGGTCATACGTGAACGTTGTTGCCTGGCTTAACGGATCGACCATGGTCAATAGATTTCCTCTGCCGTCATAAGTATATTGGGTGGTGTTTCCCATCGGGTCCGTGGAACTGATCAAGTTACCGGTCCCGTCGTAGGCAAAAGTAGCCGTGGCATTTCCGGCATAGACAATGCTGGTGACTTTGTTGAGGGAGTTGTAAGTGTACGCCCTGCTCCCCAGCGCATCTCCCACCGAGGTCACATTCCCATTGCTGTCATATATATGAATGGTCTCGATACCTCTTGGGTCTATAACAGAGATAAGGTTTAGGTCCATATCGTAAGCGTATGTTGTTTTATTACCCAAGGGGTCCGTTCTCTCAATGAGGGCACCAATGGTCGAATCGTATTTGTATGTCCAGTTTCCCCCATCCTTTTCCGTAAAAAACGATTGAGAACCCTCGGGGTTGTAGAATATTTCCCTCGTTTTCCCCTCCGGGTCCGTCACATGGGTTAAATTGTGATCACTGTCATAGGTGTAAGACGTGGTAAACCCCTTCGGGTCGGTCTTTGTCACCATAAAACCCCTGTCATCATAAGAATACGCCCAACTTTGAACCCCAAGACCACTGATCTGTGAAGAAATGCCCGCAATAAATTGATTCCAATAGGTAAAACTGTGCGTGTTCCCATTCGGGTCCGTGATGCGGGTGATCCTGTTATCTGGATTGTAAACAAAGGATATATTTCTCCCGGATGAATCCGTAATGCCGGTCAGATTTTGGCTGGCATCATAGGCAAAGGTAACCGTGTTTCCATTTCTGTCGAATAGGCTGGTTATTCTCCCGTCGGCATTAAAGACATAGATGATCCCGTCTTTATGTTCGAGAGTCGCTGTCCCATCCCCATTCACGGTCAAGGAGGGGTAATTCGAGGTCTCCGGGGTATAATGATTGCCGTTCCTGTCAAGCACGAGCCTTTTTCCATCCCCTCCCACTATGCAGTAAGAACCACCGCCGCAGTACTTGAGATTTATATCATAAGAATGGGTCCAGCCCATGCCCAGTATTTGGCTGTAACCATCCAGGCTGTTATAGGACAGGACAAAATCATTCAGCAGCTTGGAGTTGGCGACTTGAAACAGAGTCTGAGAATGATAGAGGTTTCCATTTGCGATATTAGCAGAAGAATCTATTTTTAGATTTAAGCATTGCTCAGGAGTTGTTGTGACTTTAATTAGAAATTCTTTAAAGGCACTAGTGGGATCGCACGTCCCACCAGTGGTCTGAGCAATCAACACGGCAGTATAGGTTCCAGGTTCGACCTGTTTATCGGAAGAGTTTCTTCCATTCCAAAATTGTGATACAGAATTGCCGGACCCACTTATAAACCGGTCTCCCACGTTTATCGTCCAGTTTGCAGAGAGCCCGGGGTCAGTGGATATATTCCCTCCAAAAGTCGCTCTTCCGCCCCCGGACAGATTGACAGTGCTCCCGCTCACGCTTACGTTAGCCAAGCTAAGATTACATGGCGGTGGCGGCGGTGGCAGCAACCTCACCGGGCAACAACCTCCCTCTTTCTCTGTAATGGTTCTGATATCATAATCACCTGGGCTACTTAACCAATTCCTCGCATAGCATCCACAGTGGGCCACACATCCAGGTTCCCTACACGAAGGACATCCCCCAGATTCAGGGCAGCTAGGACGATGAGATTTGCATTCGTCCAAGGAATAAAAATCCCCTGGCCAACAGAGAGCAGGCCAATTGCAATCGAGATAACTAGAAAAATTACAGCCGCAGCAAAACCGGGAGCACTCAGGAATAATGGTGTCGTCGCAAGAGTACATTCGTTGATGTATTCCTAAGTGGCATGGTCCTGAAGTTGTAATATAGCTTTCCCCTACGGCAATTCCTCCCGCATATTGGTTAACAGCCAATCTCAGAGTTTGCGAGTTTCCACAATAATCCGTCACCAGAATGCTCGGGTTGAGGCTGCAGGAAGGGTTGGATCTGGGAGCGGTATAGGTAACGGAAGTTCCAGTCGTAGCCGAAAGAGACCCGCCTCCGCCGCTCCCAATCGACCAGGTGTATGGACCTCCACATCCTCCTGAGACTGTTAAGGTTTGACTGCCATTAATAGTCATTTGCTGCGATGTAAATCCTATAACCAGAGGCCCGCCCCAGACCGAAGGAGTAAGGAGCATCATTCCAATCAGGCAAAACACGGAAGAGACCAGTATGGATAAATTCCCTTTTCTGTTTTTGATTGGTGCGGCCATTTTTGCTCCTTTCCCCATGACCGTCCCTGGAGGAAGTCTTTTGGCTTTACTCATGTTGTTCTTTGGAGAGGAATCCTGAGTCGATGGTTTGTTGATCAAAACCGGCCGACCACTTCACATCCGGCCCCAATATATTTTCTCTCGCATGAGCTGTCAACAGCATTTTTTTAAGAGGAATGGCCGCTTCTGATTCAGTTCTCATGATTGGGTATCAAGACAGCTATTTGCCAGGCTAATACAACGGGCTTTGATCAATGCCCTTAATATAATAGGCAATCCTTGTGCAAGGGTGACTGGGTAATTAACTATACGTAATTATAGTCTTTTAAAAGTTTCCCATCTTCGAAAAGTGGAAAAACTTTTCTACTCTTTCCTGATTTTTTTCACTTCTAAGGAAAATAAACTAATGCCCCATGCCCGGAGGACGCCTTCAAACCATGAAAATTACCGACAATTGTCCTCCCCCTTGATGGGGGAGGATTAAGTGGGGGGGCAGATGATATGTTCCCCCTCACCCCCGCCCTCTCCCGCCGGGGGAGAGGGAGATAAGGGGCTAATTTCTACCCAATGAGCGGTGTTGGGGAAGGAATTATCCGATTTTTTGCAGGGGGGGGAGATCAAGGGGTTTAGATCAGTATATCTTCCTGCCAGCCGAGCTTGATCAGTTGGATGCGGCTTAGGTCGCTGATGCCGAGGTGGTATTTTTTTTCGGCGGCGGTGATATGGATGGGGGGGACGTCTAGGGCCCGGTCTTCCCCGAAATAGTTGACCCGTTTCGACCGCAATAGATGCGCGCCGACTGCATCCACGGCCACGGGATCGGCTCCCACGATCAGACCCTTATAAGGCCAGACGTACCGTTTATCGAAGAAATGGGCGCCCCTCCCGTAGAATTGCGGCTGGAGAGCGCTGAGGATGTTCAGGCGGGTCTTGCCCTTCACGATGGGATACGTCCAGATCTTACCCAGATCCGAGCAGCCCTCCCCATGATAGTCCGAGGGCTCGGAGACGAACATGATGTAATTTTTCAGGCAGGTGCCGACACCCGACCAGTGATGAGTCCGGAGCGGCCGCACATTGATCAGGGCCGTCGCCTTTAGGAATATAGGTTTGTGCAAAACTCCCCGGTCATCGATGTCGATATTTTTTTCCGGAACCCCCACATCCAACGCCCGGCGCTTGATGGCGTCTTCCAGCTCTTTGGGGGTCGGCATTCTATACCATTCATTGCTTTTGATTCCAACTACGTCCGAGCTTCGGAGAAGCTTTCGCCAGGCGGCAAGCGGCTCATTCTCCGAGAGGAGGGTTTTCACCGCTTCATCCAGCATGGATTGCAGGATTTCCCCCCGCACCTTTTCCTGCCTCCCCAGAACTTCATTACTCCGAATGAGAACGACCTTAGCCTTTTGCTTCCCTTGAGCCTCCCCGGGAATGGGTGAATTCAGCGCAGCGGCCAGGGCTGCCCCGGCCGCACCCCGAAGAAAGTCCCTGCGGGTGATGATCCTCGCTTCTCTCACATTCTTCTCTTTCCAATTTTTTGGACGCTGATTTTCGCGGATAAGAACGGTAAAATGCCTAAAGTGCGCTAAAGTGCCTAGAGTGCCTAAAGTCTGCAATGCGTAAATTGCGCCGATTCTCTCAAGCGGATTCCTGTCTTATCAATCTGCGTTCATCCGCGTCCAAGATTATTTTCCGCAGCCTGTAACAATTCCCGGGCATCGGTCTCGCGAGGCGCGCCAAAAACAATCAGGACAAATTCCCGCTGCCTTCTCACCCCCGTCCATTTCTTGTCCTCGGTCTGCAAACTCTCTTTTTCTCCGGCCTCGGGCATGTAGGCTTTCTTGAAACTCTGTAAAGCCTCTTCGGCTTCCTGGGCGGTGGAATATCGAATCAGAAGCAGGTGGATCTTTTTCCCATCGCGCAAGTATGGCGCCAGAACCGCGTCGGTTTTGGCATTCAGGCGGAGGATGTTCTGGTTGGCCACGAAAAAGCGCTGATTCAGGAGGACATGGCTGTGAAGGTAGCGGACCGCCTTCTCCACAAGCCCGGCCTTCCCAACCGGCAGGGCGTTGATCAATTGCGGCGCCGGGCCCGTCGTTTTGATGGACTTAGCCACTTCCCGGCCCACGTTGAGGATGGCCGATGGCACTTCCGGGTTTTCGCCTTCCGCATATACACTGACGAAAAATTTTCCTTTCCAGAATCTCAGCAGCCCTCCCCCGAACTCCGACCCCTGGCCGATTCCGGCATCTTCATCCTGGCGCTCGAAGGAGAAAACCCCGGAGGCATCTTCAGAGGACCCCATATCAAAAAGTTCGGCAATGATGGACGGCTGGCCCGGCTTTACGAACCGGCGGACCCTCACGGCCTGGAAGTTGTAGGCCAGGTATAGTTCCCCGGCCCCATCGATATAATCGAAGATGGTCCGGCGATTATAATTCAAATCCTTCCCGTCCCACTTCCAGCCTGCGGCTTCTAAAGGAAGAGAGATCTCCTGTTTCATGTTTTCCTTCTCCCCGCCCATAACTCCCCGGGGCAGCAGCAATATCGATATCATCATAACAAAGAAAACCCGATTGCGCATGCTAAATTCCAGTTCAGGAGTGCCTTAAATGCCTAAAGTGCCCTAAAGTGCCTAAAGTTGGACAATCACGGGTGCTTGCAGATCACGTTGAGGAGAGCCTGGCGCTTTTCTTTCCTGACGGCCTGCACCGCCCGCCGTAGCGCCGGGATGATCTCGCCCGGATCTTCCACTCTCTCTCCATAGCCCCCGAAGGACTCCGCAATTTTTTCATAGGCGGGCGAGGGCTCGAGATCGCAGAGAACGAAATGATTCTTTTTCACCGCCCAGCCCTGGGGGTACAGGTCGATGACCGATCCCTTCACGGCGTTCCAGCACTGGTTGTTGAAAACCACTACCACTACCGGGAGATTCTGGGCAACAAAATGGCATGCCGTGGGGGCAGTAAAATGATAGGCCCCGTCTCCCATGCAGACGATCGGCACGCACTCCGGCCGGGCGAGTTTGACGCCCAGGGCGGCTCCGAAACACCACCCCAGCCCGCTGGACATGGGGGAACCGAAGAAAGTACCCGGCTCTTTCATCGGAACCTGCTGTGTATGCAAGTCGTATTCGTTGATGATCACCGTATCTGCATCCCGCACCTGGCCTACGCAGTTCGACAGCCATCCCATATCGATCGGGCGATCTTTTTTATATTTTTCGGCCGTGGCTTTCCAGGTGGCTCTTTGGGCCTCGTGTTCTTTGGCCAATCGGTCAAACCGTTCCCGGAGCGTCTTTCTTTTTTCCGCGCCGTGGGCCGCCAGGGTTTCCCTCAGAGACCTGAGCCCGGTTTCCGGATCGGCGGAAATGGGAACATCCACGGGAAAAGTGCGGATGGGATAGCGGGAGAAAAAGGGATCGATACCCATTTGGATGATTTTCGCACCGGGTTTGGGTTGCCCTTTGATGGGGAACCAGGGAACGTCGGCTTCAATCACCAAAACGACATCCGCCTCTTCCAGGTATCTCATGGGGTCGAACCCAAGGTGCATCGGGTGGTCGGTCGGAAAATTCAAGTAAAGGTTGCTCATGGCAATCGTTACCGGGATGGCAAAAGACTCGCAGAGCTTTACCAACTCCCCGACCGCAGCCGGATTCTTCCCGACCATGGAAGTGATGATCAGGGGGTTTACTGCGTCTTTCAACAAATCGGCGGCCTGGCGGATGGCTGCGGGGTCCGGGCCCGGTTTGGCATAGATTTTCGACCGGGAGGGTGTATAAGTGAACTCCCGGTGTTCCTCGGCCAAAACCTCTCGCGGAAGGCTCAGATAGACCGGCCCTTTGGGCTCGGACATGGCAATGTTCAGGGCCCGATCTACCACCTTTTCAACCTGGGCAAAGTTCCGGAGCTCGTAATCCCACTTCACGTATTCCCGCAGCATGGATGCCTGATCGAAAGATTCCTGCGCCCAGTGAATGTGCAGGTTGCGACCTCCCTTGACTTCCCCCTCAGTGATCGGGGTTCTCCCGGCCGTAAAGATCAAAGGAATGTTGGCTCTGGAAGCGTTCATTACGCCGGTCAGCCCGTTCGAAGTCCCCACGTTTACGTGCACCATCACGACCTGAGGTTCTCCGGTAACCATGGCGAAACCGTGGGCCATGCTGACCGCCGCGAATTCATGGGGCACCAGGACCGGCTTGGGAAAATCTTTTCCTTCGGCGGCGAAACGGGCAAAGCCATCCACCAGAGGGGCGAAGTCCGTACCCGCATTCCCGAAGAAATACTTGATCCCCCGGTCTCTGAGCAACTCCAGATAAGCCTGGGCCACGTTATCGATGTCGATGGTAATGGGTGTTGCAGAATCTTTCTTACTTTTCTTTGTAGCGGCCAAATGAATTCCTCCTTCGCAGAAATTAATTGGACGCAGATTTTCGCAGATAAATACAGGAAAAAATTCCCTATTTAAAATTGATGGAATCGTAAAAAGTCGTCACTCCGGTGGAAACGGCTCGGCTGAGCTCGCCGAAGACCGGAGTCCAGAGAATTTTTAAGTGTTTGAAATAACTGGATTCCGGCTTTCGCCGGAATGACGGGAAACCTCACTTTTTGACTTTTTACGATTCCATCAAAATTAAAAATCCCTATAATCTGCGTTCATCTGCGTCCCAATGATTAGAATTTTAATCCTTCAGCAGCTCCCGGGCAATGACCATCCGCTGCACCTCGGAGGTTCCCTCGAAAATTCGGTACAACCTCATATCCCGGTACACCCGTTCGATGGGGGACTCTTTCATGTACCCCATCCCGCCATGGATTTGCAGAGCCGAGTCCGCTACCCGGTTGACCATCTCCGTGCAGTACACTTTACACATGGCTGCCTGCTGGGTGACCCGTTGCTTTTGGTCGCGACACCAGGCCGTATGGTAAATCATCTGCCTCGCGGTGTAGATCCCGATCGCCATGTCAGCGAGCATCCACTGAATGGCCTGATTGGCGGAGATCGGCTTGCCGAATTGCACCCGCTGTTTGGCGTGCGCCACACTCTGGTCCAGGCAAAACTGGGCCGTCCCCACGCACACTGCGGAAATGGTGATCCGTCCTTTTTCCAGGACCTTCATGGCGGTGACGAAGCCCTTCCCTTCCACACCCCCGATAATGTTCACGGCAGGCACCTGGCAATCCTCGAAGACTACTTCCGACGTATTGTTTCCATGGATACCCATTTTGCGGTCGATCTTGCCCACAGAAAACCCCGGAAAGGTCTTCTCTACGATGAAGGCCGTGACTCCACGGGCCCCCTTCTCTTTGTCAGTCACGGCCATTACCGTAACCACGTTCGCGATGTCCCCGTTGGTGATGAAATGCTTCAGACCATTGAGCAGATAAACATCCCCTTTCCGAACGGCCTTGGTCTGGATATTGGCCGCGTCGGAACCGGCATTGGGTTCGGTTAAAGCAAAGGCCGCGGTCCATTCCCCGCTGGCGATCCGGGGGAGATATTTCTCCTTTTGCTCCGCCGTTCCGTCGATCAGAATCCCCTGGGAGCCGATGCCATTGTTCGTCCCGAAACGGGAGCGGAAGCAGGAGTTGACCCTGCCGAACTCCTCGCTCATCACACATTCCGCAAGAGTGTTCAATCCCATCCCCCCGTACTCCTCGGGAATGGACATCCCGAAAAAACCCATATCGCGCATCTTCTGCACGATACTTTCAGGAACTTTTTCTTCTTCTTCCACCTGCTGGGAAATCGGTTCCAGTTCGTTCTTGACAAAGCGGCGGGTGGTATCCCGCATGAGCCGAATATTTTCCGGCAGCTCAAAATCCATCGCTTCTCCTCCCTCTACGATCGGCCCGGCGACCGGGATTTATTGAAAAAAGCGGAAGCATAATAGCACAAAGAAATAAAGGGTTCAAGGAGGCGGGGGGTAGAATTTCGGGGAGATAAATTGAGCTTTTTCTGCGAGTTGATAGGCCTTACGATAGGTCGCTTTGGCCCGTTCTTTGTCTAACCGTGTCCAATCTCTGGCGATTTCGCGAAGCAACTGGATCTCTCCCCCGAGCCCATCGACCGCCAGGGCTTCATGGGTTGCCCGTTCTAAGAGGCGCCTGCCTTCGTCTCTTTCTTTTCGCAGGGAGACGCTCTGCCAGGCCATCTGGCGCAGGGTCCGGACCCGAATTTCTTTGGGCTCAACCTGGGCCAGGACTTCCAAACCTTTGGCGGGTTCGAGAGAAAACCAGGCCATGGCGATGTCGGCAGTGAGTCTGGGATTTTTCTTCTTCTGGGCAAATTGGAGGACTCTTTCCAGAATCTTGACGTTTTCCTCGACGGAGGCTTTTTGTAGGGCCTTGGCGGTTTCCAGCAGAACCCTGGCCTGAATAGAGGGAGACACACCCTTCCAGGCTTGGGACAAAACCCCCGTCGGGTCCAAACGGGCTTGGGCCAGAAAAATATCGGTGAGGATCTTTTCATCCTTGCCGGGCAGGGAGATACTTTTGCGGGCTTCATCTTCGGCCCTTTTCAAAACTTCTTGTCCTTTTGGCGGGTCAAGGATCTGCCATTGCTGGGCAAGCTGGAGAAATCTTCGTGCCCTGAGGGAAGCGTTGGGAATCTGCGCCGTCGCCGAAAGGGCCCTTTGAAAAACAGGTTCGGCTCCTCTCCGGTTCCATTTTCGCAACTGGGCCCCCACCCGCAGGAGGGCATAGGAAAGGGGTTCGGGAAAATGAGGAGAAATTCTTTCCGCCGCCTGCAAGGCTTTTTTCTCATCGATGGGGGCCCAGTCGGCAGCCAGGGCGCTTAACAAATAGGACTGCTCCCGATCATACCCAACCTTTCCGATCTCCTCCAAAGCTTTTTCAAAAAAGGGAGTTGCCCGGGATTCTTCCTTCTTGGCCCTTTCCCTTCCCAGCCCCCATTCCCTAAGGACCGTCAGGGCCGGGTCTTTCAATCGATCGGGTTTGGGGGACGCGGGATTTTTCGCCTCCCTTTCGGCGATCTTTTGGTACAGGGCCAAACGCCATGAGCTCTCGGATATCTCGTTGGCGGCCTTGAAGGCCCATAAGGAATCCTCTTTGGCGAAGGCGTTACTCGCCTCCACAAGCAGGAGGTCTTTCGTTTCCCGGTCTGGAATCTGCAGGACCCTGCGGAGGGTTTTTTCTTTATTCAGCAAAGCCGCTTCCGCGACCAATTGAGACAATAGCTTGCGGCCTTGAGGTTCCTCCGGGAGCGTTAGGACCTGCCCCAAAGCCTTTTCGAAAATGTCAAAGGCGAAAACGGGCTGAATTTTTTTTATGTTGCCGGCAACTTCTTTTAAAGCAGTGGCTTTCTCCAGTGGAAACGCAGCGGGAATGGCCTCAGCCCACCGCAGCGCTTTTTCCGGGTGGGTCTTCGCCCAGAGGCGAATCTCTTCCAGGGATTTTCGGGTGCCTATTACCGGGGGAGCGACCGCCCCCAAAATTTCTTCCGCCCGGGCTTTTTCGGAGTTCTTCCAGGTCTCGGCCAGCATCTCCAGGATTTCCGCCTTCATTCCAGCCATTGATATTTCCTTTGCGGATTTCCAGGCCCCATCCAGCGCCACGGCACCCTTTCCGCGCTCCAACCGTTCCCAATTTTTGCCCAATTCGATCTGGGCCAGCGCCCGGTTGAATGGGTCGGAGATGGAGAGCGTAGCCGTAAGGGCTTCACGATAAAACGAGGTAATTTTTTCATATTCTTTGGGCATCCACTGCGCGATAACGCCTACCATAATCCGGGTTCGCAGGTCTTCCAGGGGAATCTTTTCCGCCAGATCCAGGGCCTTTCTTTTATCCTTTTTGGAGAACTCCAGGGCCAACTCTCCTAGAATTTCAGAGCGATAATAGGGATCCTCTATTTCAGGGAGAATGCGGAAGGCTTCCGCAGGGTCCAGCATGGCTAAATTCCTCCCGATCAGCCTCCGGATTTTTTGGGCCTCGAATGGATCGGCGACCTTTGCCGTCTCGGCCAGGGCGTTTTCCAGCATCCCCAGGGCTTTCCCCTTCTCCCCCGCCTTCCCGGACAGATAAATAAATGAATAAGCCCGTGCTTCAGGGAAACCCGGAGAAATCTCCCCGGCGAGGCGCTCAGCCTGTTGCCAATCCAAAGCGACCCACTGAAAAACCATCTCCTGCAAAGCGAAGGACTTCAGCTGAGGGTTTTCCAGGGTTTGAATCTTCGCCAGGGCTCTCTCTTTCCAGGTTGTCCTTTCTTGAGGGCGTATTTTGGCCCAGGCCGCTGAGATGTGGATGAAGGCTTTGGCCTGAGGATATGATGGAGCCATCGCTTCGGCCGCCCCCCAGGCTTCGGACAAAATGGTCCCTGCTTTTTCTTGGTTATGGGTGGACAGGGCCACTCCGCTAAGAGCCAAGGCCTTCAAGAATGGAGCAGAGATGGAACGAGAGATTTCCAGAGCGCGGTTTTCATCAACGCCCGCCAAGGCATCGGCATGGGATTTCAGTTCCCGGTCGCGCGGCTCCGCATCTTTCATCTTCATCGCTTCCTGAAGGGCAAATTCCAGCGCCCCGCGCCCCTTCTTTCCATTCGCCTGAGCCCACTCCTCGGCCACAGCCCGGAGGGCCCAGGTCCGATCACTTACGTTGCGCAGTTCATCCCGTAAGTCCAGCACGGAATCGAAGTTGACCTTCTCTCTTGCGGCTTGCTTCGGATCGGGCCATCTCGCCACAAGTTCTTGAAGGGCTTTTGCCTGGTTCGCCTTCTCCCGGGCTGTCCAAGCCATCTGCCAGGCCAACTGGAAGGCCTTCTCCGCAGGGCCCGGTTCGATTTTCGACCACTCCCTGGCCATTTCTGCCAGCAGCAAGGACTGGTAAAAGGTCTCTTCCATTTTGCTGGAAGACTGCGTAGCTACGAACAAGGATTGTTCCAGCTGCTCCTGGGCAGGGCTTTTCTTCCCGGGCTCTGCCGGACCCGCGGAGCAGGCATTCAAAGAAAGACTGGCGGCGAGGAGAGCGAGGAGGAAAAACCCTTTGCCCATGCGGTTAAGTTTCCGGTACCCCACTCCGAAGAGAACCAGGACTCCGAGAAAGATCAGGCTCCCCAGGCCGATCAGCCACCGGCGAGCCGATTCGCTTCTGGCCTGAACGGTGCGGTCGTAGACCTTTTGCAGGGGGGCTCGCAAGGCCGAAGCCTCGCGGGTGACGTGAGCTACCGAGACGGTCTGCGAATTTTTAAGGATCGAGAACGAGGCAGCGGATTCCGACACCCTTTTTCTCAGGGGCTCGCTGCTCCATCCTTCTTGTTCCATGGCTTGAAGGATCTCATTCAGCTTGACGATCCGGCTCTCGGTGAAGAAGATCTCTTCCGCTAGGGAACGGACACCGGGGCAGGGATCTAATCTGGCGTGATAGACGCTTCGTTCCCCGCCGGTGATGGAAACATCATGCTGGCCGACCCATTTTTGCGAATGGCACTCTACGCAATACCCCGCTGTCTTGGCCCAGGATGAAGAGGAAATGGGCCCCAGCAACAGCAAACCGGCCCCCAGCAGCAGAGTTGTCGTCCAGCCTCTCATTCGGCCTTTCCTCTGCGGAAGGGATTTAAATCTTTCATTCCTTGCCAGAAGATCTGCCGCTTCAAGTAATGGATCCCGCGGGTGGGGCTGATGTGCTTGGGGCAGACGTCCGTGCAGTTGAATTCCATGTGGCAGCGGTAAACCCCGTTTTCATCGGCGACCCGCTCCCATCGCTTGCCGGTCCAATCCCGGGAATCGGCGATCAGGCAAAAGGCCCGGTTCAAGCCCATGGGTCCGATGTATTCGGGGTCCCAGTGCATCATCGTGCAAGCCGATACGCAGGACCCGCAGGCAATGCACTCTGTGTTCATGCCGATGATCTTCCTCTCTTTAGAGGTAGGCTTAATCTTTGCCGGCTCCGGGGACTTTGACTTGGGGACAAAGTAGGGCTCCATTTTTTTCAGCCGGTTGATCAAGGATTTGAGGTCCACGGTCAGGTCTTTGATGACCGGGATATGGCTGAGGGGCCTTAGAGAGATCGGCCCTGGACCCAGGTCCTTGAGCAACGTCTTGCAGGCCAGCCCTTCTTTGCCATTCATTACCAGAGCACAGGAGCCGCACATGGCCAAGCGGCAGGAATAACGGAAGGAGAGGGTTTTATCCTGAGTCTGCTGGATCTTGAAGAGACCGTCGAGCACCGTGGTCTTTTCCGAATCTCCCATGTCCACGCGAAATTCCTGCTCGTAAGGAGCGTTGTCCTTTTGGGGGTCGAAGCGAAATATTTTGAACGTGTAAACCATCTTTCCCCAACCATCATTCACCGCGGAGCACGCGGAGAGCGCGTTCTCTGCGTTCTCTGCGGTGAACAAATCCCTTTCACCCCCCCAGAGGCAGGTAGCTCCAGATGAAAAACAACCCGAAAGCAGCCAGGAGAAGGCATACGATGAAGAGAGCTTTTTGCGTCTTCACGTTGGCGCCCAGGTCAATCAAGAAAACCCTTATCCCCAGGGAGGCATGTACGGCGACCACCAGGAGCAACAGGAACTGCAGCGGCCGGCGATAAGGCAGAAAGAAATGCAGGCTCAAAAAGAGCAGGATGAGGATGGCCGACACCCTTTGCAGCAGCCAGGCCCACATCCCCGGCAGCGTTTTCCGCCAGACCTGAGCATCCCCCGCTTCCCTCTTCAGAACCCATTCGCTCCCATTGGCCATTTTTTTCTCCCCCACTTTTCACCGCAGAGCACGCAGAGGGCGCAGAGAATCAAATAGAATCAGCGATCCGGCAACCCAAGAAACTAAACTCGGATTCTTTTTTACCTTTTGAATTTATTACGGCTCCGCGTTCTCTGCGTTCTCTGCGGTGAAAATTTCTTTTATTCAAACCCGATATCTTCCGGCTTCAAGCGATTTAAAACCACGGGGCGGTCGTAAATTTTCATCTCTCCCTTTTCCCGCTTGATATAAAAGTTTTTCAGGTATTCCCGATTGTTTTTTTTCGGGAAATCACTCCGGTAATGGGCGCCGCGGGACTCTTGGCGTTCCAGGGCTGAACGCCCGACCATCTCGGATGCGTCCAGCAGATTGCGCAGGTTCAACCAGTCGTTCCAGGAGATGCTATAGGCCGGGCCGCCCGCAGTCCCTGCATGATCCATTTTTTCTTTCAATTCCTGGATGGTCTGCATACCTTCCCGCAGCCCCTTCCCTTCCCGGATGATCCCCAGCTTTTCCCAGTTGCTCAAGCGGAGCGCCTCTCTCAGGGGGTAAGGGTCCAATCCTTCCCGCTTCAGCGGAGCTTCCGCCTGTTGGATGATTTCGGCAACCTGCTTTTCATCAAAGGGGGCCAGTTCCCGGCCGATCACATCGTTGGCCATCGAATCGCCGGCGATTCCCCCGAAGACCGTGGAATCGGCGATTCCGTTTCCCCCCAGGCGATTGGCGCCGTGAACACCCCCGGCGTCTTCCCCGGCGGCATACAACCCTTCTAGTTGGGTCAGGCACCGCGTACTGATCCTGACACCCCCCATGAAGAAATGGGCGGTCGGTGAGACCTCCACACGCTGGTGAGCCAGGTCGAATCCATAATCCCGGCAGCGTTCGACCATGCCCGGGAAATTTTTTTCGACGAATTCAGGTCCCATCACCGAGGCGTCTATGAACACTCCCCCGTTCGGCGTCCCCCTTCCGGCCCGAATCTCCATGAAGCTGGACCGGGAAACTACATCCCGGGTGGCCCGCTCTTTTACCTCCGGAGCATACCTCTCCATGAAGCGTTCCCCCGGAGCGTTAAAAAGCTGAGCGCCCGCCCCCCTGAGGCCCTCCTCCAGAAGGGTGCCCGAAGTATTTGAGCCTTTGACAAGCAGGCCTGTCGGATGGAACTGGACCATCTCCATGTCCACCATTTCGGCCCCTGCCCGGTAGCAGAGGGCGATGCCGTCAGCGGATTTGTCCAGGGAAGGCGCAAAAAGCTTGTACATCGTGGGCCCCCCGCCTGTGCACACGAGCGTGGCCCGGGCGTGGACCACGAGAAACTCCCCCCGGCCCACATCCAGGACCAGCGCACCGACGATCCGGGTCCCCTCTTTGTCCCAAAGGAGCTCGAGGGCGCGATGTTCGTCCAGGTAATCAATCTCCCGGCTGAATACCTGCTCGGAAAGACGCGACACGATCTCGATGCCGGTGAGGTCTCCTTTATGGACGGTCCGGTCAAAACTCTGCCCGGCAAAAGGTTTCTGGTGGATGGTCCCGTCCGGATTCCGGTCGAAGAAACAGCCGTATTTGGTCTCCATCTCCTTGATCCGCTCCGGGGCCACATTCACCAATGTCCAGGTCAGGTCCTGGTTATTGATGAATTGTCCCCCTTTGAGCGTATCCTGAAAATGCTTTTCGAAAGAGTCGGCAGGGTTGAGGACCACGTTGTAGCCCCCCTGGACCATACGCGAGCATCCTCCCTTGCCGATAATCGCCTTGGTGACGATCAGGATCTTTATCTTTTTCCCGGAATCGGCCGCGTGCAGGGCGGCACAAAGCCCGGCTCCCCCGGCCCCCAGGATGAGGATGTCTGTCTGGACGACCGGAATGGAAACCTTGCTCATCTTCCTCCTTCTCCTCCGGCTCCTCCAAATTGGAGAAAAGGGGCATAAGCGAGAAATTGCTTGCGGTCTACGGCCATGAATTTATTCCCCTGAGAATCCAGAGAAAGAAGGTAAGCGCTCAGGGCTTCCAAATCTTCCAGGGGGATTTCGTAGCGGGGCATGGTTGTCCCGGGCTGATAAATCCGGGCGTTCAGGATGAACCGCTGGACCCATTCTGGCGACCTCTGTCGCTGCCGGACGACGGCCATATCCGGCCCTTCCCGTCTTCCTTCCCTCCCGTAAACCTGGTGGCAATAGGCGCAATTCTTCTCCGCGAACACACGGGCCCCACGGACCTCTTGGGCCGAAAGGGTCTTATCCGGAAGGATTATTTTTTCTCCGTAGCGGGCGTTAGCTGTCCCCAAGAGGCTGAAGTAAACCAGGACGACTAAAAATGCAGCCCCCAGCCCGAGAGCCAAGGGACGGCTGAGAAGGGATCGTTCAGGATTCCGATCCATGTAAGGGAAAAGGAAGATCAAAAGAACGGCCAGGACAATCGAAGCTAAACTCCAGGCCGGGTAATCTCTGGCAATGAACTTGAGCGTCTCCTCCAAAAAGAGAAAATACCACGGCGGTGAGACCCGCTCCGGATTGATCATGGGATTGGCTGCCTCTTTGAGTGGGTCGGAGAACCAGCCGGGGACAAAAGTTACGCAAGCCAGGAGGAGCCCCGCGACGGCTGCTGCGAACAAGGCCCCCTTGAACCTTTGTAGGCCGCCTCCCTCAGTCTCCCTTTCCGCAAATTTCAGCCCAAGATGCCAGAAGAGCAGCAAGGCGATCAGGGCGGAAAAGCCAAGATGCATACTGTAAAGACGAATCAGGGCCGAACCTCCCATCTCTTTCCCGCCCCTGATGAAGTCAACTGCGAAGCTGCCGACCCAGGGGATGGAAGACAGGTTCGCCAGGACCGTGGAGGTCCCCCAGAAGGCCGCCTGTGATAGGGGCAAGAAAAACCCGCTGAGATTCGTCCAGACTGTCAGGAAGAGAGAAAGGACCCCCAACACCCATCCGGCCCGTGAGCCGATCTTGTATTCTCCTCCGTAAAAAACCCGCAGGAGATAGAGGAGCATGAGGAAGAGGAAGAAATTTCCCCCCGAACCGTGAGCCCGGTGAATCAACCAGCCGAAGGGCACCTGGTCATTCAGCCGCTCCACGGAAGAAAAAGCCTGGGCGAAGGTGGGGACGTAATAAACCGCCAAAAATATCCCCGAAAACAA
>Ga0315282_10005643_pt1 | contig 21247 bp, 15 predicted proteins | sample YL17G07_20_MG_FD_203693 | JGI IMG/M metagenome (GOLD analysis project Ga0315282, IMG submission 203693) | Sediment microbial communities from Yellowstone Lake, YNP, Wyoming, USA - YL17G07_20 | ecosystem: Environmental > Aquatic > Freshwater > Lake > Sediment | place: USA: Wyoming | collected... | reverse complement strand
GATATGATATTTGTTGCAGAGGAAACGAGCCTCTTTGAGATATCCCTTGGGGAAGACGATCATCCCTCCTGCTCCTTGAACCATGGGCTCCAGGATAAGGGCTGCCACTTCGGAGTGATGTTTTTTCATCGTCTTCTCAAGAAGATTGAGACATTCCACCCTGCAGCCCGGATAGGCTCGACGGAGAGAACATCGATAACAATAGGGAGACTCTACTCGAAAGGTAGGAAAGAGCAAAGGTTTGTAAGTCCCATGGAAGAGGTCGATTCCCCCTACGCTTACTGAACCGATCGTATCCCCGTGATAGCCATTCGTTAAAGCGATGAACTTTCTCTTCTTAGGATCTTTCTTGGAGGACTGTTTCCAAAATTGGAAGGCCATCTTCAGAGCGACCTCCACTGCCGTCGAACCGTTATCAGAGTAAAAAACCTTAGCGAGCCCTCGAGGAGCGATCTTCACCAGTTGCTCTGCCAGTTCAATGGCCGGAACGTTTGAAACTCCGAGGAGGGTCGAATGGGCGATTTTTCCGATCTGATGGACGATTGCTTGATCAATCTCCTTTTTTCGATGGCCATGGACATTGACCCAGAGGGAGGAAACTCCGTCAAGATACCACCTCCCATAAATGTCTTTCACATAGGACCCCTTGCCTTCCTCAATGATGAGAGGAGGGATTCGACCATAATCCCTCATCTGGGTGAAGGGATGCCACAGCACGTTTTGATCGATCTTCTCAAGACGTCGTGCCTTTGATTCCATGGATTCTTTACTCATCGCAGGAAGACCTCTCCAATGATCAAATGAGTCCCAGCTCCTTACCCACCTTCTCAAATTTTTCTAAAGCAAAATCTAGATCCTCTCGAGTGTGGGTTGCCATCACGGTCACCCTCAAACGACATTTCCCTTCCGGGACTGTAGGAGGACGAATTCCTTGGACAAAGACCTTGCCTTCAAGAAGTCTCCGGTCCATTTCCATGGTGGTCTTCGGTTCACCGACGAGGACAGGAATGATATGAGCCTGGCTTTTCATGGTGTCGAAACCCAGCTGATTCAAACCTTCCCTAAGATAATGAGCGTTCTCCCAGAGCCGTTCTCTCCGCTCAGGTTCCTCATCAAGGAGATCGAGGCTCGCCAAGACACAGGCACATACCGAAGGGGGAAGGGCAGTCGTATAGAGAAAGACTCTTCCTGTGTTGATCAGGAATTCGATCAAAGATTTCTTCCCCGCCATATAAGCACCGAAGCAGCCCAGGGCTTTTCCAAACGTTCCCATGAGGATGTCCACTTCCTGTGAGAGCTGGAAATGTTCCAGAGTGCCACGGCCCGTGGGCCCAAAGACGCCAATGGCGTGAGCTTCATCCACCATGGTCAGGGCGTCGTATCGTTTTGCCAGTTGAATCATTTCGGGAAGGGGAGCTTCATCCCCGTCCATGCTGAAGATTCCATCGGTGACGATCAATTTCCTCCTCTTCTCCTGGTTTTCCTTGAGGAGGGACTCCAGATGTTCCATGTCGAGATGGCGATAGATTTGAATCGATGCTTTGCTGAGGCGACATCCATCCACGATGCTGGCATGGTTGAGCTCATCACTGCAGATCACATCCCCTTCCCCCATAAGGGCAGTCAGGAGAGAGAGATTTGCCGAATATCCAGAGTTGAAGAGGAGCGCCTCTTCAGACCCGTGGAACCGGGCTAACCGTTCCTCCAGCAGACGATGGATGGCGAGGCTTCCGGAGATCGATCTCGAACCGCCTGACCCACATCCCCATGCTTCAATCCCTCGAAGCATTTTCTCTTTTAATCTGGGATCATTGGCCAGGCCAAGATAATTATTGGAGCAGAGGAGCAGAACTTTTCCCCCATTCATTCTCACCCAGGGAGAAGGGCCTTCTTCGATCCATCGAATCTGACGATATCGATCCCTCTCTTTTAAGGATTGGAGCTCTTTCTCGATGAAGTCGATCTTCCCCATGGCAGGTTATAGGGGATAACATAGGGAGCAAATAATGTCAACTTGGCAGGAGATATAGGTTTACAATTAATCACCCTTTCTATTCCACGAGAGAAGAGAGAGGAACAATTTTAATTCCCTTTTCTTTCATCCGTGGAATCATCTCCTTAAGGGATTTGAGCGTAGAAGGATGAGGATGACCGATTCCGATCGCGCTTCCTGTCTCAAGGGAGAGTTGAACCAGCTTCTCCAGTTGCCGTTTGATCTCCTCAGGGTCTTGGGAATGGTCAAGAAAGAGGTTTCTCTCCGTAGCCCTGACGCCGATGGATTCTGCGATCTGGATACCCATGGTCTGTGGGCTGGTCCGGCTGTCCAAGAAAAAAAGGCCTCGCCTCTTTAATTCCTTCATAATGATCCTTACCTTCCCATGTGATTACTCACCCCTTTGATATTGGGGACTGCCTCCAGATCCCTGGAAAGCTGGCGCAGGAGTTTCTCTTCCTCCATCTCTTGAAGCAGGACTCCCTCGCCTGGCTTCGTCTGGGGATACCCATAGGGTTCCATAGGAAGATGGAGAATGACCTCTTTCCCCCTCTGGTGAGCTTGCTGAGCGAGGACTTTGGAGTAGGGAGTGAAAGGGAGGATGGAGAGCGTGAGAGGGACATTCCAATGAAGGATCTCTTGAGACATCTGATTCTCGCCGCCAAGGTCATCGATTACAATAGCGACCTTGGGACGGACTGCAATTTTTGGCAATGAAGGTTTGGCATAGAGGAAGGTGAGTTGATGGGTCATTCGGTTCTGGACCTTGATGTCGAGGTTGAGAGAGTCCTTTCCTGTGACAGAACGGAGGGAGATAGGCTTCCCGAGTCTGGAGAGGCTCCGCTTAAGATTTTCTTCAATCAGAGAAAAAGGAAGGCTCCGGGCGAGTCGGATCTTCATGAGAGAGGCTTCCCAGGTAAGAGCCCCTTCTTGCTTCGATAAGGATTGTCGAAAAAAGATATCTTTTCGCAGAATGCCGATTTCATAGAATTGACTTCGGATGATCTGATCGATAAGGAAGGTTTTCTGAGAAAAGGCCTCTTTTGAGAGAGGCCTTTCTTCGGTGAGATAGAGGGTGCCCAAAAGGGCCAGTAGACATCCAAAAAGAAAGGAGAGAAGGTAACCTATCCAGGGTCGACCTCCTCCCCTTTTCGAACGCTGTCCTCTTGCCATTATTTCCCTTTAACGGTGCTTTTAAAGATCTCCCAGCTCTTGAGGAGATCCAGAGCCCGTTCTAGTTGCGGATCGCTCGGCTTCTTTTCCTTGACCTCCTCCTTCTTGGTTTGCTCCTTCTCCTTGTTATCGGTCAGATGCCTCTCCAGATCCTTCTCTGTGGGCGGTTTGGGAGAAGGGACGACCTTCTCTTCTTCAGGTAAGGCAGGCTTCACAATGATATCAGGGAGGATCCCTTTGGCCTGGATGGAACGGCCGTTGGGGGTGAAATATCTGGCTGTAGTCAGCCTCAGTCCTGACCCATCTTTCAGGGGAAAGATAGTCTGTACTGATCCTTTTCCGAAAGTCTGGGTTCCCACCAGAATGCCCCGCCCATGGTCCTGAATGGCTCCGGCAACGATCTCCGACGCACTCGCGCTTCCACCATTCACCAGGACGACCAGAGGATAACCGGCGATCGTGCCTTGAGGATGGGCATAAAATTTCATCTTCTGGTCTTCTCTTCTTCCCTCCATGGAGACGATGAGACCCGACTCGATAAAGCGGTCAGATACCTTAACCGCTTGATCCAGAAGACCTCCAGGATTGTTCCGAAGATCGAGGATCAATCCCTTGATCGCTCCTTTGCTCTCACTCTCCAAGGCGTTGATGGCTTTATCAAATTCGCTCTCTGTCTTTTCTTGGAATTGGGAGAGGCGAATATAGCCATACTGTTTCTCCATCAATTCATAGCGGACACTCCGGATGGGAATGACATCTCGGGTCAGGGTAAATTCCTTGGGTTTGGAAAGTCCTTCCCTCATGATGGTGATCGTCACCTTGGTCCCCCGGGGTCCCCTTAATCGTTTCACGCTATCCATGAGCGTCAAATTTTTCGTCGACTCTCCGTCGATCTTCAGGATTTGGTCCCCTGCTTGGATTCCTGCTCGGAAGGCGGGCGTATCTTCAATGGGTGAGACAACCGTGAGGACACCCTCTTTTAAGGTAATCTCGATCCCTAATCCCTCAAAGCGCCCCTTGGTCTCCTCCTGCATCTCCTTATAGACACTGGGAGGCATAAAGCCAGAATGGGGGTCAAGGGTCTCCACCATCCCTTTGACCGCTCCATAGACCAAGTCCTTCGAATTCGTCTCCTCCACATACTCCTTTTGAAGGAGTCCGAGGACATCGGTGAAGATCTTCAAGTCCTCATAGACATCGGTGGAGAGGGCTGAAACCTTAGGGGATCGGCTCAATCCAATCGAAATTCCAAGACCAAAGACCAGCAGGATAACTAAAATGATCTTGACATTCCCCATTCCTTTGCCTTTATCCATACGATCCTCCTTTACGGATCTCCTGATTCCCAGGGTTTGCCGCAGTCAAACAACGACTAATTATACCTCTAATCTGTTTTGAATGCGAGATTTTTGCCACCTTATTTCTTCCCTCTTCTTGGCTCCTCGTGGAGGGACACAGCTTTCTCTGGATTTAAGATCCAATCCATAGGGTTCTGAGGTTTCCCTCGATGGCGAATTTCGAAATAGAGGCAAGGACCTTTCAAGGACCCCGCGCTCCCGACCCTGGCGATGGTCTCCCCTTGAGAAACCGTGTCTCCCTCCTTTTTTAACAGTTGAGAACAGTAAGCGGAAACCGTGAAGGTGTGATCGCCATGATCAATAATCACCATATTTCCAAAACCTCTAAACCAATCTGCATAAAGGACTTTCCCGGGAAGGATTGCCCGGACCTCAGCGTCCATGGGAGCTCTGATTTCAATCCCATTCTGTCCCCTCTCCTTGAACTCGCTGATCATGCTTCCTTGAATAGGGGGAAGGAGCTTCCCCTTAGGCGAATCGGGTTTGACGGGTTTGTAGGCCAGAAGGCTTTTCTCTCGTTCCAATTTTTCGATGAGCGTGTGAAGCTCATTGGCCCGGCCTTCCAATTCACCGATGAGTTTCTGAGTGGTGGCTTTCTGGCTTTGAATGGATTTCAACAGAGCCCGCTTCGCCCCCCTCGCCTTGTTAATCTCCTCCTTCTTTCTCTCCACTTCAGAGATACTTCGCTGCCACTGGTCCTGATCCTCGGTTAGCTCGTCGTGATATTTCTCCTTCAAGGAGACCTGATTTCGAAAGGTGCTCACCAAGCGGGCGTCGGAATCGATGACGACTCTTAGATATTTATCGACCTTTAAGAGATCGAGATAGGATTCAGAAGTGAGCAGAAATACCTCTGGGGGTCTCCTTCCCATCTTATAGAGGGCGACCAATCTCGAGGAGAGATCTCCTCGTGTTCGATCCATCCCTTGATTAAAGGCCTGGATTTGTTGCTTTGCCTGTTGAAGCCTCCATTTTGTCTGGCCCAATTGGGATTCCATCTGTCTTAATTCTTTCTCCTTCTGGTAGAGTTCCGTTTCAATTTGATCGAGGCTTTCGAGAATAGAGGATTCTTTCTTCTGTATCTTTTTCTCCTTTTCCCGAGTGGTGGTGAGTTCCTTCCGAATCTCTTTCAGATCCTTTCTCTTCTGGGTCAAATCCTTCTCAATCTGCTCCGGCCGAGCGGCCCAAAGAGAAGTTGGCCCGGTGGGAAAGCCCCACCCCAACAAGACCCATCCGATCAGAAGAAGTGTCCAATGCTTCATGAAGCGCTTACACCCGATACTTCAGGAACCTCATCGAGGCTGCAAAACTCCCAAAAAACCCAAGCACCATTCCCCCGAGGATCACCAGGACGATTCTTTCAGGAGGCAAGAAGAGGATGGGGACCCCCGCCAACCACTCTTTCATCGAGGGAGTGATGTAGAGAAAAAAGACTTTGTAGAGTAAGACCTCGTAGTGAAGATAGAACAGGAAAAAAATCGCTAGACCCGTTCCGACAAGCCCCTGGATAAGCCCTTCAATATAGAAAGGGACCTGAATGAAGGACGGGCTGGCACCCAAAATATGCATGATCTCGATTTCTTCTTTCCGGGAGGAAATGGTCAGCTGAAGCGTATTGAACGTGATGAAGATGATCCCCATGAGGAGGAGTCCTCCCAAGACCCACTGGGTGATGCGGAACAGATGCGCGAGGGTGAGAAAGGTCTCCACCCATTCCTGGCCATATTGGATCTCATCGATCTGCGGAAGTTGTCTCAGTTGGGTGACGATCCCTTTCATGCTATTGGTATTCCGGAAATCCTTTATCAAACGGATCTCAAAAGAAGAAGGAAGGATTCCGGGCTGAATCCCATCGAGAAGATTTTTCTGATGGCCCAACTTCATTTCCATAAAGGCCATCGCATCATAAGAGGAAACATATTTCACCGCCTCCACCCCTTCGAATCGGCGGATCTTCTTTAAGAGCCCTTCCACCTCACTTAAAGCAACCCCTTTCTTAACATAGGCGATGATTTCGATCTTCTCCTCCCAGGCTTTGAGAAAGGAGGTGAGGTTAAAGGCGATGAGGGAGAACGAGGAGAAGATAAGCATCGAGATTCCGATGATGGCGATGGTCGTCAGATTGGGCAGGAGGTTTCCCTTCATATTCTGGAACGCCCGTCGCATCACAAAACGGAGAAAGAAGAGCATCTGCTTCCCTCTACTCCATCCCTAGGCGGAACTCTCCACCCTTCTCCCACCACGCAGATGGATGACTCGATAAGGATAGCGCAGGATCAAATCGGTGTCATGGGTCGCGAAAACGACGGTGGTTCCCCGGTGATGGAGATGGGCGAGGATCTGCATCACGTCACCTGTCATCGGGTCATCCAGGTTTCCCGTCGGCTCGTCGGCCAAAAGGAGAGGGGGACCGTTCACCAGGGCCCGGGCGATGGCTACCCGCTGCTGTTCTCCCGCTGAAAGAGAGAGGACCGAATCTTCCTCCCTCGCCTGAAGGCCTACCCGGTTCAGGATCTCCGACACCTTCTTTCTAACCTCTTTAGAGGAATGACCCGTCACTTCCAGGGCGAAGGCAATATTCTCGCCCACGGTGCGATCTCGAAGGAGCTTAAAATCCTGGAAAACAATTCCCATCGTCCTCCGCAACTGATAGATTTTTCGGAAACCCTTCTGGGTGATGTGGATTCCGTTGACGATCACCTCTCCACTCGTTGGCCTCTCTGCACAGTACAGAATGCGGAGCAGGGTCGTTTTCCCCGAACCACTGGGTCCTGTGAGGAAGGCGAATTCTCCGGCTGAAATTTCCAGGTTGACATCAGAAAGGGCAGAAATCTGGCTCGGATAGGTCTTGGAGACGTGGGTCAGCTGAATCATATTGTAATAGAAACTAACATGAACTCCTTTTTTTTTCAAGAAAATGAAGGGGTTAAGGCATTCTCGGGGACGAAACCCACTACGGTTTAACGGATTGGCTGCAACCACTTTCCAGTTAGATATCTCTTCGTGATGAGAAAAGCCTGGAGCAACTGGGAGAGATTCATGGACCACCACACCGAAACGGCTCCAAACCCGAGGATCACAACAAAGAGATAACTGAGGGGGATTCTCACTAACCATAGGCTGAGGGCCACCCTTGTCATAACACTTTTTGTATCCCCGGCTCCACTTAAACCTCCCCCGAGGATCACCCCCCAGGCCATGAAAGGCTCACTAACCATGCTGATATAGATATACTTAACGCATTCCTGGACGACCCTCTCATCAGGCGACAGGGCCGAGGCAATCCACCGAGCATTCAGGATTACCGCGATGACCATCATAATCACCATTGCCACCCCTATCAGGGCCGTTACGATCCCGCCTCGGAATGCATCTTTCTCTTTCTTCTCTCCCAAGAAATTCCCGACGACCACAGCACTGGCCATATTAAAGGCAAAGGCAGGAAGATAGATCACAGATTCGATTCTCAAACCCGCCGTCAGGGCAGCCAGCGTCTCCACCCTTTTCTCGGGCAGGGCACTTAAAATCAAGAAGAGAACCATTGAGGCAAGTTGCCATAAGGCCTGGAGTACTCCGATGGGCCATCCAATGCGGAGGACCCTTCTTACAGGATCCCAAGCGAAGCTTTTCGTTGAATGGATCAACCTTTTGACCCAGATCAAATTGATCAGGCTTCCAATGAAAACACTGGAGGCCGTCGCCAAGGCAATGCCCCTGAAACCGAGAGGCGTCTTAAACACGTAAATGAAATTGAGGGCGATGTTGAGGACGCATACAAGGGTCATGGTCATCAATGATTTTTTTATCTGATTACAAGATCTCAAAATTCCATTACTATTAATGAGAAGATAGTGGAAGAACAGACCGATGGCATAAATCCTTATGAAGGGCAGGACAAGTGGTTTCAGCTCTCCGGGAAGGCTCAGAAGACTTAGGATCGGGGGTGTGAGGAGGAGCCCTCCGAGGACGAAGACGATTCCAATCACGGCAGCTGCGACAAGAGAAGAGAAGATCACTCGATGGAGTTCGTCTTCCTTCCCTGAGGCAAACAGCCTCGAGACGACGGAGACCGTCCCTACCGTGAGGGCATTGCCAATCACAATAAAGATGAAATAGAGCTGAATCACAAAACCGTAGGCCGCCTGAACCTCCTTCCCCACTTTCCCCGCGATATAAACATCCGTCAGTCCGATTAGGAACTCAAAAAACATGATCAAGGTCAAGGGCCAGCTAAGCGACCAGCAGCGGGAGAGGGTGTCCCTGAGATCCTCTGGGCTCAGCTTCGAGAGAAACTTCATCACGTTCTGCTTCATAGTCTCTTTGTTCTCAGTCCATGATGTTCCATGGTTTGGGGGTAGGCTTTCTTACGAATATCAGGGCTAGAGACGGAGTGAAGAAATGAGTGGGATCCGCCGCTGCAACCCACTTTTTTGGCAACCTAAGATTGAGGAAATGCTTTGTTTGTCCTGTGACCTTGTTTGAAAAATCTTATTTTTTCTCCTGAATGGAAATCAATTCAATTTCAAAAATCAGGGCCGCATTTGGCCCGATGACACCTCCCTTTCCCTGCTCGCCATAGGCGAGATTGGGAGGAATGAAGAGTTGCCATTTTGCTCCTTCCTCCATGAGCTGCAGCGCCTCCGTCCAACCCGCAATGACTCCCGAAACCGGAAAGGTCACTGGTTGCCCGCGTCGATAAGAGCTGTCAAACTCCGTCCCATCAATCAGGGTTCCTCGGTAATGGGTTGTCACGCTATCATTGATGTTCGGTTTTTTGCCGGTTCCTGCCTTGATCACGAGGACCTGCAAGCCACTGGGTAAGGTTTTAACACCCTCCTTTCCCTTATTTTTGGCAAGAAAGGCTTCTCCTTCTCTCTTGTTCTTTTCTCCAAGCTTTTTAGCAAGCTCCGCTTGCTTAGCCATCGCTTCCTTCTGAAAAGCGGCCATCGTTTCTTGGATCTCCTGCTCGGTCAATAAGGGTTTCTCGCCGGAAATTGAATCTTTGATTCCCCTCGTCAGGATATCCGCATCAACATCAATCGATTGTCTTTTCAAATTATTCCCAATGTCCATGCCAATGATATAACTAATCTTTTCCTTCTGATTTTTGAGCACGAGATTCTCCTCCGCGCTGACCTGGAAGGCTAAAAAGAGGATACCCAGAATCCCGATCCATTGGTGTTTCATGTGCACTCCTTTCTACTCAATTTCTTATAACATTTAGCTCTTTGAAAGAGCAGCCTCGAACATTAAGGGACACCGGCTAGGGGTGCTGGAGAAGCTTTAGAGCGAAACCTTTTAGCGCATACTGCATGGGCTTCAAACAAGATGCCTTCGTTTTTTATTCCGTCCAGTTGGCTTCTCATACTTCTAGAGACCGCAATTCTAAAGCTTCGGAAGCATTCCTGGCCGGGGGCCCACATTGATATTTCAAAGAGCTAAAGTGTTACAATTTTTTCAACTTGAAACAACGCACAAGATCATTCCCGCGGATTTTTTGCGCCGACTTGTTTTCCAATTCCTCCCAAGCCAAAAGCGAATGGGAGAAGCATCGTCTTTCACTTCAATTTCAAGTTCTTTAAAAGGTCTCCCAACGTCCCCAGTTTTCCGCCATTGTCTTCTTTTTCAAGAAACTTCTTGTAGTCCTCCCGGTCTTCTCTTTCTTCCATGACTCTTTGGGATAGCCGTATTCTACCCTTTTCATCAACGGAGATAATCTCCACCTGCACTTCCCTGCCCCTTGGGAACTTCTTTTTAATATCCCCTTTTTCAGCACTTTTTATCTCTTCCACGGGAAGAAGACCCTTTATTTTCAGCCCCAGTTGCGGGAGACGGATAAAGAGACCAAAAGGCTTACTGTCTTCAACAACCCCTTCCAGAACTTGACCCACTTCAAGGCGCACCTTTTCCAATCCTGTCTCTTCCGTGATTCTCTTCTTGAGGGCGACCTCTTTGATGGATAGCGAGACGCGGCGCGTTTCACGGTCTATTCCCATCACCAGAACGTCAATCCTGTCCCCTTCATGAAGAAGCTGTTGTGGATGAGAGATGCGCTCGTAGCTGATTTCAGAGATATGGACAAGGCCATCCACTCCCGGAGCCACCTCAACAAAAGCGCCGAAGTCCATCAGCCTGGAGACTTTGCCATGGATGATTTGCCCTTCCTCAAATCCAATGCCCCTCTCCCATGAGTCAGGCTCCAAGGCTTTCATGGAGAGGGAGATCTTGGGCCGGCCTTCCTTGTCTGACTCAATCTTCATGACCTTTACCTTTACCTGTTGTCCCGTTTCGAGAATTTCTGACGGATGTTTGATTCTAGCATGGGATATCTCAGAGATATGAATCATCCCCTCTATCCCTCCGATATCGACGAAGGCGCCGAAGTCAGCCAGTTTTGTAACTTTCCCTTCACACACAAGGTCGGGCTTGAGTCTCTCCAAGGTCTCTTTCGATCTCTTCTCCTGCTCTTCTTCCAGAAGCACACGTCTGGAGACAACAATATTCTTTCCCTTTTCTTTGATCTCCATGATGCGGAACGGGTACCTTGCTCCAATATGGTCTTCAGGCTTTTCGCAGAACCGAAGGTCGATTTGGCTTATGGGACAGAAAGCGCGAAGGCCGGAGAGGTCGATTTCGAAGCCGCCCTTAACAACCCCTGAAACTCTTCCTTCAACAGGAATGAGGTTTTGTTGCGCCTCCCGTAAGACCTCGAGAGCACCGGCCCCCTGAAGTTTGATCCCTTTCGAAAGATGGATGCCATCCCGGATCGATGAAACCCTCATCTCCACCCAATCGCCTTCCTTGACCGTAAGACTTCCGCTCTTATCAAGGAACTCCTGAAGGTCAGCAATGCCCTCGCTCTTCCCTCCCAAATCAACAAAAAGGGTGCCCCTGCTGATTTTTGCCACTCTCCCTGAAACCTTATCCCCGGGATAAACCTTGTGACCTGGGGTCTCAGAGCTCGCTTCAAAAAGTTCAGCAAAACTGGTCTTGTCTTCCATTTCGTCGTCTGTCATCTCGTTACACCTCTAAATTCTTGCAATTCAAATCTGAGAATTTTCTTCTAACATGTTTACCCCCTCACCCCCTCCCTCTCCCCGCTGGGGAGAGGGGAAGGGTGAGGGGAAATTTCGAATATCTTTGGCTAGGAATTCAGAATGGGTTTATTGCTTGTAATTATAACTCTTTCCGTTGATTCTAGAAAGGGTTTGAAGATAAAGGAAGTGGAGTCATTGAAGAACGAAGATGTTGAGTCATGGGATCAGGGTGGCATCGGCTTAGATCGGTCAGACGGTTTCTGCTAAATCAGAAATTTACGAAGGGCAGACTTTAAGGGAGGAGCACCAACCCTTCGACTCCCCGGCTTGAAGGCCCGGGCTTGCCTTCGACCCGAGCTCAGGCCGAGGGACTCAGGGTTGACCTTGACCGGCGGTTCGTCACCCCGCCCTCAAAGGCTGAGCTGGACGCCGCCGAATGGGTCAAGATAGAAATTCTTAACTCCGGGGAAGAGACCTCCTCCTCTCTTTTCCAGATCTCCTGTCTTTCCCGGATCTCTTATCTCTTCCAGACCTTCGGTCTCTTGCAGATCTTCTCTCTTTCCCACTCCTATGTTCAAGGCTTTTGAAATTTGGATTCTTAGATTTCCTCCGGGCCGCGCCACCCCTTCGATCACTTCCAGATCGTCGCTCACCTATTGCCATGACTCCCTCCGTACATATATAGTTCATGAGTTTCTTGAGTTTATCGGGTTTATTGGGTTTCTTGAGTTTATTTAATTCAATCAAACAAAGTCAATAAAGAATTTCCCTGTGCCCCCCTTTTCTAACGGCCTATCCCGCCAAAGCGGGACGGGGTACGCTTCGGTCAAAATTGGGTTGAACTCGCTATCGAGGTAGAATATACTTTAAACAATCGAGAGGCTTTCGTGTCAAGAAAGATCAAACGATCTGTCTGCCCCTATGATTGTCCAGATGCCTGTGGCCTTCTGGTAGAGGTCTCTGAAGGAAGGGCTGTAAGGGTAAGGGGTGATCCAGACCATCCATTCACAAGAGGAACTCTGTGTCCAAAAATGAATCGCTACCAGGACACGGTTCACTCTCACCTCCGTCTGGCCCAACCCCTGCTGCGAACAGGCTCTAAAGGCTCAGGTGATTTTCGCCCCATCTCGTGGGAAGAGGCTTTGACCCATATCGCTGATCGATGGCAAAAGATCATTGGCCAATTCGGAACGGAGGCAATTCTCCCTTATTCCTATGCAGGAACCATGGGCCTCATTCAGCGAAATGCAGGCCACCCTTTCTTCCATCGTCTCGGAGCTTCGCGGTTAGATCGGACGATCTGTTCTCCTGCCAAGGAGGCAGGCTGGAGATCTGTGATGGGAGATACGCCTGCACCTCACCCCGATGAGGCGGCTGAGAGTGACCTTGTGGTCCTTTGGGGAATCAATGCTCTTGCTACCAATATTCATTTTCTCCACGGGGTGAAGGCGGCAAGAAGAAGAGGAGCCAAAGTCTGGCTTGTTGATACTTACCACAATCTCACCTCATCGGTAGTCGATCAAACCTTTCTCGTCCGGCCAGGAAGCGACGGTGCCCTTGCTTTGGGATTGATGCACCTTTTGGCCAAATACGATCTCATCGATTATGACTTTCTTAGGGATCATGTTCAGGGTTTTGAGGAGTTGAAGGAAAAGATCCTCCCGGATTATCCACCTGAAAAGGTGAGCGTCCTTACAGGACTTTCGTCCGAGACGATTCAAGCGATGGCGAAAACCTATGGCACAGCGAAGAGACCCTTCATACGGCTCGGAGCCGGTCTTTCTCGATACGGTAATGGTACCATGGCGGTCCGGACCATCGTCTCTCTGCCGGCTTTGGTAGGGGCCTATGGGAAAAAAGGAGCGGGGTGTTTCACCAGTACCAATACCTCAGGAGCCTTTGCCATGAAAGAGATTCTAAGGGAAGACTTCATGGTCAAGGAGACCCGCATCATCAACATGAACCGCCTCGGTTTGGCCCTGAATGAGCTTATTGATCCTCCCATTAAGAGCCTCTATGTCTATACTTCTAATCCTGCTGCCGTTGCACCCGATCAGAATCAGGTCTTAAAGGGGTTGACCCGGGAAGACCTCTTTACCGTCGTCCACGAGAGATTCATGACCGACACGGTCCGGTACGCCGATATCGTGCTGCCCTCAACTTCTTCCTTGGAGCATAGCGATCTATACCGCTCCTATGGCCATTACTGCATCCAGCGTGCAAAAGCGGTCATCCCACCTGTGGGTGAAAGCAAATCGAACTGGGAGGTCTTCTCCCTCCTCGCGCAAAAGATGGGGTTTGACGATCCTTTCTTTCAGCAAAAGCCCGATGATCTTATCGATCATCTCCTCTCCATTCGAAGCCCCATGCGAGAGGGGATCGATGAGAAAACCTTTTCCGGAGGAATGGCTGTCGAGCTCCCTCTCCCTCCCGATGTTCGAACCAGTTTCAGAACATCTTCAGGAAAAATTGAAATTTTGAATACGAGAGCGCCTCACCCACTACCTTGTTACCTCCCTCCTTATGGTGGCGATTATCCTTTCCGTCTGATGACAGCCCCAAGCTTTTATGCTTTAAATTCCACCTTCCGGGAAAGAAAAGATCTCCTCAAGAAAGAGAAGGCGATGTTCCTCCAGATGAATCCGGCTGATGCTGAAGCAAAAGGATTGAAGGAAGGTCAAAGGGTCAATGCCTTCAACCAACTCGGTGAAGTCTCCTTCGTGCTTCGTGTTGCTCAGGGGGTTCCTCCGGGAGTCGTGGTGGCAGAGGGGGTGTGGTGGCTGGAGCACTGCCCAGGTGCACGTTCCGTAAATGCTTTGACCTCTCAAAAGCTAACTGACCAAGGAGGAGGCAGCACCTTCTACGACAACACGGTAGATGTGAGAATGGAAAGAAAATAAGACTTCGGGTTCGTCCAAACGGTTGGGATCTTACCTTGGCTTTTACAACTCATATTGCGATCGGGGAGATTGAAGCGGAAAAACCATATCCTAAAGGTCCTCATTTTGAACATATTCGTATTCGTTAACCTGTTGACTTGAGCTCTCGCCACCACTTTGAATTGTATAGCCAATTGCTTCGTAACCCTTAAGGCGTTTTTTATACATCCGCATTAGGGTCGGGACGTAGATATCAACATAATCGTAAACCTGTACGACTTGTTTATTATCGTGAAGACGATGCAGGCGCCCCACATATTGCTGGAGTGTTCCGCGCCATGATATGGGCATAGCCAAGAACAGAGTGTCGAGCCTTGCGTCGTCAAAACCCTCTCCAATATAGCGCCCTGTGGCAAGGATAACCCGCTCCTCAGAGCTGGGTATTGCTTTGAGCTGATCAGCCACCTCCCTACGTTGTTTACTACCCATCCCTCCCTTTAACACCAAGATATTTCGTGCGAAACCCTTTAACTGTTCTGCAAATAGTTCCAAGTGCTCAACTCGTTCGGTAAGGAATAAGGGAGACCGTCCCGTCTCTAATGCTTTCAGCAGATCATCAAAAATCAATTCATTGCGATGCTTGTCGATTGCAAGAGCGGCATAAAGATCTTGAATCTTAATATCTTTTGATTCAAAAGGAATCTTGAAATCTGTATGCCTTGTCAAGACCACTTGCCTAAACGGGCTCTTGGCTGCTTGCCTCTTCGCAGTCTCATTAAACCTTATAAAACCACACTGCATCATGATGATGGGATGGTGACCGTCTTTACGGATAGGGGTTGCGGTAAGGCCAACAACATATTTCGCCTTCACTTGTTTGAGAACCTGTTCAAACGTGAAGGCTGGAATGTGATGGCATTCATCAACGATGACTTGGCCGTACCCAGCCACCATATCCTTGACCTCACCCTTACGATTAAGACTCTGAAGAAGTCCAATATCGATAAGGCCGGTTACTTTCTTTTTGCCTCCACCAACCTGACCGAGCCTTTCTATCGGTAATTCTAAGAATAATGCTAACCTCTCCCGCCACTGGTCCATTAGTTGTTGGCGATGAACTAAGACCAAAGAATTCACTTTCCTTTGAGCAATAAGCCATGCCGCTATCACCGTCTTACCAAAAGCAGTTGGGGCTGACAAAATACCATTCTCGTTCGCAAGCAATTTAAGTCCAGCTTCCTCTTGAAGGGGTCGTAGTTCTCCTTTGAAAACAACGTCTATCTGTGCACCCTCAAAACGCTCATCGACTATTTCGGATTTGATACCGTAAGATTTGAATAGTGTCAGTGCTTCGTCGAGACATCCCCGAGGCAGGCCAATGTGGAGCGGGAAGTCTTCCGCGCAACCGATGATCCGTGGTTTGCCGAACGTCGAAAGTCGCATGGCCTGCGCTTTATAGAAATCGGGATTCTGAAAGGCAGCAAGACGCATGAGGCGGTTCAGCATGGCAGAGGGTAACCCTTTTTTCTCTACAAAAACTAAGTTACTCTGCACGATTCGGACAGTTTTGGGGAAAGGTCCTTTAATAGGTTTTTCCGCCTTCTTCTTTGAAGGTGGCAAAGTCCACGGGTCTTCCTGGGCTTCTTCATCGGCCATGCTGATGCGAACGCCAATGATGGTTCCACTTCGTGAAGCCTCCTTCACGAAAGCTTCTACTTCCTCTATCTGTGTTCTTTTGATTGAGGAAAGGAAAAGCCACTGATCAGGATAGACATCAAGTTTCCCATTCAGAAACACGCTATTCCCTTTTTCTCTGGGACCATGCTGTAAAGGAAGGGCGATGAGGTTTCCGAATCCACCCTTCGGCATGGTATCCTGACTCGGAAAGAAACGATCGTAAGAATCCAAACCGATTTGATGCCGTCGCTCCATGGTCCTGGTCAGGATCGCGCAACCAAGTTTTCGGGCCAATGAAGCATGAACCGGACGATCAAAAAAAATCCAGATATGGCCGCCTTTTCCTGATCGGGAGCGTTCCAGCGCAGCCGAAATCCCCATCTCTTCACAGGTTTTGAGAAATGTGACCGCATCGTCTTGCCAGCTTCTCTTGTCAAAATCGACCGCAACAAAACAACAGGTCTCGTCTGTTAAGAGGGGGTAAACGCCGATAGTATGCTTTCCGATAAAATGTTGAAGGATGATCTGATTGGTTACTGGCTTGAACTCACGGTTTTCACAGTCAGCGCATTTAATCTTGGGTTTACCACATAGTATTCGGTCCCATTCACGCACACAGGCAGGAGAATATCCTGAATTTCCTTTTTTCCCTTCCCATCTGATGGGGTAAACATCTTCCCGACCACGGAACAAAGACCGGAAAAGGGTAACTTGCTCTTCTATTGGAGAATCATTAGTAATTGGAGGGCAAGTGGCGTCATATCGGATAAGTGGCTCTGAGACAGTAGGTTTACTTGTTGTCGCAAGATCTTCAGGAAACAAACCAAGTAACTTCTTCAGCCTTTCATTTTCCTCCCTTAAAGAGGCACACTCTTCCATTACCTTCTGAAGCTGGATTTGAAGGTCTTCCGGCGTAATCATCTCTTGCTGTCTAATAACTTAGGTATAGATTTAAGTTTAAGTCTTATTTCTTTTTCGGAGGGTAAAGCCAGCTTATACTTGGAAGCAAAAACTTTATTGCTTAATCCACCCAAGACATACTTTGCGAAAATATCATCCTTTTTGGCACAGAGAATAATTCCTATGGGATCATTTTCGTCCTCTGTCTTTTGATCTTCTCTGAAATAATTTAGATAAAAATTCATTTGTCCTATGTCAGCGTGGTCGAGTTGACCAGTCTTTAAGTCAATCAATACAAAACATTTGAGGAAACGGTTATAAAAAACCAGGTCGATATAATAATGACGATTAGTTACGGTGATTCTTTTCTGACGAGCGACAAAGCTGAAACCCTTTCCAAGTTCTAATAAGAAATATTGGAGTTTATCTATCAATGCCGCTTCTAATTGACTTTCGGTATAAGAAGCCTCTTCTTTTAAATCGAGGAACTCTAAAATATACGGATCTTTTATCGCATCTTCTGGTTTTTCTATAATGTGCCCTTTCCTTGCCATCTTCATGACAGCCTTAGTGTCTTTGCTTAGAGCCAATCGCTCAAATAACATTGAGTTGATCTGCCTTTTCAATTCTCTTACAGACCAATTGTTTTGATTCCCCTCTTGTTCATAAAAGGAACGGGCAAGAGGTTCATCTACCTTTAACAATTCACAATAATGCGACCAAGAGAGCACCGGCTCAAATTCGTCAGACAGCGTCCGACTTATTTGAAATTTGGCAGACACCGTCTGCGGAATTGTGAACTTACGAGACACTGTCTTGGATTTCCCAAAGGGAATTTGTGATTTCCTTTTCTCTATAGATTCGGCAGACACTGTCTGCCGAATTGGAAAGTTGAGATAAAACGCTCTCATATTTCTCAAATTTCTTTCTGAAAAGCCTTTCCCAAACCTGACAGTCATATCTGCTGAAAGCTCCTTGAGCAACTCCTCCCCATACTCTGCCCTCGCCTTGCCCTTTTGCTCAAACTCAATAATTTCCCTCCCAATCTCCCAGTATGCCAATACTTGAGCCTTGTTTATCTCTCTAACTACCTTAATTCTTGCCTCAACAAGAATATCAGCAATCCTATCAAGTAAGCTGCTGTAATTTCTCGGACTTATTGTTTTATTCTTCATCTGTATATTCTGGCTATTTAAGTCATTGCTCCGGAGCTACTTTCCCCCAATCAATTCTTCTACTTCTCTTTGGGCTTTTTCCAAAAGCCCTTTTGCTTTCTTGTGGGCTTGATGAGACTGCTGGATTAAATCGGCTATTTTCTGCTGAAAAGGCTGAGGCAAAATAGGAACTAAAATATTTTCTATATCTTGATCTGTAATGGTAGGGTAAGATGTCCCAGTGGTAGGTTTTTCAAATTGTATTTTTCCTATAATTGATCTCAAAACAACAAATAAGTATTCTTTAAGCGGACCTGAGACTGTATATACAGAAAACGCACTACTGCAGATAAAATCTTTGTTAAAGTCAGGTGGGAAAATAGATATAGCACCCCTCGTTGGTCTTACTTTTGAAATTACAAGTTCCAATCCTTTAATTGGAATTCTTGCGTTAGCTGGTAGTTCTTGACCAATAATCTCACTAAAATTCACAAACCCGCCAGAAACATCTATATCACTAATTTCTATGTATTTGTATAGTCTGTCTGGTATTGGTTTGATTTTAGTTTTGACTCTATCGCCCAACTTAATAAGTTTTTCATGTTCATTTTTGCCAATTTTCTTTATTAGCTCTTCATATTTCGGTTGAAAATATTCGGAATCGGCGCGGTGAACAGATTTGACGTCAGAGAGATTGACAATATAAGACAATTCCTCCATCGGTTTATAGTCTTTTAATCCCAGCTCCTCCAAAAGCAAATCTTCAGCTCGGGAGTAGAGAAATTTAGATTTATCATGTTCCTGTTTTGCATTCAGAACAGATGAGGCTATTGATTCCTGTCCCTTTTGTGACGGAATAAAAACAGGCAGAGACTTGAGATCATCAATATTAAGTCCAGTTTGAACAGCCCCTCGGACACTTCGTTCCAAAAGTTTGTAACCGTATCGTGAGTTAAGATAAGCAATAAAATAATAAGGATTAATAGAATCAGTACGAAAAACTGTGCTCTTGCAGCTAAATATGGCAGGTATTACAGGATTGTCAACAATTGCAGCGTTTCCGAGGGTTCCAACAACTGAAACAAGAATATCACCTTTTTTGAGCGAATATTTCTTAAGTCTTTCATAATCTTTTTCTGGTATATAGACATTATCATCATCGAGCAGAAAAAATTCTTTAACATCTTTGCCACGAACATACCTATATTGAGTTTCGGATGTATAATTTTCAACGCCAAATTCTGAACCGAATGGACCGGTAATAAATCGGCCTTCCATATTTCCCCAGAGTCCATATGAGCTTGTAGAATATATCTTCTTTTCTAATTCTAAATACTCCGGTTGAAAATACTCCGCATCCATACGGCGCACGCTCTTGACCTGGGATTTTTGGATAATCGAGCAGGTTATCACTTATTCCGCCATTCGAACTTTTCTTTTTTCGCAAACATTATAAATGCCTCAGCAATCTCGTCTAAATCGTCATCAAGGGATAATTTCCCTGCGGTTTCGAAAATGCCACCCTCGGATTTTATTCTCTGTCCCTTTTCGTTGAGAAAAATATACTCTCCAGAATTATCCTTCCCTGATTTCTTGGATGCAGCCATAAATATAGGATAATCTTCTAAAGGCTCTTCGCCTTCTTTCCATTTCTGTAAGAATAAAATGGATGTCTTTGTCCCCGTCCCTTTAGCAGGGGCAGGAAGTTTAAAGGTATTTCCTTCCAATCCAACCACCGCTAAGATTCGGGCTTTCTCGAAAAGCCATGCTCTTAGCCATTCCATATTGGTATTATTATAAACTCCTTGGGGCAAAACAATTGCCATTCTTCCACCAGGTCGCAATGTATCTAATGATCGTTCTATGAAAAGTAAGTGTCTTTCTACCTTTTGTTTAAGTTTTCCGTTCTTCTTGGCAAATTCATATTGCCGAAGGAGGCCAGAATCTGTAATTTCACCAGCAAAAGGAGGATTCGTCATCAATATGTCAAAACTCAGGTACCGGTAAGTCTTCCGATTCTCTTCATCCTGCTTGGAGTTTTCAAAATGCCTTATAAGTGATTTCAAGGAAGCTCTTGCTTCCTCAGCTTGCTCACCAATCCAGTCTCTGCCATCTAAGGAGTTGCGTTTGAAAATATTGTGTCTTCCATCACCGGCAATGAGCATTAGGGCCTGAGATATACGGCGCATATTATCGTCGAAATCAATTCCATAAAGATAGCGATTAGCATATTTTTGTTTTGCTGTTGGTGAGGCAGATTTCAAATCATTATCCCAAACCCAGTACATCGTATGAAGTAAAAATCCTCCAGACCCACAAGCTGGATCTACAATATGCTCGTCTTTTTTGGGATTAAGCATCTTAACACACATCTTAATTACATTACGCGGGGTGAAGTACTGTCCCTTTTGCCCCTTAGAAACTTCAGCAATTAAATGTTCGAAAGCACGGTCTATGATTTCCAATTCCTCCCTACCCGAGCCAAAAAATTTAACCCCTTCTAAGAAGGGAACGCAAATCTGTAACTGTTCGGGAGTTAAATCGATTTTTGACAAAGGATTAAATATATCTTCCCACTCCTTAATTGCACCTTTAAAAAGCTCATCATTAATTACGACATAAGTCTTCTTAGGTTCTTTATATTGCCTGAAATGGACTTCCTTTTTTGCCCGAAAATTTCTTGCTTGGTCTTCGTCATAAAGTTTTGCATAGATTAATTTGAAAACTTCTTCAAATACATTAACACCAGCTTGTGCCAAGACCATTTCTTCAAGTCGGGAAATAACGAAAGACAAATCAAACTTTTCTTGCAATTCATCATAAGTCCTTTTCTCTTCAAAAAGGTCATCCCAGGTCTGATTAACATTCGGGATATCTGAAAGTGTGGTTATATATTCCTTCGGATAGGGGCGATAAAGTATAAATCTCTGAATACCGTTTGACCAAACCCCACCCTCTGCACCTTCTGCGCTTAAATATGATTTCAATTGTTCTTGAGCCTTCTTGGCATTAGGCTGTTTTAGCTCAAAAATGATGTAAGGTGTAATCTTATCCTCTTTATACAAAACGATATCGG
>Ga0315282_10005642_pt1 | contig 21247 bp, 17 predicted proteins | sample YL17G07_20_MG_FD_203693 | JGI IMG/M metagenome (GOLD analysis project Ga0315282, IMG submission 203693) | Sediment microbial communities from Yellowstone Lake, YNP, Wyoming, USA - YL17G07_20 | ecosystem: Environmental > Aquatic > Freshwater > Lake > Sediment | place: USA: Wyoming | collected... | reverse complement strand
GATCAACACGCTGCAGACGCTGGCCGGAGCGACTGACGGCATCGCGATCGTCAATTCGAACAACATCGAAGGCGGCATCCAGCGCGTGATCGACGACCTGACGTCGTACTACCTGCTGGGCTACTACTCGACCGGGAGGCTGGACGGGAGGTTCCATGCGATCACCGTGCGCGTGAAACGGCCCGGCGTGCAGGTGCGGGCGCGACGCGGCTATCGCGCACTCACGCAGGATGAAGTGGACACGACGCGCAGGACGGCCGTCGCCGCGGCTCGTCCCACGCCGGCCGCGGTCGATGCTGCGTTGCCCGGGTTGGCCGCCGTCCGCCGCGACGCGGTCATGTATTTCAGGGCCGGCTACGCCTGGCAGTCATCGCTGGCGAGCGACAGCTCCGCCGCGCCGCCGAAGCCGGTTGTCTGGGTCGCGGGCGAGCTCGACGCCAACCGGTCGCTGACGAAGGACTGGGAACAGGGTGCAACGGCCCGGATCAGCATCATCGGGCAGGACGGCCGGGAGGTGACATCAGCCGACGCCAGACTCGAGGCGGGCACGCGCTCGTTCCTGGTGCGCGTGGCCGAGGGCGAATCCCTGGCGCCGGGCGAGTACACGGTTCGCGTCGATGCCCGCGCAGCGACCGGCGGGCTGCCGGCCACCGACGCGATCCGGCTCTCGCTGCCGGCGTCACCCGCCAGCCGCGGCCTCGCGCTGGGGCAGGCGCTTCTCTTCCGCCGCGGGCCGTTCACCGGGCTCTCGTTCCAGGCTGCCGCGGACGCGCGGTTTCGTCGTCAGGAACGGATCCGGGTTCAGGTGCCGGCGACAGGCGTGCCAGGCGACGTGACGGCGCGACTGCTTGGCCGAAACGGCCAGCCTATCGAGGTGCCGGTGACCGCAAGCGTGGAGTCTTCTGCCGAGGGCCAATCGGTGGTGGCAGAACTGGGGCTCGCGCCGCTCGCGCCCGGCGACTACGCGGTCGAGATCAACATCGGGAGCGGCAGGCAGACGCAGAAGGTAGTGACGGCATTTCGGATTGTTCCCTGATGCCTGCAACGCAGAACGTCGAACGCCGAACGGCGAACGTCGAACCGAGAACGTGGCGTCGCTCTCGTAGGTTCTCCGTTCTACGTTGCAAGGTGTTCCTAGCCGCCGATGCTGAAGGTCAGCGTCCACGGCTTCAGCGGCTGGCCGTCCACGCCTGTGATGCCGTCCTGCAGCTCCACCTTGACGGTTCGGAAACGCTCGAGCGGCTTCTGGAAGCGGATCACGATGATCCGGTCGCCGCGGTTGTAGGTCACCTCGAGGCCGACCGGTGGTGTTCCGGCCCCTGCTGCACCGAGGTAGCTGACGCCCACGTGACCCTTCAGCGACTCCTCGTCGAGCGGACGCGATACCTGGATCTGCACGGTCGTCGTCGGCGCGATGTCGGTGTCGCCTTCGGTCGGCAGGCTGAAGATCACGTCCGGCGGAGGCGAGGGTGGCGGCGGGGTCGAAACCTGCGGCGTTTCCTTCTCGGGTACTGCATCGGTCCTCGTCACGTCGGTGGCTTCCAGCCATACCAGGCCGTTCCGCTGCCGGACCACGCCGGTGGCTTCCAGCCACTGATTGGTGTCGAGGCGTGAATCGGGATCGAGCTGCCACCCCCTGCCCTTCGGCTGCACGCCAATCACCCAGATCGCGCCGTTCCCCGAGCGCAGCACAAACTCCCACCGCCCGATGCCCGGAGACCTCGGCAGGTCTCCGAACAGGTTGCGTCCGCGAAACTGGCCGTGCAAGGTGACCCGCTGGCCCTCGTAGCGAAGCGGATCGAGCGCCAGCGCCCGGATGGTCGGGACGGCCGGCGAGGCCGGCGAGGAGAAGCCGGTTGCGATGAGGATGGGCACCTCGCCGTGGCCCGGCCAGTTTCCCCCCTGCGTCGCGTCGAGGAAGCCCTTGACGTCGTAGCCGGACAGCCGCGGGTCGTCGGCGGTGAGGCGGCCGAGGTCCCAGAAATGCGCGCTGATCTCGACCGGGCCATCGGCCCACGGCTGCCTCGAGAACACGGCAATCCCGCGTTCGCTGGCGTCGCTGGTCAGAAGTGCCCATGCGCCTTTGCCCTTCAGGTCGCCCCGTAGGATCACCTGTCGATCGTGAAAGAAGGTGGGAAAGGCGAGGAGCGTCGCAACGTTGGCCGCGACAGGCGGCTGCGCACCCAGCGATGCCGACACCAACGTGAGAATGGCGGCGCCGCCGGCCCATGTGCGTCTCATACACCCATTATGGCAGGAAGAGGGCCGGGGCAGACGGCAGATGACAGAGATGGCAGACAGCAGATGGCAGACGGCAGATGGGCGCAGGGAGTAGGTGGGGTGCGTGTTCCCCACCCACTCCCTGCTACCTGCGGCTACATGACGGCAGTCGGCGGCGCCGGCTCGTCGGCTCGCCCAGCCTTGCTGAGCGGGATCGTGATCAGGTAGGCGATCAGGATCACCGCGAACAGGATCGCCATCGGCCGCGCGTACGGCCAGCTGATTGCCGGGAACCCCTCGGCGCGGAAGAAGACGACGGCGGCGACCAGCAGGCCCATCAGCGCTTCGCCGGCGATCAGCCCCGAAGCCGCCAGCACGCCGGTGTTTTCCACCCGCGCGCTCTGCGCCGCGTTGTACCCGCGGCGGTGCACCCGGCTGTCAACGAAGCCACGGATCATGCCGCCTACGAAGATGGCGAAGGTCGTCTCGAGCGGCAGGTACATCCCGACCGCGAACAGCATCGGGCTGCGCACCTTGATGAGAATCAGCGAGATCCCCATGGCAATGCCGGCCATGACCAGCGGCCAGGCCATCTCGCCGCCCACGATACCCTGGGAGAGCGCTGCCATCAGGCCGGCCTGCGGCGCCGGGAGCGCCGGCCCGCCGAATCCCCCGCTGGACGGGTTCATCTTCAGGTCGGCGAAGTGGAGGATGGCGATGGGGAAGAACAGGACGGCGCCGGAGAAGACGACGCCGAACATGTCGCCCACCTGCATCTTCCAGGGGGTGCCGCCCAGGATGTGCCCCACCTTCAGGTCCTGCAGCATCTCGCCGGCCACCGCCGAGGACACGCAGACGACCGCGGCCACCCCGAGCACGGCGCTGACACCCTGCATGCCCGACACGCCGACCAGCACCATGACCAGGGCGGCGACGATGGTCGTGGCGAGGGTGAGCCCGGAGATCGGGTTGTTGGACGAGCCGATCATGCCCACCAGGTTGCCGGACACGGCGGCAAAGAAGAAGCCGGTGATCAACATGACGATGGCCGCCATGACGGCGCCGCCGATGACGCCCGAGAAATACTGGTAGAGCGCGATCATCAACACGAACACGGCCGCGACGCCGAGCAGCACCACCTTGAAGTTGAGGTCGCGATCGGTGCGCTCGGTCGCCTCGGCGGCCGTCGCCGACTTCTTCAGGTCGCTGATGCTGCGGCGGAGGCCGGCAATCAGGTTCTTGCGCATCCTCCACAGCGTGAAGCAGGCGCCGACGAGCATGCCGCCTACCGCGATCGGCCGGACGACGAACCGGTACAGCTGACCGGTGAGGGTCGCCCACGCGGCCGTCTGGTCGCCGCCGGCGCCGGCGATGTAGGAGTCGATCAGCGAGGGGCCCAGGAAGAACACGAGGAGCGGCACGAAGAGGCCCCACGCCAGCAGGCCGCCGGCGAAGTTCAGCGACCCGAGCTCGGGGCCGATGATGTAGCCAACGCCGATGTACGCCGGTGTCACGGCAGGCGCCGAGATGGTGGAGATGCCGCCGGCTGGGATCACGTTGGCGCTCTTGGTAAGGCCGAGCCGCACGAAGCTCTGCCGGAACGTGCCGACCGAGAGCATGAAGTTGTTCGACGAAGAAAAGACGTGGAAGGCGTCGAGCAGCCGCACGGCCGCGCCGACCCCCATCGCCCTGAACAGCTGGAGGGCCGCTTCCGCGCCCCGCTGCCCGGCCTTGTGGATCTCCCCGGCCGCCACCGACTCGGGGAACGGCAGGTCCGGGTCCTCGACCATGACGCGCCGGAGGATCGTCACGAAAAGGATGCCCAGGATGCCGCCGACGATCATCAGCGCCGTGGACGTCAGGTAGTCCTTCGTGGTGTTGAAGGTCCAGAGGCGCAGCACGACGAAGGCGGGTATGGTGAAGATCGCGCCGGCCGCGACCGATTCGCCGATCGATCCGACCGTCCGGGCGAAGTTCTCCTCGAGCACGCTGCCCTTGAAGAGACGGAGCACCGCCATGCCGATGACGGCGGCCGGATAGGTGGCCGCGATCGTCATGCCGGCCTTAAGCCCGAGGTATGCGTTGGCCGCCCCCAGGATGACGCTCATGATGAGGCCGAGGATGAGCGCCCGCAGTGTGAACTCGCTCATGGTCACGTTTGCGGGCACCAGAGGCTTGTGGGTCGAGCCGGTCGCATTGCCGGGTGCCGGTTTGGTTTGTGTTGTCTGGCTCATGACGGCGAATCTTAGCACGGGGGCCTTGTTTGGCAAGTTCTTGACGGGTTTTCGACCGCAGCCCTACAATCGCCCTGACTCTTGTGAATCGAGCGAACAAACGCAAAGGCGGGTTCGAGCCGGTATCGGAACTGACGACCGCCCGGTTGTCGGTCTATCTCCGCTGCCTCACGACGCTGGAGGCCGCCCTCGTCGAGACGATCTCCTCGCAGGGGCTGGCCGAGCAGTTCAACCTGAACGCGGCGCAAATCCGGAAGGACCTGGCCTGTTTCGGCGAGTTCGGCGTGCGGGGCGTCGGCTACCACGTGAGGGACCTCAAGCGGCACCTCCGCCAGATCCTCGGGCTCCACGAGCGGATCGCGGTCGGCATCGTCGGCGCTGGCAACCTGGGCCTGGCGCTCGCCGACTATCCGGGCTTCCGCCAGGAGGGCTTCGACATCGTCGCGCTCTTCGACAACCAGCCGGGCAAGGTGGGGCGTGAGACGCGGGGCGGCGTGCCGATCCATGATGTCCGCCGCCTGGGAAGCGTCGCGAAGCGCAAGCGGGTCCGGCTGGCCGTCATCGCCGTGCCGGCGAGCGCCGCGCAGCTGGTGGTCAACAGGGTTGCGGCGGCCGGTATCAAGGCGATCCTCAACTTTTCGCCCGGCACCATCAAGGCACCAGACGGCGTGAAGGTGAAGAGCGTCGATCTGACCGTGTCGTTGGAGAGCCTGTCGTTCTATCTGGCGCGAGGAGAGAACGCGTGAGGAAGCAGACAGCGAGCGATCGTCGTGCCTCCGTGTCACGGCGATCTAACCCGCGCCGCGGCCCCGGAAGCCGAGAGCCGAGACCCGGGACGCCGGCCTTGTCGCACGTCGATGCCGCCGGCCGCGTGCGGATGGTCGATGTCGGCGACAAGCCGGTGACCGCCCGCGAAGCGGTCGCGCGGGGCAGCATCTCGATGACCGGAGAGGCCCTCGAGCTGATTCGCGCCGGCCGCACCGCGAAGGGCGACCCGCTGCAGGCGGCGCGCCTGGCCGGCATCATGGCGGCCAAGCGCACCGCGGAGCTGATCCCGCTCTGCCACCCTCTCCCAATCTCGCACGTCCGCGTCGAGCTGACGCCGAAGGGGAACGGCTATGAGATCGAGGCGCGCGTGCGGACCACCGCGCAGACGGGCGTGGAGATGGAGGCGCTCACCGCCGTCGCCGTCGCGGCGCTGACCGTCTATGACATGGTCAAGGCGGTCGACAAGGCGATGGTCATCGGCGACATCCGGCTGATGGAGAAGCGGGGCGGATGGTCGGGACATTGGACGCGGACGCGAGATGGAAAACGGTGCCCATGAAGATCCTTGTGGCCATCTACGGCAACCCTGCCTGGACGATCCCCGCAACCTACGCCGAGGCGCTCGGCGAGCGGTTTCCCGAGCTGACGGTCGCGTATGCCCCCGACGATGCCGCGCTGGGGCGGGAGATCGTGGATACCGACATCGGCTTCCTCGGCCGGCTGAAGCCTGAGCTGTTCGCGACAGCCCGTCGCCTGCGCTGGATTCACAGTCCGGCCGCCGGTGTGGGCGGGCTGCTGTACCCGCAGATGGTCCAGAGCCCGGTCATCCTCACCAACTCGCGCGGCATCCATGCCGTCGGGATCGCCGAGCACGTCATCGGCGTCACGCTGATGCTCTTTCGGCGGTTCCACATGGCGATGCGGCGGCAGTTCGAACACCGGTTCGCGACCGACGAGCTGTCGGTGGTGCGAACGCTGCGCGGCCAGCGCATCGGCATCGTCGGCCTCGGCGCCATCGGTGGAACGATCGCCGAGACGGCTGCCGGGCTCGGCATGCATGTGTCGGCCATCCGCCGCAATCCCGGCCGGCCTCGGCCGGCCGCGGTCGATCGCCTCTACCCACCCGCTGATTTGCCCGACTTGCTCCGCGAATCGGATGTGGTCGTGATGGCCGCGCCCCTGACGGCGGAGACCCGCGGCCTGATCGGTGCGAGGGAGCTGCGGCTCATGAAGCGCGACGCGTTGCTGGTTAACGTCGCGCGCGGGAAACTCGTGAAAGAAGACGAGCTGGCCCGCGAGCTGGCCGCGGGTACGATCGCCGGGGCGGCGCTCGACGTGTTCGAGCACGAGCCGCTCGACCCGGCGAGCCCGCTCTGGGACCTGCCCAACGTCATCATCACGCCGCACACCTCCGGCTTCCGCGGCGACTACTGGGATGCGGTCACCGACCTCTTCACAGAGAACGTCCGCCGCTTCCTGCGCGGCGACCCGTTGATGAACATCGTCGACAAGCGGGCGGGCTACTGAGATCCGAAACCAAGGACAAGGAGCGGTGGAACGGGGGCCGACGAGCTCTGCGCGACGTGACCTGTCGCCAAAACGGTCATTCTACATTCCGGCCGTGCCGGGAGCTGCCGGCTCGATGTGGATGACGGCGTCAGCGATCTGCGGGTACCGCGCCATCAGGCGGTCCTTCACGAGGTGGGAAGTCGCGTGCGCGTTCTCCAGGCGTGTGTCAGGGTCGAGCCAGATGTGCAGGTCGAGGAAGACGTGGTCTGCCGGTCCTCGGGTGCGCACCCGATGGCAGCCGAGCACCTGCGGCACGCCCAGCACAACTCTGCGGAGGTCGTCCTCGGCAATCACGATGCGGTCCGACAGGATATCCGAGGCGTCCCGGGCGATCGTGTAGCCGGCGTATCCGATGAAGACGGCGACCACGAGCGCGGCCAGCGGATCGAAGACGGGAAACCCTTCGCGAATGCCCAGCAGCGCGAGGATGACGGCCAGCGACGTCGCTATGTCGCTCTGGGTGTGCTTCGAGTCCGCCAGCAGCACTTCGCTGCTCAGCCGCTCGCCTGCCACCCGCTCATAGCGGACGACGAAGACGTTGACGCCGAGCGTGCCGATCATGATCAGGAAGCTCGAGAGGGTGACCGTCGGGGGTGTCCCGCCTGAGAGCCTGCCGACGCCGGCCCGCAGCAGCTCGACCATGACCAGGAGCAGCATCACGGCGATCCCTATCGAGGCCATGGTCTCGTACTTGCGGTGGCCGTAAGGATGATTGGGATCCGGCTGCTTCCCGGCGATCGTGATGCCCACGAGCGCCACGACGTTCGAGGCGCTGTCGGTCAGCGAGTGGAAACCGTCCGAGAGGATGCTCACCGTGCCGGTCGCGTACCCGAAGGCGAGCTTCGCGGCCCCGACGGTCACATTCAGCAGCAGAACGCGGACGAGAACGGTCGCAACCTCGCGGTAGCGGCCCGTCTCCGATCGGAAGGAGGACGGCACGGGCGTCGGGGGCTCGGTCACGTTGACAGGTGTCAGGCGGCAGGGACTACCTGCCACCTGCCGGCTAGAATACCCGCGCGTGGGGCAGGGGCCACCACCGCAGCTGGACCTTGCCGATGATGTACTTCTTCGGCACGAGGCCCCAGTGGCGGCTGTCGGAGCTGTTGTTCCGGTGGTCGCCCATGACGAAATAGTAGCCTTCCGAAATGACCTGCGGTCCCCAGTCGTCGTGGCTCCGGTATTCCCTCGGGACGTAGTCGTCGGCGAGCGGGACGTCGTTGACGTACACCCGCCCGTCCACGATCCGCACGGTGTCGCCCTCTTCGGCAATGACCCGCTTGACGAACGACTTGTCGGGGTTCAGCGGGTAATAGAGCATCACGATGTCGCCGCGCCGCGGCGCGCTCCACCGGTAGATCAGCTTGTTGACGATCAGCCGATCCTGATCCTCCAGCGTCGGCGCCATGCTCAGCCCCTCGACCCGAGCCACCTGGAAGCCGAAGGTGACGATGAGGGTGGCATAGACGGCGGCCGACGCCACCGTCTTGAACCAGGCGATCAGCTCGTCCCTGGCGTGCGCCAGCCGCGCCGCCCGGCGCCGGCGGCGCGCGTCGATCGCCGTGCGGCTCGGCGCCGTTGGAGCACCCGGTGCGATGCTGCCCGGCGACGCTGCCGGGCTGCCGGACCCGATCCCCGGGTCGGCAACTGCCGCCGACGGCGCAAGCGCCTCCGCGGCCAGCCCTGACGCCACGACCGCCTCGCTGGCGCTGGCGACCGGCGCGTCGGTGATCACGCGCTCGATGTTGCAGTGCCCGCCGGGCTGGCTGGCGCGCACCTCGCCCGTTTCGACGCCGCAGTTCACGCGTTCCTCGTCTCGGCCTGTCATCCTCGCTACAACTTCAGGTACTCGCGCAGCCGCTTGGTCTGCGACCGGCTGACCGGGATCTCCGTCGCCTTGGCGTCTCTCATCCGCAGCATGTAGTTCCTGCTGAACCAGGGGACTATCTCCTTGATCTTGTTGATGTTCACCAGGTGCGACCGGTGCACCCTCCAGAAGACGTTCGGGTCGAGCCGCGCCTGCAGCTCGTCGAGCGTCCGATAGTTCGACGTTCCAGCTACGTGGCTCGTGACAATGTTAATCCCATCGTCGGCCAGCGACGCGTAGATGATCTCGTCCGCCTGCACGAGGAAGAACCGTTCGCCCACCCTGATGGCAAGCTGCTCCCGGTGCCCGAGCCGCCCCGCCATGATCTGGGCGAGACGCTCGAGCTGGTCGCTGAGCGGCTGGTCCGACGACACGCGCCGCCTGGCGCGCTGGATCGCCTGATCGAGGCGGTTGGGATCGACCGGCTTCAACAGGTAGTCGACCGCGTTCACCTCGAAGGCCTCGATCGCGTACTGGTCAAACGCCGTCACGAAGATGATGTGCGCCGTCGACTCGGCCGCCATCAGGCGCCGGGCCACCTCGAACCCGGCGAGCCCCGGCATCTGGACGTCCAGAAAGACCACGTCGGGGTCGAGCCGCTCGATCATCGTGAGCGCCTCGAGGCCGTTGCCAGCCTGGCCGACGACGTCCACCCCGCCGTGCTGCTCGAGCAGGAAACACAGCTCGTCGCGCGCCGGTTGCTCGTCGTCGACGACCATCGCCCGCAGATTCATATCACGCGGTCAGCCGTTCGTGGACCGCCAGCTCGGGGATCTGGATCCGCGCGCACGTGCCCCTGCCCGGTGCGCTCTGGAGCGTCAGCCGGTAGTTTGCGCCGTAGATGACTCGCAGCCGCTCGTTGACGTTGCTGAGGCCAATCCCGCCCGACAGGGCATTCCTGAGCCGGTCCTCCGGCATGCCTTCCCCGTCGTCGGCCACCTCGATGACCGTGTGCCCGTTCTCGCGGAAGCTGCGCAGCGAGATCCGGCCACCGCCGACTTTCGGGGAGAGGCCGTGCTTGATCGAGTTCTCGACCAGTGGCTGCAGGATCATGCTCGGCACGATGACGTCGAGGGTGTCGGCGCCGATGTGCTTCTCGACGCTCAGCTGCGGGCCGAAACGCACCACCTCGATGTCGAGGTACTCGTCGATCGAGTCGAGCTCCTCACGGAGCGTGACGAAATGCTCGCGGCTGCGCAGCAGGCGGCGCAGCAGGCTCGACAACCGGACGATCAGCATGCGGGCCGTTTCGGGCTCCGAGCGGACGAGCGAGGAAATCGAGGTCAACGTGTTGAACAGGAAGTGCGGGTTGATCTGACTGGCCAGCGCCTCGATCTTGGCCGTCATCAGCAGCTTTTCCTGCTCCTCGAGCCGGTGCTCGATCCGTGCGTTGTTCCAGATCTTGATAGGTGTCGCGACCGACAGCACCGCCGCCAGGATGACGGCGAGCGATGTCCACGGCGTCGTGCCGTCGAGGTAGAACAGCCGGTGCGCGCCGAAGCGGTGGCCGAGGCCCTGCCGGAGCAGCTCGAGCAGCACCGGCGCCAGGATCAGCACCACCTGCCAGTCGATCTCCCAGCGGCGCACCACTGCCCACGCGCGCTTGTGCAAGCTGGCGAAGACGAACGGCGAGAAATGCCAGATCGCCTCCTTGGGGCACAGCTCGCGCAGGCCGCCCCCGGCGAACCCGCAGCCGACCGCGAACGGCATCGCGATGAACTCGCCGGCACCCAGCGCCGGAGCCGCGACCATGAACCCGACAATGGCACCCGCATAGGGCCCGGCGATGAGGCCGGCCAGAAAGGCGCCCTCGAGGGTAAGGTCGGCGGCGTTGTAGTGGAGCAGCAGACGGGAAGCGACGGCAGCCGTCAGGGGAATACCGAGGCTGAAGGCGAAGACCAGCCGATCCGGCCACGCGCGGCGCTCCGTCAGGAGGATCGCGCGGAAGCGGTGGGAGCGGACGAGCACGATCGCCAGCAACGCGATGACCGCCAGCTTGACGATCAGCGTCGTCAGCAGGAACTGCTCGGCCGAGAGGAACTTGGGTTCTTGGATCACGCGTGCTGCAGACTCGCGCCCCTCCGGCGGCGAGCACGACCGTTGCCCTCGCCGAGGCAAACTAACCCCTGCCGGACCCCCGGCCTGAATCGACTCACATCGAATATACCGACCGGCTGCCGAGCGTGTCAAACGGAACGAGGGGGAAAGTGTTATGATGGAAAAGTTTACAGCGCCGGAGGCCGCTCGATGATTCGTGAGCTCGCGGTCGGGTTCCTCACCACGCTCAAGTACATGTTCCGGAAGCCGGTCACCGTCAACTACCCGCAGCAAAAGGTCCCGGTCTTTCCAAAGTACCGTGGCAAGCAGGTGCTGATGCGCGATGAGAACGGCCTCGAGAAGTGCGTGGCCTGCGGGCTGTGCGCGGTCGCCTGCCCGGCCGATGCGATCTACCTGGAAGCGGCCGAGAACGACGGCACGGTGATGGCCGGGCCCCGATACGCCAAGGTGTATCAAATCAACAAGATGCGGTGCATCTTCTGCGGGTATTGCGAGGAAGCGTGCCCGGTGTCGGCGATCTTCATGGGCAAGGACTACGAGCTGGCGGTCTACAGCAAGGACGACTTCATCTGGGACAAGCAGGACATGCTCGTGCCGGCGACGACCGTCAGGCCGGCCGGCGTACTCCCGGGCGCGCCGATGCCCGAACAGCTGCCCGCAAACGCCTGACGTCACGCGAAGGTGCTGAGTGCGACGTGCCGAGTGCCAGGTGCCGTGCCGAGGGCCAAGTGGTAGGTGCGGCGCAAGGTGCCGGGCACGTGGTGGCTGGCACTTACCAGAGGACGTAGCACGCAGCACGTAGCACGCGAGCACGGCACCCAGCACGCAGCACAGAGCACCTAGCACCCGCCTCGTGTCTCCCCTGCGATTCGGCGCCGTCGGTGACGTCCATGGCGAGTTCGAGGCGCTCGCGCGTGTCATGGCGCGCCACCCGGAGGTCGCCTTCTGGGTCTCGGTCGGCGATGTTGCCTCCGATGACGGCCGCTACCCGGAGCCTGTCGCCCCTCTCTACTGGATCAAAGGGAACAACGAGGACTTCGGCTTCATCGGCCGGCTGCTCGCTGGCGACGCACACATGGAGAACCTGCGTTACCTCGCCAACGGGACGCGAGCCGAGATTGGCGGGCTGTCGGTGGCGGCACTCGGCGGCACGTTTGCGCCGACCTGGTACGACACGCCGGCCGACGCGCTGCCGTTTCCAGGCGGTTCGCCGCCGGCATCCGCTGGCGCCGCCCGTTCCCGGGCGGTTCGCGACGACAAGCGGCGGCACTTCGTCCGCGCGGAGGTCGAGGCGTGCAAGGCGATGCGCGGCATCGACCTCTTCCTGTCGCACGAGGCGCCCCGCCCCTTCTTCGTGCCCACCGGGAGGGGCCGCACGGACGCCGGAAGGACCGCGATCAACGAGGTCCTCCACGTGATGGCGCCCCGGCTCCACCTGTGCGGCCACCATCACCAGTTCCGCGACGGCGTCCGGCAGGGCGTGCGGTCGGTGGCCCTCGATGTGGTCTCGCGATCGTACCTGCTTCTCGACGCGGCGACGCTCGGTTACGAGAGGCGGGAGACCTAGCGATCGAGCAGGGATCAGGGATCGGGGGACAGGGATCAGGGCTTGCCGGTGCTTGGTCCTTGGTTCGTCGTCAGTGCTCGGTTCCTGGTCCCTGGTGAGCGCTTCTCGTGCGCAGCTTACCAAGGACCAGGAACCAGGCACCGCACCAGGGACGAAGAACGAAGGACCAGGAACCACTCGGCCCGGCCTCTGTTCCTAGGGTACAATCACACGTTCCGGACTGCACTGATGCGGCCATTTCTGCAGGCAATCGACGATCGGGTGCTGGTGTGTGACGGCGCGATGGGGACGATGCTCTATTCGAAGGGCGTCTTCGTCAACCGCTGCTTCGACGCGCTGAACACCTCGCAGCCGGACCTCGTCGGCGAAGTGCACCAGGCGTATGTCCGGGCCGGCGCTGACGTGCTCGAGACCAACACGTTCGGCGCCAACCGCATCAAGCTGGGGACGTTCGGGCTCGCCGACAAGCTGCATGCCATCAACGTGCGGGGGGCGCAGATTGCGCGGCACGCGGCGCGGGAGCAGGCCTGGGTCGCGGGCGCCATCGGGCCGCTCGGCATCCGGATCGAGCCGTGGGGCAAGATGGGCTTGGACGAGGCCGAGGAGTACTTCCGCGAGCAGGCGGCCGCGCTCCTCGAGGGCGGGGTCGACCTGTTCATCCTCGAGACCTTCCGTGACCTGAACGAGATCGGCGCCGCCATGGCCGCCGTGCGGCGCCTCTGCGACCTGCCGGTCGTCGCCCAGATGACGACCGAGGAGGATGGCACCAGCCTCGACGGCACGCCGCCCGAGCGGTTCGCGCCGGAGCTGGAGCGGCGGGGCGCCCAGGTCATCGGAGTGAACTGCAGCGTCGGGCCGGCTCCGATGCTCGAGACGATCGAGCGGATGGCGCGGGTAACCGACGCCCGGCTGTCCGCGCAGCCCAACGCCGGAAAGCCGCGCGACATCGAAGGGCGCACGATCTACCTCTCCTCCCCGGAGTACATGGCCTCGTACGCGCGGCGGTTCGTGGCGCGCGGGGTCCGTCTGGTGGGAGGCTGCTGCGGGACGACGCCCGAGCACATCCGGCAGATTGCGCCCGCGGTGCGATCGACGGCGCCGTCGGCCGGGCGCGCGCGGGGCGTGACCGTTCAGGCGTCGCAGCCAGCCGTCGAGACCGGGGTGACGCCGGTCCCGCGCGAGGAGAAGTCGCGCCTGGCACACGCGCTCGCCCGCGGCCAGTTCGTCATCATGGTCGAGCTGCTGCCGCCCAAGGGGTTCGAGGCGAGCCGGACCATCGAGCGGGCGCGCACGCTTCGCATCCGCGGCGTCGACGTGGTCACGATTCCCGATGGCCCGCTGGCGAGCGCGCGCATGAGCGCGTTGTCGACCGCCGTCCTGATCGAGCAGCAGGCGGGCATCGAGACGGTCCTCCACTACGCCTGCCGCGACCGCAACCTGCTCGGCATGCAGTCGGACCTGCTCGGCGCGCACGCCATGGGCATCCGGAACCTGCTGGTCGTGACCGGTGATCCGCCCAAGCTCGGTGACTACCCGCAGGCGACCGGCGTGTATGACGTCGATTCGATCGGGCTGACCAACGTCGTTGCGCGGCTGAACCGGGGCGTGGACATCGGCGGGCAGGCGCTGGCACAGCCGACGACGTACCACATCGGCGTGGCCGTCAATCCGACGGCGATCGACATCGAGTCCGAGGTGCGTCGGTTCGAGTACAAGGTGAAGGCGGGCGCCGAGTTCGCCGTCACTCAGCCGATCTTCGATCTGGCCGCGTTCGACAGACTGACGAAGCGCATCGAGGGCAGCCGGATTCCTGTCATCGCCGGCATCTGGCCCTTTGACAGCCTCACCAACGCGGAGTTCCTGGCCAACGAGGTGCCGGGCGTGCAGGTGCCCGAGGCCCTGCTCGCGCGCATGCGCCAGGCGGACAGCCGGGAGGCGGCCGCCGCGGAAGGGATCGCGATCGCGCGGGAGATCGTGGCCGAACTCACAGGGAGGGTACAGGGACTGCAGATCGTGACGCCATCGGGAACCGTCGATGCCGCGCTCGCGATCATGGAGGCCGCGCGCTGAGAGAGGATGCACGACGGACGCGCGGGCGGGCGTTTCTTGCTTGTCCTGCTGGGCTGGCGGGTATATAGTCCACACTTCGGGCAGTCTGTCGTTGTCGGCCACCTGGGCGGCTGTGTCGCTGGGGTCGGCCGTGTGCCCGGCTACTGGAAGGCCTCGGAGGGCCTGCATGGCGCTATTTGACCGTCACAAGAGCGACCCCGACCAGGAATTCATCTCATCTTCTGACGTCGCCACCCGCGCCCTCTCCGTCACGGCCGTCGAGAATGACTTCGTTGCCGGCGTCTACGAGAAGCTGGCTTCGGTCTACGACCTCATTTTCGGCCCGACGCTGCACCCCGGCCGGTTGAAGGCGATCCAGCGCATGGGTGTCAAGTCCGGCGACCGGGTCCTCGAGGTCGGGGTGGGCACCGGCATCAACGCGCCGCTGTATCCGGCCGAATGCTCGATTGTCGGCGTCGATCTGTCGGCGTCGATGCTCGAGAAGGCGCGCGAACGGGTCGCCCGCAAGGGGGTCCACAACATGCGGCTGCTCGAGATGGACGCGGCCGACCTCAAGTTCACCGACGATTCCTTCGACATTGTCTACGCGCCCTACCTGATCAGCGTCGTGCCGGATCCGGTTCGCGTCGCGCGGGAGATGCGGCGCGTCTGCCGGCCCGGCGGCCGCATCGTGTTCCTGAACCACTTCCGGAGCCCGAACTTCTTCCTTTCGCGTGTCGAGCGCCTCCTCTCGCCCTTCACGGTCCACATCGGGTTCAAGGCGGACCTCGACCTGCCCGCGTTCCTCGCGCAGGCCGAGCTGCAGCCGGTGTCGATCGAGAAGGTGAACGTCCCGCGAATCTGGTCGCTGGCGATCTGCGTCAAGGAATAGTGCTGAGTGCCAGGTGCTGAGTGCGAGGTGCGGTGCGAGGTGCTGAGTGCTAGGTGCGCTTGGCAGCCAGCACCCGGCACCTGCTGTCGTCTCACGTGACATTCGCGAACGGCTGATCGAGCGACGGGCTCTGGGGCGTGAGCAGTTCCGCGCCGCCGTCGGTGATCAGCAGGTCGTCCTCGAGCCGCACGCCAAACTCCTCGCGGATGTAGATCCCCGGCTCGTCGCTGAAGGTCATGGCAGGCTGCAGGGTGAGCGACTTGGTCCACCCGAACATGTTGTTGCGCACCAGGTAAGCCCACTCGTGGCCGTCCATCCCGAGGCCGTGGCCCACGCGGTGGGTGAAGTACTTGAAGCCGGGGCCGTAGCCGGCGTCCACGATCACCTTGCGGGCGGCCGCGTCGACCGCGTCGAGGGGCAGCCCCGGCTTTGCCGTCGTCATGGCGGCCGTCTGCGCCCGGTGGACGATGTCGAAGACCTGTTTCATCTTGTCGGTCGGCTTGCCGAGGATGAACGTGCGGCTGATGTCCGAGCTGTAGCCTTCCACGCTGCAGCCGCCGTCGATCAGCACGATGCTGCCTTCCCGGATCCTCTGCGGCGTGATCGAGCCGTGCGGTAGCGCGGTGTACTGCCCCACCTGCACGCTGCAGCCACCGGGGAACCCGAGCTTGGTGTGGGCCGCGGCGACCAGCCCGCCGAAGTCGTTCTGGGTCATCCCGTCCTTGAGCGCCTTGAAGGCGGCCGCGTAGGCGGTCAGCGTCACCTTCGCCGCCAGCCGCATGAGCGCGATCTCGTGCGCGTCCTTGATCATCCGGCAGCCGGCCGTGACCGGGGTCGCGCTGACCAGCTTCAGCCCGGGCGCCGCCTGGGCCACGCCGTCGCTGAAGACAAAGCGAACCGTCTCTTCGACCCCCAGCGCGCCGGTTGCAACGCCGCGGTCGGCCAGTCCGCGCGCGACGAGCGCGTACGGGCTCTCGTCCTCTTCCCAGGTTCGCAGGTCGGCGTGCCCGGCAAACGGGGAGAGCGCGATCTGTTCCTGCGCCCGGTCGGCCTCGAACGCCGGGCAGACGAAGAACGGGTCCCCCTTTGCGGGCAGAAGCATCGCAAAGAGGCGCTCGCTCAGCCCCCAGCGGATGTTGGTGAAGTAGACGAGCGAGGTGCCGCCGGTCAGCATCATCGCGTCGATGCGGCTGTCGGCCATCAACGTGCGTGCCCGGGCGACGCGGTTCAGGCGTTCGTCGTTGGTAATCGGGCGCGCTCCGTTCTTGAGCGAGGTGAGCGTAGCAATCGACGGCGGCAGTGTCGCCGGCATAGGGGCGGCTGGCCGTTGCGCCCAGGAGGGCCGGGGGACGAAGGAAAAGCCGGTCGCTAGCGAGCTCAGCCAGAGGAAACTCCGTCGTGACAGCATCAGGTCCTCCTGATTCGCGCATGGCGCATGGTGACACGCAAATCCAGACTCCGCAGATTCTACAGATCTTCGACCGAGAATCCACAGATTACACGGATTCTGCGGACTGACTCGTCAGCGGGCGAAGAGCCGCCGCGTGGCCTTCGTGCCCTTTGGCGCCGCGGCCGGCAGGCTGCGTGACTTTTCGTGTCCTTGGCGGAATCTGCGGACTACAGCCGTGAGAGGATGATGCCCGCTGCGGCCTCCGCCCCGTTGGCGGCCGGCCGTTCGGGCGGCGCCGGCTGCGCAAGCAGGGCGTCCAGGTGGGGCGCCCACCGGCCGGCGTAGAGCTCCTCGTTGCTGATGAACCGGCAGCGGGTGAACCGGGGCATGGCTGCGACGAGCACGTCGTACTCGACGAAGTGGCCGCGGGAGGTGTAGAGAATCGCGGTGTCGTTGGCGGCGCACTCCGCGACGATGCCGTAGCCGGGCTTGGTGGCGACGACGTCTACCGCAGCCACGAGATCCTCGTACCGGTACCCGGCGGCATAGAGCCCCTGCTCGTTGACCGAGAAGACGCCTTCAGGCGCCGTGCGGGCAGACCGCGAGACGTGGTCGGTCGTGACGACCGAGTAGCCGCACAGGTGAGCGACCGTGTCCAGGTCGAAAAGGTCGAGGCCGTAGCCGCCGTAGGAGAGCAGCACCAGTCGCCGGTCGGGCGGGAGGCCGAGGGCCCTTCGCACTTCCTTGCGGCCGCGCGCCGACCGCCGGGCGATCAGCGGGAGGTTGCGGACCTCCGGGAACGCGTCGAACCCACCGGACATCGGCAGCCGGAGAGCCAGCGAGGCTGTGCTGTACGCGGCGCGAATGGTGTCGACAAGGCCGGGCGCCTCCCACAGGTGCGCCGCGTACCCTTCGTAGATCCAGTCCCACGAGAAGTTGCCGAGCGCGATCGAAGGGACGCCGGCACTGGCGGCCCCGGCGAAGGCAAGCGGCGGGATGTCGCCCACGACCAGCGCCGCGGCGGCCTGCTCGAGGAACCGCGCCTCGCGCGCCGCCCTGTCGGCTAGATCCGCATGAAACGCTGCCGCCTGCCTGATCGTCTCGCGCTCGTCCAGGTGCAGGCTGTCGATCTGCACCACGCCGGTGTCGCACTCGACCCCCTGGACCTCGATGGGCCGGGCAAGGGTGAGGTCGAAGAGCCAGCGGCGCGCCGCGGTCCGCACGACGACCCGCAGATCGTCGCGGCGCGTGAGGAGGACGTTGATGACCTCGATGTCGCGCGAGGCGTGGCCGAAGCCGTGACCGGAAATGTAGAAAACGACCGTCACGGGCGTGTCCGTCCTTGGTTCCTGGTCCTTGGCTCTTGGAGCGGTTCTTCGTGCGTGGTTCCTCGTCGGGCTCGCCCCAGCCGCAGAACCAGGAACCAAGGAACCCGCACCAAGAACGAAGGGGCAAGCACCAAGGACGACATGCGTCAGGCGCCCCTGGTGCTGACCGGCATCGGCAGCGCAACCCGCAGCACGTCCTCGAGCGTCGTCACCGGCACGAAGGTCATGTCCTTCTTCACTTCCTCGGGCAGCTCGGCCAGGTCCGGCGCGTTCCGCTCCGGCAGGATGAAGGTCTTGATGCCGTGACGCCGAGCGGCGAGCGCCTTCTCGCGGATCCCACCGACGGGCAGCACAAGCCCGCTCAGCGTGATCTCGCCGGTCATCGCCACGTCCTCGCGCACCGGCTCGTTGCGCGCGGTCGAGAGGATCGCGGTCGCCATCGTCACCCCGGCCGACGGCCCGTCCTTGGGGATCGCGCCCGCCGGCACGTGCACGTGCAGGTCCTTCTTCTCGAGGAAGTCTGGCGGGATGCCGAGCTCCGAGGCGTGCGCGCGGATGTGGCTCACGGCCGCACGCGCCGACTCCTGCATGACGTTCCCCAACTGGCCGGTGAGGATGATGGTCTCTTTGCCTCCGGGCAGCAGGGTCGCTTCGATGAACAGCACGTCGCCGCCGGTTTCCGTCCACGCCACGCCCGTCGCGACGCCGGGCCGTGACGTACGGAAGGCGACCTCGCCGTGGAAGCGCGGCGGGCCGAGGTACTCGGGCAGGTCCTTCTCGTCGATCCGGGTCGGCTCCGCTGCCGGCGTCCGGCCGTCGTCCGAGGGCGGCAGCGCCGCGACGCGGGCGGCGATCTTCCGCGCGATCGTCCCGACCTGGCGCTCCAGGTTGCGCACGCCGGCCTCTCGCGTGTACTGCGAGATGATCCCGCCGAGCGCGGCGTCGGTCAGCTCGAGCGTGTTGGCGGGTAGGCCGTGCTCCGCGAGCTGGCGCGGGATCAGGTAGCGGCGCGCGATGTGGGTCTTTTCCTCCTCGGTGTACCCCGGCAGCGAGATGGTTTCCATCCGGTCGAGCAGCGCCGGGTGCACGGTGCCGAGCTGGTTCGCCGTGGCGATGAACAGCACGCGCGAGAGGTCGTAGTTGACCTCGAGGTAGTGGTCCCGGAAGCTGTTGTTCTGGGCCGGATCGAGCACCTCGAGCAGCGCCGCGGCCGGGTCGCCCTGGAAGCCGGCGCTGACCTTGTCGATCTCGTCCAGCATGAAGACCGGGTTCGCCGAACCGGCCTGCTTGAGCGCCTGGATGATGCGCCCCGGCAGCGAGCCGATGTAGGTCCGGCGATGGCCTCGGATCTCGGCCTCGTCACGCACGCCGCCGAGCGACATCCGGACGAACGTGCGGTTCATCGCCCGCGCGATGGACTGTCCCAGCGAGGTCTTCCCGACGCCCGGGGGCCCGACGAAGCAGAGGATCGGGCCCTTCATGTCGCCCTTCAGCTTCCGCACGGCGAGGTACTCGACGATGCGCTGCTTCACCTTGTCCAGGTCGTAGTGATCCTCGTCGAGCACCTTGCGCGCCTCGGCCGGGTCGAGCCGGTCCTCGGTCGTGGTCGTCCACGGGACGTCGAGGATCCAGTCCAGGTAGGTCCGTACCATCTGGTACTCGGGCGACGCCGGCGTCATCCGTTCGAGCCGGTCCACCTCGCGCATCGCGACGGTTTGGACCGCTTCGGGCAGCTTCGCCTTCTCGATGCGATCGCGCAGGTCCTTGGTCTCCGCGCCTTCGGTCTCGCCCAGCTCTTCCCGGATCGCCTTGAGCTGCTGGCGGAGGTAGTACTGGCGCTGCGCGTCGGTCATCTCCTGCTGCGCCTGCGACTCGATCTTGCCCTTCAGCTCGAGCAGCGAGATCTCGCGGTTGAGCGCGGCCGCGACGGCCTGCAGCTTCACGGTCAGGCGGTCTTCCTCGAGCAGGAGCTGTTTGTCCTCGGGCTTCATGTCCAGCAGGCTCGCCAGCAGGTAGCAGAGCCGCAGCGGGTCGTCGATGCTCATCACCATCGCCCGCAGCTCCTGCGACAGGCCGCTCGCCAGCGACATGGCGCGGTCGATCAGGTCGCGCAGGCTGCGCACGTACGCTTCGATCTCGATCGACGTCTCGGCGACCTCCGGGATCTCGCGAACGGCGGCCCGCAGCGTGGTGTCGTGCCGCGTGATCTCGTCGGCGCGCGCGCGGACCAGGCCTTCGACGATGACGTGCACGGCGTTGGCCGCCTTTGCCATCTGCCGGACGACGCCGACCGTGCCGACGCGCGTCAGATCGCCCGGCCCCGGGTCCTCGGCGTCGCCTTCCTGCTGCAGCAGCAGGATCAGCCGATCGGCGGCCAGCGCGCGGTTGACCGATTCGATCGACACCGGCCGGTTGACCGCCAGCGGCTGGAGCGTCAGCGGAAAGACGACCGTGCGCCGCAGCGGCAGGACCGGAAGCTCCTTCGGAAGAGCAGGGGCCGGATGGGAAAGGGAATTGGACGGATTGCGTTCGTCAGCCATGAGCGTCGTCTCGACCGCGGCCGCCCCGAGGCGGGCCTCACACTGGTGTCGACTCTATTCTCGCACAGGGCCGGGCTCGGTCACGTCGCCGGCCGCCCGCCCCTGCCAGCCGATCAGGCAGCAAACCCCGCTCCATTGGCCCGGATTATGCGCGCCATTCCTGAACAATCCGGGCTAGGATAGAGGCATGGCCCTCCAAGAACGCGACTTCTTTACGGAGCGGACGGAAGCCAAACCGGCCACCTACACCTGTCCTCGCTGCCGTCATCGCGACGAGTATCAGGTGCGTTGGATCCGCCGGACCAAGAAAGAGCGGACCCCGCCCGGCGCCGATGAGCGCGATCGCGCCCTGTTCGCGAAGCTGCGCGACTACCTGGTCCGCGTGGACGACGACGTCGTGTGCAAGAAGTGCCAGCGGAAGTTCGAGATCCCGTCGCACCAGTCAATCGCGATTCTCTAGCGGCACCACCCTCCACCAGCGCACGCGTCGCGCGTACTCGAGGTACGCGGCACCGAAGGCCCGCCGCAGCAACCGCTCTTCCCAGTGGATCGCGACAAGCAGGTACACCGTGCTGACGCCGGCGAACAGCAGCCGGCTGTTCGTAGGCGAAGTAGGCGAGCGAGAACCCAAACGCGACGCCGCCGAGCCACGCATAGGCGGCGGCGAGGCGAGAAAAACGTAAGGACTGTGCGCTGTCCAACATGTTCGACGTGGTGATTTCCGGCGCAGGGCCGGCAGGCTCGATTGCGGCGGACTTGGGGGATGCG
>Ga0315282_10005641_pt1 | contig 21247 bp, 12 predicted proteins | sample YL17G07_20_MG_FD_203693 | JGI IMG/M metagenome (GOLD analysis project Ga0315282, IMG submission 203693) | Sediment microbial communities from Yellowstone Lake, YNP, Wyoming, USA - YL17G07_20 | ecosystem: Environmental > Aquatic > Freshwater > Lake > Sediment | place: USA: Wyoming | collected... | reverse complement strand
TCTACTGCCTTCCCGACTTCATGACGGAATCAGTGCATTGCGTTCAAGAAATAAAGCTGTCAAGAGAAACCATAAACAATGTTCTTGCAAGGAATAATCAAAACGGGTATCAGCATGAGTTTAAGCGCTGGAAGTTCTTCAGGGCAAAGGCGATTGATGAGCTTTGGCAAATCGACTTCAAGGGACTCTTCACAGTACAGGGCAAGAAGTACTGGTTTCTGGTCTGCATAGACGACTACAGCAGGTTTATCGTTTCAGCGGAGCAGTTTGATCATGAACTCACAGCGGCTGAGGTTACAGCGGTTTTAGAAAAACAGGAAAAGCAGCAGAGGCTTCCGAAGGCTATTTTGTCTGATCATGGATCGCAGTTTAAGGAACAGTGGAAACAATGGTGTAGCGGGCATTATGTGGAAGCGCATTTTGCTCATCCTTCTTATCCGCAGGACAAGGGCAAGGTTGAACGGTGCATTCAGAGCTTGAATCGAGAGTTCATTAATCCTCTGCGGAAGTTTCCTGGATGGCTTAAAGGCAAAATAAGCGACTATAAGGACTGGTTTAATCATTCACGTTTTCACAGAGGCGTAAAAGCGTTCCCTGCAGAGCTCTACAAGTGTAACGTTGGAAAGTTGACATGACAGGTTGAGAACGAAACCTTTTTTCTTCCAGTAGATTAATATGTTTCACGAGTTTTCTTCGATTTGCAGGGTATTGTAATGATCTACCAATGGGTCGATGTGAACGTAGACTTGAATTCGGTGGTGGACATTGTGAAATGCTTCTTTGAAACTGAGGGATTCAAGAGCCGAATAGATGAATTGGACGATGGATACATGGTTTTGGCATCCAAGCGTGTCAACGACGAATCCAACGCTGTTTTTGTTGAGGTTCGCGGCAGGCGAGGGGATATCCAAATTGAATTTTCTGCGGGTAATCATGGGCGTTCACTCGCGATGTTGGGTCCGTTGATAACCTTTTTCGGATTTGGCGTCATTCTTCGGAAAGAAATGAAAAAGTCTGATTTCTTCGAAAGTCTTGAAAGAAGCTTTTGGAATTACATGGAAAATGCTCTTGCCAAGTTCAAGTTTTCAAAGAAAAACGGTTGAAAATAAGTTGCCAAAGCTTAAATACGGGTGGAAGTTAGCTTACTTTGCAGGTAGAATACGGGGCTTGGCGTCTCATGGGACTTCGAACATACATCGTCAAGAGAGTAATCTACTCTTTTATACTCGTTCTCATCGTGATATGCTTGAATTATGCCATATTCTTTGCAATGCCAGGCGATCCGTATGCGCTTTTCATAAATCCCTTACACCTGAAGAAAGAGCAGGAAGAAGCGTTGAGACAGTACTGGGGTGCAAACGACCCACATTGGGTGAGGCTTTTCAAATTTATCAATAACCTCTTGCGGTTCGATTTTGGAAAGTCGACCATGAATCTTGGGTCTGTCACAGAAGAGATGACCCATAGGATTCCCTGGACGCTACTCTTGCTTGGCACCTCAACAGCACTTGCCACAATTATAGGCATACTCCTAGGCTGTATAGTGGCTCATAGGAGAGGTGGAACTGTTGACACCGTCTCAGTCTTAACTGGGCTAACGTTCTTCTCACTTCCAACATTCTGGATTGGAATTATGCTCATATTGATTTTCACTTATGGTCTAGGCTGGTTTCCACATGCTTTTGCTTGGCCTTCAGAATGGGGTTCGCCTACTATCCCGTTTCCGAACCCTTTAAACGTGACGTCTCAGACAGCCGGTGGGGTCTTGAGCGTAACTATTAATGTCGATTCAATCGAATCGCTGAGGTTTTTCTGGGGATATTTTAGTCATGCTTTTATGCCTATTCTTACGCTAACGCTTTTTCAGTACGGAGGCTTTCTGCTGTTAACAAGAGCCACTATGATTGAAGCGCTCACAGAGGATTACATCGTTACGGCTAGGGCTAAAGGCATCGACGAGAGGACAGTTGTATTGAAGCACGCGTTGAAGAATGCTTCACTGCCCATTATTACACAAACAGCTCTGTACTTCGGAGGCGTACTTGGAGGTGCTATCATAACAGAGCGAGTCTTTTCTTGGCCTGGTGTAGGCGGGTGGATTTTTAATGCAATAAATAGCCGTGACTATTTTGTGATGATGGGCACTTTCTATGTATTAGCATTGTCCATGATTATCGCTATTTTCATAGCTGACCTATTGTATGGGTTTGTGGATCCTCGAATCCACTATGGGTGATTTCATGTCGACACGAGGAGAAAGGATTTTCTTCGCATTCAGACGTTTTTCGCGGTTTCTAAAAGTGTTCATGAAAAGCAAGCGTGGCATATTTGGTCTGGGCATAATCATGTTCTTTGCTCTCCTAGCATTGCTCGCACCGATTATCACTCCATATAACCAGTTGGGAGAGGATCCTAAGAATCCCGGCATGGGACTAGCCAGCAGTATGTCGGCTCCCAGCTGGTTAAGAACCCTGCCAACGGGACTTGGTGGGCAACCGACCTTAAGCGAGAATTTTGTCGTAGTTACCGATCCGAGCCTCACTAGTCCTGAGTGGAGGTGGCCTGAAGGAGAATGGAATGTGTCAATATCCCCAGAAGTAGGCATCACTGGGCCCATGGCAAACGTAAGCATTGATGTGAGGCGCAGCTCGACAGGAGGCTTTCCCACAGCCAATAGCAGCTGCATTATTATTACTTTCAGGAGAAACGGTTCTCCTACATACATGAATGTTAGCATTCGATTGTACAAGGAGTTTGACTATCCGTATTTAGGGCCTCCTGGAACTGGAAGGGCGACCGGAACGGTGCTTGTTGATGGGACTAAACATATAGAGACCGCAAGTGTGTTTAACCGTACTTCGGGTCATAAAGATTGGATTAATACCTCGGTATTTGACGTAGCGGGAGAATGGCGATTTTTTGCTGAAGGGAATGGGGGCTACCAGACCTTGTGGAGCGAGGGCGCGCTGTCGAATGATTGGGTCATTGTAAGTCCATTGGTTGAAACACACTACGCTTTTCCCAGCAAAGGCCGATATGTATATGGTGTGGATGTACTTCTCTACGATTGTTACAATGTGACTGAAAATGTCGAAACTGAAGTGCGAGTAGATAATGTTGAATTGACATTGGTGGGAAATTCTTGGGGATTGCTTGGTACAGAGTACTACGGGAAAGATCTCTTTGCTCAGCTTGCTTACGGTTCACGAATATCGCTTTATGTTGGGTTGCTCTCCGCAGCGCTGAGTGTAGGGATTGGGCTCGCCGTCGGTCTAGCTGCCGGCTATCTTGGAAAAGCTGCCGATGAAATTATGATGCGAGCATCCGACATTCTAATCGTCTTGCCTGGTCTCCCACTGTTGATCGTGCTTTTTTTCGTTCTAGGCGCTTCCATTGAAAATCTAATAATTCTGAACGGTCTTCTTGGGTGGATGGGATTCGCCAAAGTGGTTAGGTCACAAGTGCTAAGTATAAGAGAGCGGCCGTACATAGAGGCGGCCAAGGCTGCTGGGGCAGGGTCACGACGCATTATTATCAGGCATATTCTCCCGAATGTGATGGGCCTTGTCTATGTTACGTTAGCCACAACCGTTCCCGGAGCCATAGTGTCTGAGGCTGCTTTAAGCTTCCTCGGCTTTGCCGATCCTAACAGGATGTCTTGGGGCAGAATGCTTGCTGAAATGGAAGAACACAACGCTGCCACGAAGTTGTGGTGGGTGCTTCCTCCAGGTATTTGCATTGCGTTGATATGTGTCTCGTTTATTCTCCTTGGTTACGCCCTCGATGAAGTTCTCAATCCTAGGCTAAGGCTTCGCCGCTAGAACCTCTCGATGCTGCTTTTCTACTGTAACATTTTTCCATAAACCTTTAATATATGCGTAGCAATTACTACAACTGCTTAGAAGAAAGGAGAGAGAAAAATGAAACAAAAGACAGTATTAATTGCTTTGGCTATGCTCATAACTATACTGATAACGACTTTTCCCATTGGTATTGTAAGCGCTTGGGAATACTCTAACACTACCATCAAAAATCCGCAGACTGATAATATCAGCGAAATGTTTGGTCCAATGGCAGATCACGTGCAGATCAAAATGTACACTGACGAGATATCTGAGTTTACCGGCCTTGAGCTGAAAGAAATCGACGTAACAGACTGGCCAGTTGATGCTACGCACTATCCGCGTTGGGTTGACCAAGATCCCTACAACTCCAGCATCGCCGTCGTGGACACGGGACCAGAATACGGAATGTATATACTGGACATGAGAATGAACAATGAGACACGAATCTACAAACAGGTTGGAGCGAGCGTAGGCGCAGACCTGGGGCCCAACCCTGCTTACACGGCGCCTTTCGGAAACCCGATGGCCGACGTCTGGCTCAGACGCGCCATAGGAGCATGCAAGGACAGGAAGTACGTGGTCGAACAGATAGTGAGCGGCGGCGTGCTGCCACTGCTGGCCTCCCCACTCTACAGCGTGGTCAACGACCCACCCTACACGGGCTGGGGCCTTTCAGAACTCAACCCCACCGGTGCATATAAGGAATTAACATACGCAAAGGCTGACGGCTCCAACAACTGCACTCTGGCCAACTGGATCCTGGACACTCACGGCTACCCGATAGTCGCCGGCAAAAGAACCAAGGGCGGCGTTCCCTTCTACATAGAGTTCTATTACAGAACCGATCACACGTATCGAAAACTGTTCGCTGAAAGACTATATAAATGCTTGACAGATGCTCCGCCTGCTGGCCTAGGCTTAGACGTTCACTTCATCGGTGTGACTTCTGCTGGCGGGCGTCAGAATGTCATGGCGGACAAGAAGGGACACATGTACACGGGAGGCTGGGGCTTAACAACAGATCCTGACCATCTGTACTACCTGTTCCACATAAACAACTACTTCCACCCAGGAAGACCCATGAACTACATGTACTATCCAGGCGACTACGCCCAGATCAAAGTCCCATACGACGGCTGGCAGTACAACTACACTAACGTCCCATCGCTGCTGGTAACGGTGAACTGGGGTGCAGCGCAAAATGCACCATACCAGATAGACTTCAGCGACTACGATAAAACATGGAACAAGAACGACATGGTGTGGGTTCACCCGCAGAACTACTGGAGCTGGGAAATGATGATCGCGCCGAACTACGCGCGAGCCTTAGATGCTGCTCACAAGTCCGAGTTGGCGCTGGCCTTCTACGAAATCGGCGATCCCGTGTGGGCTTCAAGGAGCTTCACCGCCTTCGCCAGAAACTACACAGGCCCCGAACCCAACTACACAGGAAAGGCATGGAAGGGCGTCGTCAACCAAAAGGGCTTCGGAGTATGGAGCACAAGATCCTTCTACAACATGCACACGGCCGGAGACCAATTCGGCGACGGAACCATGACGATAAGATGGGCATTCCGCCAGCCGACGATGTCGCTGAACCCGATCTACGCTGAATGGATCTGGGACTGGTACGTGCTTAACCAGGCGTACGACTCTGGAATAGGCTTAGACCCGTACGTGAACAGCATTGAAGTACCAGATCTTTGCTTGGTTCCGCCGGAGCTTTCCACTTGGGACGGCAGTACCCTAGGCTTGGGAACATGCAGCAAAGTGACGTTCCACCTCCGCCACGACTTAGTCTGGTCTGACGGCGTGCCACTGACGGCCAGCGACTTCGTCTTCAGCTGGGGCGGACACAAAGTTGCAGGATCAATCGCCAACCTGCTAGACGCGACAGGCCAACCCCCAGCATACTGGGACGGCCAGATCGCCGACATGCTCTCAGTCGCCGCTCCTGACCCGTTCACCGTCATCGTCTACATGGATGTTTATGCCTACTTCGCGACCCACAGCATGTCAGGCTTCAACATAGTCCTACCCGAACACGTATGGAAGCCCATAATCCTAGCTGGCACCGCAACAAATCCGTGGAATCAACCCTGCGTCGTCGCCGGAGGTTATAAAATCAGGAGCACCGCTCAGCCAACCTTGGACATATGGCTTGACGCTAACACGCAGCACTTCCAGTACCGCAAGCCGTTAATGATTTGGACCGACCAGAAGCCTTCAACCACCCCAGGCGTCCTAAGCCTAGGACAAACACACTGGATCTTCCCAGGCGGTTCAGATACGGCCGATGTCACGCTTGACCTGCACATACACAACCAGTACGTCTACGAAAACGGGACATACAAGGAGAACGTATATCGAGACACGTGGCTCGACGGATACAAGAACGTGACACTGTGGAAGTGGAACCATCAAGGCTGCCCCAACGACATTACCCAGTACACCCAGGTTGATGGGCTTATAGAAAACATGACGCGTTGGCAAGCCAAGTTCTGCGAACCAATCGACCAACCGATAAGTCTAGGACCACTGTTACCAGACTGGTACTACACGAGAGTCGACGTATACGTTGACAGCCTAAGCATAGGTCCCCAACTCGTTTGGACCAACACAACCAATGTTAACTTGACAGCACCGATTAGCAGCGAATGGGATGGCCACACATTAACCAGCTGGATCGACAAGGACAGAAATGGCCAACTAAGTGTCTCAGACTGGATCGATGACCAACTCGGCAACTTCTGGAAAGTCGAAGCCCTAGTATGGAACCCCGTTCTCCACGTGTGGGAGATGGAGGTCAAAGTGCTATTGCCCACACAACTCAACCCGTTCTACGGCCACGTCTACACCTACAGGGAGTACTTCCTCGTCACACTCAGATACGACTACACGGGCCTGCTCTGGAAGCCATGCCCACCAGCCACAGCCGCCTACCAGCCAATGGCAGACTTGACGGTTGACATGAAGGACATTCGTGGAGCCGCCAAGTGCTTCGGCGCATACCCAGGCCACCCAAGATGGAACCCGCAGGCAGACATGGTCCCCGACTTCGTCGTCGACATGAGAGACATCCGAGCAATAGCCAAGAACTTCGGCTGGAGCGCACCAGCATAAAACTGGAAACCAAACAAACAACCCCCCCTTTATTTTTTGACAAAAACCGTTTTATCGTTCAAGACTTCCTCGAATAGAAGATAATTCCAAAACACTTAAATTCCCAAACAGCCATGATATTCTTGCTTAAAAATAAAGGAGAAGGGAGAAATCATAATGAAAGATATACGAATTAAAGCGCTAGTAGTGCTAATCACTGCAATGCTTCTCGTAAGCGTAACTCCAGCTTTCGCAGTCACACCTCACCCTGCAAATGCCATGTGGATTGAGCCGACGTCAGTAAGCCTCACAACAGCGAATCCATTGTATACAATCGGTTACCTATTCAACGTCACTCTATATGTCAACGTGTCCACTACTCAATTGATCGGCGCGTGGCAAGCTAAGGTTCTGTTTGATCCAACACAGTTGCAAGTAGTGGCCCTGGGTCTAACCAAAGGCACTCAAAGTGAATGGTTATTCGGCAAGAGTACTTTCCATCCTGACCCTACGGTCGACAACACCACAGGCTACGTGTTAGATGGTGAATCAATGGTTGGACCATCTATACTCAGCCCCGGCTCAGGAAGCCTCGATTGGATAACGTTCAATGTAACAAAAGTTCCACCGAAAAGCGAGGCTCTATCAAGTGTTATTGATATTACCACAACGTATCCAGGTAAAACGTATGTCCTAGACGATAGCGAAAAAACAATTGTCATGACAACCAGCAACTGTAACTACAGCTTCACTTGGGAGGCTCCGCCAAGCCCATCTGTCGAAGTGTCACCATCAACTCCAATAGTCTTCGGACCCAACCCACCTTCCGCTGTGGGACAAGCCTTCCCCGTCGAGATCTACGTCAGAAACTTGGCCCAAGCTTGGGGCATGGTAAACGCCTCTTTCACGCTGAGCTTCAACACAACTCTGATCGACATCGTCGGCCCACTGTCGACAGACAACGTCAGCATACCCGCGTTCTGGCAAGGACCTAACACTGTGACCAAGAACCACCCACAAACGCCATATGACAACGTGACGATCTTCGTTCAGAATCCCACGTCCACGCCGAGCGGAGATGTCTTGCTCGCAACCATCACGTTCACGGTGATGCACCAACTCGCAGCTCCGCCGGCTCCATCAGGCTTCACCGAGACAAGCCCGCTACATCTCAGCGACATAGTCCTCTGGGACGCACCAGACCAGATAATACCCGTCAGCTCCACAGTAGACGGGGAAGTGCGCATCATAGCCTTGAGGCTTCTGGAGCTTGCGTGGCTTGAAGTGAACCCGCCGAGCGTAACGATGGGACCGACACCAGTAGTCGGACAGACCTTCAGCGTCGACATAGTCTGCAAAGGCTTGGACAGATTCTGGTTTGCTACTGCTTACCAGTTCCGAGTGTTATACAACCACACCTTCCTAGATGTGGCTTCAGTAACCGAAGGACCGATGTGGCAGAGAAAAACAGGGGCAGATGACGAATGGACCAACAAAACCTCCGTCGACCTAGCAAACCCAGTTGGCAGCCGATGGAACACCTACGTAATTGACGCATGGACCGACAGGGACCTAAGCGGCAACCTAACCGTCGGAGACTGGATTGACATCCACGATGTCGCAGTGGTTCCCAACCCACCGTATGATGATCACACGTGGGTAGTCACGTCCCTAGACACCACGTGCAAACCATATGACATGAAAGTCAGCGTTCAGCTATGGAACTTGTACGGAACTTTCTTCATAAATGGTAACGAGTACGACCCCTTGTTTGACTACTACGGGACAGGGCAATGCTGGAACGTCTATGCATCTGACATGCTGCTGCCAGGAACTGGCGGATGGGATATGCCAGAATTTCCAAACTGCGACAACGTTACAGGGGACGTGCTGGCCACGATCACCTTCGTGGTCACGAAGCAGCTGTGCCCCTACAACTATACAAGCGGGCTAAACATCATAGCCTTCATGAGCCCACCAGACTTACCTACACCCGAACCTGGCCTCCCATCAAACGACGGACATGAGGCCTTCCTCGACAAGGATGGAAACTACATAGACACAGACTACTCCAAATACGTTCACGGAAGCGTAACAGTCATAGGCAACTACCCGGCAACTGGCAGAGTAATCGACGTCTACGGTGGAGCCAAGAACGATGGCTACTGGGCAGGATACCCCGCGGCGTTCTCATCAACTTGGGGTGGACAAGGACTAGGCTGGATAAACGAAACTGACATGACCTTCCATGGCGCATGGATGGACTTGGTCTTCCCACAATCAGAAGTGACACTCTACGCAAACCTGACTTACAACTTCTGGCCTATACAGTCCAAAGAGGTAGGCTTCGAGATAGAAGGTCCATACACCAAGCTTCCTAATGGTACGCTCGTTCCCTCGCCGCGCTGGTACATCTTGGCCAAGTATACGGCCACAACCGACGAAAACGGCGTCGCAAAGGTAACCTTCAGAATGCCATGGCCATGTGACGACCCAGACAGCATAACAGGCATATGGAAAGTGACAGCTACAGCAACCGTAGCCGACGTAGAAATAAAGGATGTCCTAATATTCTACTACGAACGTCCCCTCTACATAACAAAGGTCACCACAGACAAGTATTCATACCTCCACGGAGAAACCGTAGTAATAACAATCCTGTACCACACACACTCTGTGCAGACATACCCGGCGCTGTTCTCAGCAGTGCTAACAGACGACTTGGGCGTGCCAGTAGGCATCGCACTGATCCAGACGACCATAGGAGGAGCGGTCTTCTGCACATGGAAAGACGGAAAAGTGAAGCTGAGCATAGAAATTCCAAAGTACGCGTACGCAGGCTACGGCTACGTGCATGTTAACTGCTTCGACAAAGACCCAACCGAAGGCGGAGAACCGTACGTCAAAGAATACAGAGACGTACCGCCAGTGCTGTATCCATCCGGCCACTTAAGCGACATACCAGAAATCCAGATCAACCCCTACTAGAACAAACAGCGAACCTAACATCCCCTTTTTTTGTTTTTTCCGATTAGAATTACATTCAAGAAAGTTTATTAGCAATCCCCCCTACCAATAGACAGCGTGGTGAGAAAAGAAATGAGCGCGAAAAACAAAGGGCGCAAGTTTTTCACATTGACAGTTTCAGCCCTGCTGATCTTCACGGTCGCAATAACAACCACAGTAACCCTTTTGCCTAGCACACAAGCCGTCCTCGACATAACCGCGCAAACAGACCAGGCAACCTACGTACTACGACAAAAAGTGACTATAGGAGGAAACATAACACTAGGCGGATCCCCCGTAAGCAACATGGTCACAATAGTACAAGTCACTAACCCACTCAACACATCATTTATCTACAGAACCCTCCAGATTGGAAACCCAACGCAAACATGGCCGATAAGCATCACAAACATGTACCTGTCCCCGATGGGCAGCAACGACCCAATAAACACGGTCAAAACGAACTCGGAGGTAAGGGCTCACATGACATTCAGTAACATACAGTTAACAGCCAGAACAGTTTACATGACTTTCACAGCCTTCGACGCAAACATGGTGCCACTCGGCGCAGCAGCGTTTACGGGCATAATAGACCCAGGCTTGTCAATGTCGCCGACTTTCTCACTGTCGATACCGTCTTGGGCTTGTCCAGGACGAGCCCTATTGACTGCAAATGCCTACGACGGTGAACCCAGAGGAGGCGGAATAGCCCTCAGCTTGGAGCTAGCCTCATATTTCTGCATCAGTAGAAGGCAACAAGGGATGCTGCAATATCCAGCACTTCCGCCACCTCCCCCTCAGACGACGCCGGGCATCTACAGCACGAACATAACTTTGCCTCCAGATCCTCGAGCTGGACAATACGGGGTTTACGTCCTGGGCCAGGCTATCCCAGCCGGATTGTCCTCCGCATCCACATCATTCAACGTTCAGGACAGCACAGGATACCCTCCGCAGACCTCATTCGTGTTTTGGCCTGCAACACCCTACATGAACGTGACGGTAAACTTTGACGCATCCTCATCCACGGCAGAAGGTTCAGGCGACAAGATAACGAAGTACGAGTGGGACTTCGGCGACGGAACCCCAAGAACAATCAAGACGGGGAACCCTCCTAACCCCACAGCAGACCATACCTACCAACAAAAGGGAACATTCATCATTGTCTTGAACGTCACAGACAATGAAGGCTTGTGGTCCACTGCTTCGAAGCCGATAAAAGCAATTCCAGAACGCGCATGGCCCACAGCCAACTTTACATGGACCCCGGAAAACCCTCTAATAAACGAGACAATAACATTCGACGCTTCAAACTCAACAACCGGCTGGAGCGAAAAAACCCAAAGCTACAGCCCCATACAAAACTACACTTGGGACTTCGGCGACGGAAACAACAAAACAACCCTTACGCCCACAACAACACACAATTACACAAGCTTAGGGAGCTACACAGTACAGCTAGCAATAGTCGATGCGGACGGAAGAACTAACATGACGACAGCTTTAGTGCAAGTGCTGAACGCCACGATAAAAATCTACGACTTCAACGGCGACGGCGTCATCGACATGAAGGACATCCGCAGAGTGGCAAAAGCCTTCGGGGCCACACCTGGCAGTCCAAACTGGGATCCCGTGGTGGACACCAACGGCGACGGCGTCATCGACATGAAGGACATCCGCCCAGTCGCCAAAAACTTCGGAAAAGACCCCTAACCCTCCTTCCGGTTCTTGTTCCTAGGGAACAAGTCACACTGCCCAGCAAGACTATGATAGAACATTGTTCCAAAACCTTTAAGACTACAGCTTTAACTGTTAATATTGTTGACAAGAGGAGAAGGACATGTACACAAAAAACAGAAAAGTATTAGTACTTTCTCTAATCGCAATGGTGCTCACAGCTGTAACTGCAACAACGAGAATCGTGGCTCCTGCATTTTCTGCACCAACCACGCAGCTTCTCATAATACCCAACAGCATAGTGAACGCATCTTTGGCGCCTGGGTCCACCATCATAGTCAACGCAAGCGTCACCGATGTCGCAGATCTCACCACATGGCAAGTCAAAATCTTCTACGACCCATCGATCCTAAACTGCACAAATGCATGGTATCCTACGGATCACGTGTTCGCAGGCAAGGGCACTGTGCCAGTCACCCCGATGATAGACAACACAATCGGCTATGTATCGCATGGCAACACCCTTTCGGTCGGTCAGACAAGCTTCACTGGAAACGGGACACTATGCCAAGTAGAATTTCAAGTCTTAAGCCGTGGAAACTGCAGTCTGCAGTTCTCGACGCCTTATGGAGGAAGCACTTTCCTCTGGGACTCCACCGACAGTCTAATCTCTGCCACGGTTAAAGATGGATACTTCGATAATAGAGAAGCTGTTCCAATAACATACACGCTGACAATAACCTCAACAGCGGGAGGAACGACCAACCCGCTACCCGGCCCGCATCAATACGCTCAAGGAACAGTCGTCCAAGTAACAGCAACCCCAGACGCAACCCACATCTTTGACCACTGGGAACTAGACGGTTCAAATGTGGGATCTGCCAACCCAATAAGTGTGACTATGAACTCCGATCACACCTTAAACGCAGTGTTTACTCTGTTGCCGGCCGAAGGAACCAAGATCTACGTAGATCCTCCAGAGATAATTGACCCAACATTGGGACCATCATCATCCTTCTCGATTAACATAACCATCAACCACGTCGCAAACATGCACATTTGCCAATTCAACCTCACATACGACCCCAACATCATCTCATGGATGGGCATCGAATTATTCAGAATTCAAAATCAACCTCCGTCACCGAAAGTTATTTCAGACGATCTGGCAGGATACCTGTGGATCAAGCTTACATACGCGAACCCAGTTACGATAGTCACCCAAACCGGCCTAGCGAGGATAACGTTCCACGTTAACGCTTATGGAGCAACCTATCTGAACTTGACAGACACCCAACTCACAGATTTCGCCGGGCAACCAATAACTCACACGGCAGTACGGGGCTTCTTCGCAACACTCATCCAAGACTTGGCCGTAACAAATGTGGTTCCCTCTCGCAACTGGGTCTACCAGGGCTGGCTGGTATACATAAACGTGACAGCTAGGAACTTGGGGAACATGAATGAGTCTTTTGATGTTAACGCGACTTATGACAGTAGTGTGATCGGCACTCAGCACGTTACAGATCTTCCCCCTGGTGTGGAGACAACCTTAACCTTCACTTGGGGCACTTCCTCAGTTACTCCATGCCACAACTACACCATAAACGGCGAATGCGTCGTGCTGCCGTTCGAGCAGAACACAACCAACAACGTATGTACCGATGGCAACGTGAAAGTAAGATTCATGGGAGACATAGACGGAAACGGTAGCGTTGACATGATTGACATACGCAGAGTAGCAAAAGCCTTCGCGTCATACCCAGGACATCCAAGATGGGACCCCGATGCCGACTTGGATCAAAGCGTTTTCATCGACATGAAGGACATCCGTCTAGCCGCCGTAAACTTCGGAAAGGGATGCACTCCTTAACCGCAAAACCTTTATCCATTTTTTTAGGAAAAACTTTAAACGCCAACAGTTCCTAAATAAAAGGTAGCTAAAATCGTGAGGAGTGAAAAGGAAAATTGAAAACAAATCTGAAGAACGCAACAATTACATTTCTTGGCATCACATTTCTTCTGCTATACACATTTCCAGTTCACGGAGAAATAAGTGAACCTCATAATGCAGACGCTATGTGGATTGAACCATCCTCTATTGACTTAACAACCGCTCCAATAGGTTACCAATTCAACATAACATTGGCTCTTAACATTTCATCAACTTATTCTGTAGGCGTGTGGCAAGCAAAGGTTTTGTTTAACACTACATACTTAAAGGCTACGCAAGCAGGATATACTAATGGCACTAAGAGCGATTGGCTCAAAAACCTCGTCACTGTACCCGGGGAACCGGCAATTGACAATGTAATAGGCTACGTGCTTGTTGGTGAATCATTGGTGGGTTCAGCGGTGCCCAGTCCGGGGGCGGGTACATTGTCTTGGATAGGGTTCAACTTGACAGGTATTCCAAGCGTGCCTTCAATCCTGGTATTCAACATCACTGCAACATATAAGACCACTGCGACTTACATAGGTGATGACGTTAATGCAGTGTTTACCCCCTACGATAGCGTCGCAGTTATACCTGAGTTTCCGTCACCTGTGATGCTGTCAATGCTTATGATCCTAGCGCTCGCATCCATAGTCTTTGCCAGAAAGCAGATTCAAAAACAAAACTCATAAAACAGCAACAACGCAACTATTCCCTTTTTTATTTTGATTGTTGCGTGTGCGCGTTGGACTAAGTGAATATGTGATAAGTTTTCTGTCTCTGAATTCTGAGACAACAACTCTAAAATATACATAGACGTATTTTCTATAACTGAAGTCTAGGTGTTTGAGAAATGAAAAGGCAACTGAAAACAACGTTAATCACCATCGAATTAATTATGGCTATAACACTCGTCGCATCCCTAAGAAATCCGCTGGGAGTTCAAGCACGGAAAACTCCAATGATGACCATTGAACCAAACCTTTACCAAGCACATCAGTTAGGCGAGGTCTTCAACGTGAGCGTAAACCTTTACAATCTAGAAACTGCCGATAAAGCGGTTGCTGTTCAATTTCGAGTAACTTACAACGCAAGTGTTCTTGAAGCTTTAGACGTCACTGAGGGGCCTTTTCTGCAGCAATTCAATAATACCGCTAATCCGCCCTTCACTTTCATGATAAACTACATCGAGGATGACCCTATTTACGGTACAAACGTTCTCGTTGGGATAATACTCATACCAAACGGGACGGGTTATTGGACAAACTTCCCATACGGAAACGGGACACTAGCAACAATAACATTCAAAGCGATAAGGCAAACAGCAGAACCGCAACCTCCAGCTTCGTCTATGCTAGTCTTGACTAATACACTCTTGTTAAGTGATACGAGCGAAATCCCGCACACTTTAGTGAACGGATACTACGAAATTGAACCTTTGTCGTTCAGTTACGAGCCAAGCATACCGCGAGCCGGACAACCAGTGCTCTTCAAGGCTCTAGGAGCCAACCATTCGGTAACATACAGTTGGAACTTTGGGGATGGAACAAGTTCAAACGTAACCGAATCCTCCCTAGGACACATATATGCCACCCCCGGAGATTACACTGTAACCTTAACCTGCATCAGTGACAGCCTCATTTCATCGAGCATAACAAAAACGATAACCATTTTGCCAAACAACACGCCAACAATAGAAGTAACAGTAGATGTCGGCAAAACCCACTTCAAGGGAGAAATTGCTGAATTCAGCGTTCTAACCGCAAATTATGGCGAAGCCGTTAACGCCACAAAAATCGAAGCGTCCCTCTACTACGACGGTACTCTTCTCGCTGACCTCACCAGTTCAGTGCAACCTGTTGACACAGGATTCTACAGAATACCCTATAGTATTCCAGCAGACGCCAAGACGGGCAAATACACGCTCAAGATAAAGGCAGAATACTACAACGCAAAAGGCATCGGCATGAACAGCTTCGAAATAAGCCCAACACTAACAAACTGGGATCAATCAATAGCACAGATAACTGGGATCAAAGATGGAATCGCAACAGTATCAAATGGCATAACAAACATAAAGCTAAACCTAACAGCGATAAACGCTACAGTAACCGGCTTGATCACAAGCGGCAAAGACGAAATCCTGGCAAAGATAGACACGTCGCTTGGTACTCTAACAACGAGGCTAGACGCGATAAACGCTACAATAACCGAGGTTAAAGGAAACACTGTTACAATTTCAACAACTTTAGGAGAAGTCAAAACAACGCTCAGCGATACGCAATCAACCGCAACAACGACACTGTACGCTGCCTCCATACTCTCAGCAATCGCTGTGATTCTCGCTGCAGCAATCCTCATTTTCGTGAGGAAAAAATAATCCATCCCACCTTTTTCTCTATAGAATAAACCTAAATATGTGACTCTTACAACAACAAGTCACGATCACTATTAAAGTAGTTAGGGTCAATGAGAGGGAAAACTAACAACAAAAACATAATCAGCGCCATTCTAGGATTTCTCGGTGCAGCAAATTCACTAGTGATCGGTTTCTACCTCATTTCAACAATGTTAAGCATTTCACAAATTCAAAGCATGACATTTCAAACTGCAATTGCATCCATAGCAATTGGTGTAGCATTTGCATCACTCACCTATGGAAGTTTCGAAATCTTGAAGGGTAATACTAAGAAGGGAGCAAAAATAAACATGGCAGGCGGCACATTTTTCATTCTTGTATACATTTACTACTCGGAGTTCTCACAACCGAGTTTCTTAGGCTGGCTGAACCCCCTTGGCATAACACTATTAATACCGCCCCTACTCAGTGGAACTATAAGCATGCTTAAGGAAACACAAAGTTAGAACTTCCCTAACTTTCCTCAGTTTAGAAAGATATGGCTGTCTTGAAGATGACTCTTCTTTTGACATGAATTAGTTAAAAAAAGAGAGTCTTGACCTTTTTCAGAGCATCATTTGCGACAAGAACGGCGGCTATAGAAGTTAGTTCCAAAATGCTTAAATGGCTACCAATGATTGAATAGTATTGCGGAGGGGAGAGGAGCAGTGGATTCACGGCCGAAACAGCTAATTGCGATAATGTTAATACTGTTTCTGACATGTTCCTTTCTGCTTGTAATCCCCGTTTCATCTTCTTACGCTTCGAGCATATACCCCGCACATGACTCTTGGGTTGAAGCTGAGTTTCCTAACGATAATCATGGTTCTGACACGAGTTTGCGTGTTAAGTCTGATTCTAGGATTAGGCGGAGTTATCTCAAGTTTGATTTGAACTCTATACCTAGCGGCAAGACCTTAACTTCCGTTAAGCTTTACTTGTATTGCACTTCTGCGGATGCAAACCCAAGTGTGGAGATTTATGTACATGAGACTGGCGATTCATGGAGCGAGTCCACTATAACATGGAATAATGCGCCTGCTGTTGGAGCGTTAATTACGAGTACTTCTGTTGGCGGAACCGGCATGTACTATTGTTGGGACATCACACCTTATGGTCAAGCACAGTACGCCAGCGACAAAATATTGAGTGTCGTTGTGAAGCTTTTGCTGGACGACCCGTCTCAAGACAACCCGAACTTAGCCAGGTACTTCGCAAGCAAAGAGTACACTGGCACGGCACAAGACCCCTATTTGGATGTTGTTTACGAGGACACGCCGCCCACAGCCTTGTTCACCTACTCGCCAACTTATCCCGTGGCAAATGAAACAGTCACTTTTGATGCTTCTGGAAGCTATGATCCAGACGGCTCTATCGTAAGTTATACGTGGAACTTCGGAGATGGAAACGTAACAACTGTGACAATACCAATGATCGAGCATGTCTACACGACATACAACAATTACACTGTTACCCTAACGGTTACTGACAGTAGCGGGCTGAACGGTACATACACGCAGATCGTTGAAGTTGCTGACCCTGCGATTTTGCAGGTTTCCCTTCTTGAAGGCACATACATAAAGCAAAATACTGGCGATCCATGGATAGACGAGGGCTGGCTCCTGAACCAAACTGGCAACTCTTGGAGTTTCACCCTGAAGATATACGACACTAGCAAAAGTCTCAAATCCTACGATACACACTTGATAGTGGCCCTGAATGACGCAGCCTACAATAATCTCTCAACCCTAGCAATAAACGGAACATCTATATCAAAAGATGCCTTCAAGAATGGTAGGCCAAAGCCATATGGCACAAAATATTGGCCAGACTGTGTCTACCCCACATGGTTTAACGACACGTACGTAAATGCTGGGACAATCCAACCTAAAAGCTATCATACGTTAACGGTTTCTGTCACATTTTCGGACGCCACAAACGCACGAATGCATTTTGACGCCTATGGTTCTGTGCATAGCTCGCAACCATGTTCATGGGCTCAAGTGACTTGGTCTCCAAATTCTGAGGATTCAACTGTTATCTATCAGGCGGCTCCCTCACCGCTTTCAGTTTCTATAACTCCCACCTCAGCCGTTATAGACTTGGGTCAACACGTGACTTTTACCTCCTCCGTTTCAGGTGGCACTACACCCTACACTTACCAGTGGTATCTTAATGGAAGTGCCGTGAGTGGCGCAACATCCAGCAGCTGGACTTTCACGCCCACATCTACTGGTTACTACCTCGTTTACCTCAACGTGACGGATAACGCTGGTCAAATGGCGAAGTCGAACGTCGCTAGCGTCACAGTTAATCCACCCCTAGCTGTCTCGATACAGCCCGCCTCAAGCACCATTACATTAGGCGAGTCTGTGGGGTTCACGTCAACCGTTTCAGGCGGAACCACACCATACGCTTACCAGTGGTACTTGAACGACACGCAGGTTCCAGGAGCTAACGCGCCTACTTTCACCTTTACGCCCACATCAACAGGCTACTATCTGGTTTCTCTGAAAGTGACTGACGGCGCATCCGCAGCAGCCCTATCAAACGAGGCTGAAGTAACAGTTAACCCCAGAACATATGCCTTGACAATCACGACAACTACAGGCGGGACAACGAATCCCACTCCTGGAACCTACACTTACGTTGAAGGCACAAACGTCCAAGTTACAGCAATTCCAGACGCAAACTACAAGTTTGCCTACTGGGAACTTGACGGTTCAAATATTGGTTCCGACAATCCCACAACAGTTTTGATGAACGCCAACCACACGTTGAAGGCATACTTTGCATTAATAACGTACTCGCTGACGATAACGGCGACTGCTGGCGGAACTACAGATCCAGTGCCGGGAGCATACGCGTATCCATCTGGCTCCTACGCTAGTGTTACCGCCCTCCCCTCAGCAAACTACTTCTTCGACCATTGGGAATTGGATGGCTCTCCAGCTGGTTCTGCAAACCCGATAAGCGTCCTAATGAATAGTAATCACACGCTACAAGCTGTCTTCTCCCTAATCAACTACACAATCACAATAACAGCTTCTGAAGGCGGCACAACAACTCCACCACCAGGCACTTATGTTTACGCTTCCGGCTCCTATGCTGAAGTTACTGCTATTCCAAATACAAACTGCAAATTCATCAAGTGGCTGCTGGACGGCAACGACGCCGGCTCAGCAAACCCGATAACAGTGCTGATGAACAGCAACCACACGTTACAGGCTGTCTTCCAACTCTTGACCTACAAACTGAATATCCTAAGCTCAACAGGCGGCACAACAAACCCCACTCCAGGCATACACGTCTATGTTAACGGAACGCAGGTTTCCGTAACGGCTATTCCAGACACATACTATACGCTAGACTATTGGCTGCTTGACGGCAACAACGCTGGCGTAGCCAACCCAATAACCGTGCTAATGACAGACGACCACACACTACAACCAGTCTTCGCCAGACTTAACTATACCCTGAAAATAGACACAACGACCGGCGGAACCACAAACCCAGCGCCCGGAACATACACTTACAACGCGGGTTCGACTGTACAGGTGACAGCAGTTCCCAATGCAAACTACGCCTTGGACTATTGGCTGCTTGACGGCAACAACGCGGGTTCAGCAAATCCATACACCGTTACCATGAACAATAACCACGTATTAAAGGCAGTTTTCAAATCCTTGCCACCTCCGCTATCAGTTTCTATATCCCCACTCTCAACCACAATAGTTGTAGGCGGTTCAGTTACTTTCACGTCAACGGTGAGCGGAGGAACTGCACCATACAGCTACCAGTGGTATCTGAATGAAGCACGAGTTTCTGGCGCCATGTCAAGCAGTTGGACTTTCACACCAACAGCAAGCGGCATATACTACGTGTACCTGCGAGTAACTGACGCCAATAACAACACGGCACAATCTGAAACTGCAAGGGTAGCTGTTTCACAGGTTCCTGTAGGAGGCTACTCAATTTCATTAACCAAACAAACTTCAACGCACAACATGGCAGCTTATTTCATGGTAATTGCCTTGTTTGGTGCAGTAATAAGCCTAACCAAGCGTAAAAGAAAATAGACAATAACTTCTTTTTCTTTCTATATTGTTCAGCGGCTGTTCGGAGCCTAATTAATGAAGCAAAAGAAAAAGCAAATTGCAAAAGAAAAGAAGCTTTTTTCCAATAAGAAATTAGCAATAATATTGGTTGTTCTGTTAGCTATTATCGTTTTAGGATTTCTGTTTGTTCAAATTTTTCTGCAAGCTCCAGAAGTCAAGTTTTCATTCAATGCAGCGATAGTTGACCAGTTAGGCGAAGAGTTTCCAAATCCCTATTACAACGAAACAGGTGTCGTGTCGAACATTTTGAAAGGTGCGGGATTCAATGTATCATATCACGAAGGCAATACCATAGACGTAGCTTTCTATAAGGGACTTGCTCGATACAATTATGGTATAATCATTTTAAGGGCTCACTTTGCAACAAGAGAAGGAGAAACAATAGTGGATCTTTTTTCTTCTGAAGAATTCAGCATGTACAGATATGTTTCTGAACGAGAGAATGGCTTGTTGACTGAGGGCTATTATTCTTGGAAGCCCGGGAAGTCTTACTTTGCCATTACACCGAAATTCATAGAGAATTTAGAGGGTGGCTTCCCTAAAAGTATCGTTATTGCTATGGGTTGCAACAGCCTGAATGAAACGTGTAAAGAAATGGCGGAAGCCTTCATCAAAAAAGGCGCCAAAGCATATATTGGGTGGACAGGATCAGTTGATCCTTCGCATACAGACAATGAAACTGCTAAATTGCTTGGAAAGTTCCTTGCTGAAAATAAAACAATAAGTGAGGCTGTTGACGCTGTAAAGCCCGACCCATTTTATGGGAGCAGAATGGAGTATTATCCACCAGCAGCTTGCAACCTAACAATATCTGATCTGATTACAGAAGCAAAGGCTTCTGTAACGTCGCAAATCACACTTAACCATTTCGAAAAGGGCTTCCCCTTAATTTATGTTATAAACAGTCTGTGTTCACGGTTTAAAAAAGGTTTCAGATTTGACTTCTCATTGAACGGTTTACCAAATTTCTATAATGTCTTGAAACCGTTAACCAAAGTTGATTACGGAGCGCATCGCCAGTTAGGCTGATCTTCTGTAATTTCCTAATGTCTTCTGCTAACTCTTTGTCTTCCAAAGTTTCAGCTATCCACTTTTCAAAGTCTCCGCGGTAAAGGTGAAACTCGAGAGACTTCACGTTCACTTCGTTTATTCTTTCTACAAATTC
>Ga0315282_10005640_pt1 | contig 21250 bp, 14 predicted proteins | sample YL17G07_20_MG_FD_203693 | JGI IMG/M metagenome (GOLD analysis project Ga0315282, IMG submission 203693) | Sediment microbial communities from Yellowstone Lake, YNP, Wyoming, USA - YL17G07_20 | ecosystem: Environmental > Aquatic > Freshwater > Lake > Sediment | place: USA: Wyoming | collected... | reverse complement strand
CGCGTTCAGCGTTGATACGACCCTCAAGCCCGATCTCTCGACGACCGGCGTTTCCGACGGATCGACGTTCTTCGTCCCGCCGGGCGGCGCGGTCGACATCCGGATCGGCTGGGTCGGGGGAGCCGACTACTATAGCAGCGCGATCGAGGGCTACGCCTACGACTTGAACGGAGCGGGAGTCACGGCGTACTCGTCGGAGTCGGAGCATACCTTCGCCGCCCTCGGTGAGGGCAACTACAGCGTCGATGTGTTCGCCAAGGACATCGGCGGGGGCGTTGCCGCTCGGACCATCAACTTCTCCATCGTCGTCCCGGCGCTCAACAAGGAGGTGCTCGTCGTCAACGGGGTTGACTGGTCATCGTATGGACCGGGCACGGCTACGCCGCCGGCAAAGGACATGGGAGACAACTATCCTGCGTACTTGTCTGCGGCAAGCGGCACTCCTTGGGAATACTGGGACCTGTTTGGGACCCCGTCCGGCGGCTATCCTGCCGGGATGAACGTCAACGTCGTCGGCACCGGACCCAATCTTGGCGGCGCGATCATCGGGCAGTATAAAGCCATCTTGTGGCTTGGCAATTTCTATCCGGGGAGCAGTCCCGAGGGATGGAATCCTGACCTCATGGCCGGGTACATCAAAGCCGGCGGCAAGATTCTCCTCTCCACGCGCCGCACCATCGCGTACTTCAACGGGGAACTCACGAGCTTCGCTCACGTAACGGGATTCGCTCCCGATCTCACCGGCTCGTTTACCACGTTGCAGGCGACGGCCGCTGGAGCTGTGCTCAATCTCGTCGATGTAACGTATCCGGCGGGTAACTCCTCCGCTGGCAACATCACGGGAACGGACGGTTCGGATCAGGTAGAGACGCTTTTTGTGAACGGCAGCAACCCCAGCCAGATTCTCGGTATTCGTGCAAAAGCGCGGCAAGGCGATCCGTGGAACTTCATCGTCATCTGCGGCCGCCAGTATCGCGTGGCGGCCCCGGGCAACGCGATGCGCGACAACTACCGGGCGCTTCTCAGTAACACGTTCGGCGTGACGATTCCGGCGCTTCCGTAGGCGAGGACGGTGACATGGAAACGATCGTACACACGATATCCGCTCAAGGAGGCTATCGCATGTTGCAGCGACTCATCCGCCCCATACCGGGGCTGCTGCTGGTCGGCGTGATGGTAACGGCGCTGGGCTGCTCCCACAACAAGCCCACCGTGCCGGAACCAGCCGTAGGAACGCTGGCCGTCGCCATCGTGGCCGGGCCGGACGCCGCGAACGCCGTGCCACCGGGCTCGAAGATCACGTTCAAGTGGCAGGCGACCGGCGGGGGCGGTACCTACAGCTACACCTACAAGATCGACAGTGGTTCGGAGAAGGGCATCACTGCTGGTCAGACCTCCGTCGTCCTGTTCGACCCCGACCTGCTCACGAGCGGCTCCCACACGTTCACGATCAAGGTGGGCGACGGGACGAACGCCGCGACGGCGGCGCGAACGTTCGTGATTGGGACAACTCCGCTCAGCGTCAGCGTCACTTTCCCACCCGAAGGGTACAAGCTCGCCCCCGGCAAATCGGTGCGCTTCGAATGGGCGATCAGCGACCCGTCCAAGGCGTACAAGATTGGCTGGGCCGTGGACGACACGACCGGCAAAGCAACCTGGGCGCTCTCCGAAGCCTTGCCGACGGCAGGCTTTGCCGACAACCTCCTGGTCGGATGGCACTACGTCTACGTCCGGATTCAGGACCTCGGCGGAGTGGTCACCGTCGTGAAGGATTCGGTCGAAGTGATCGAGCCGACGATCCTCTACGTGAACGAGGCCGGGCTCGAGCCGGGCTACAGCGGTGACACGCCGTACCTGAGCGACCCTGACAAGTTCCGCCGGTCCCGGTACTTCGACGGTGCGGTCTTCGACGGCTTCTCCGTCGTCGAATGGGACATAGCGACGCAGGGATATCCGACGACCGCGGACATCCCGGCAAGCGTGAAGACGATTGTCTGGGTCGGTTCCGGTGACTACAACAACTCGTCGTGGGGCTGGAACGTGGGCTGGGAGTACACGTACTCGGTCGCGACGGGCCACGGGCCGGCACCAAACGTCCTAACCGACTTCATCGACAGCGGTGGCAAGGTCTGGATCACGGGCGAGAACTGGCTCGAGGAGATCAACGTCGGAGTTGACAACCCGTTCCCGGACGGGCTGGAGAATGAGTACCTCGGGATGGACACCCTCTCGGCGAGCTTCGGGCCTGACACCACGGTCATATTCGACTTCGCGGCTGTTGAGCCCGGGTGGCCGAGCCTCTCGACCGACATCGCCAAGGTTTCCGGTGGTATCGGCGATGGTGCCGTGTGGACCTGCGATTTCACCCAGTATCTCAGGCCCAACGTGACGCCGCTTTACCGCGTGTCGGGGTACGCTGTCGAGGGAGTATCGACGCCGCCGCCCGACAACAACTGGTACGCCGCCTGGGTCGTGAAGGACGCGAGCGCCAGCCCGCAGGTCGTCTTCATGGGGTTCGACATCTACTACTTCTCGGCTGACGCCGGAAGAGAGGTCGGCCACAAGATCCTCCGCGATCTGTTCGGCAACTGATCCGCATGAGGAGACCGGAGACGGCCCGCCAGCCGTGAAGCTGGTGGGCCGTCTCCGCGTCAGCGCGTTCCTTTCCGCGTTCGTATATTCTCGAACGGTATCATCGGCAAAGCCCGGTCTTCTCCTCAGAGGTACGCCCATGTGCCCGAACGTGCGCTCCCTGCTCTGGGTGATGCTTCTGTGTGTGGTTCCCGCCTCTCGTGCCGGTTCCATCGCTTATGACCTGGACTACGCGGCGTTCGCGGACCTGCACGGCGACACGAGCCACTCGTACGTGGAGATCTACTTCCGCGTCGACCGGTGGTCGCTTGAGGCTCGCCCCACCTCCGTCGGAAACCGGCGCTTCGGATTCATGAAGGGAGAGCCGGACACGCTCGTCGTCGGCTTCGTCGCGGACGTAGCGGTGACCGACGGACCGGCGGATACCCTCGCGCACGAGCGCCACATCGTCCGGCAGCCACTCACCGAGCGGAGTTCCGGCACCGCTTACGACGATCTGTTCACCACCATCGGCTTCTACTTGCCTCCCGGCTCCCATACCCTCACCACGCTCGTGAGCGACGAGACCGACCCGAGGAACGTCGTTCGTCAGGAGACGCCGCTCATCGTCCGGAGCTACGCACCTCCCGAGCCGATCCTGAGCGACCTGGAGCTTGCGCTCTCTGCCAGTCGCGACGAATCCGGGGGGCGCTACACCAAGCACGGGCTCTCCATCCTTCCGAACGCACGTTGCACGTTTGGCTTCGGTGCGCCAATCCTCTACTTCTACACGGAAGTGTATAATCTCGATCCACATGCCGCGTACCGGTTTGAGGCGGCCTTTCTCGATAGCGCGGGGAACGCCGCCCGGAGGCTCGGTCCGTTCGCCATTGAGAGGCAGGGGCCGACCTCGGTGCAGGTCAAGGGCGTGAATCTGATGGGATGGGTGGACGGGCGGTACGAGCTGGTCGTCTCCCTGTTCGATTCGGGCGGAGCGACCCTGAGCAGGTGTAGGAAGCCTCTGTCGGTGAGCCGCGCGCCCCACATCACCCCGCCAACCATCAAGAAGTTCATCGACGACGTGTCCTGGATTGCGACGCGAGCGGAGCTTGCGGAGTTCGAGCGCCTCCCGCTCGAGGAGAAAGCGCCATTCATCGAGGAGTTCTGGCGCAAACGGGACCCGGATCCGGAAACGCCGTACAACGAGATGAAGCAGGAACACTTCCGCCGCCTGTGGCTGGCGGACGAGTGGTTCGCAGAGCCGGGCTTGCCGGGGCGCACGAGCGATCAGGGGCGGGTGCTGATCCAGTATGGACCGCCTAACGACATCGAACGGCAGGCTTCCTCGATGGAAGGACGACCGTACGAGATCTGGTTCTACAACGAGATCGAAGGCGGCGTGCAGTTCGTGTTCGTGGATTTCGCCGGTTCCGGGCGCATGAACCTCGTGCACAGCACCGCCCGTGACGAGATCCACAACGAGAACTGGCGGCGGCTCGCCGAGCCGTACGAGGGAACGTTCCAGCGCTGGCAACGACGGACCGACGAGATGCGTGACCGTCAACGCTAGATGGCCGCTCGTTGCACGAACGTTTCAGGTCTTTGACGCCACAGCAAGTGCCCGGATAAGCGCCTCGGCCTTCTGCATCGTCTCCTCGTATTCTCGCTCCGGGACGCTGTCTGCGACGATCCCCGCGCCGACGGGAATGTACGCGTTTCCTCGAACGATCATGATCGTCCTGATGACGATGTTCATGTCCATGTGGCCGGCATCGCTGATGTAGCCGATAGACCCGGTGTACGCGTGACGTGCAACCGGCTCCAATTCGTCAATGATCTCCATGCAGCGGATCTTCGGACAGCCGGTGATCGTTCCGCCGGGGAACATCGCGGCGAGAAGGTCGAGCGCGTCCCTGCCCGGCAGAAGCTCGCCGATGATGTTGCTGACGATGTGGTTGACGTGCGAGTAGCGTTCGAGGACCATCATCTCGTCCACACGAACGCTTCCGTAGCGGCAGACGCGACCGAGATCGTTCCGCTCAAGGTCCACGAGCATCACGTGTTCGGCACGTTCTTTCTCGCTGAGCAGGAGTTCCGCCCGCAAGAGGTCATCTTCTTGGTCTGTCTTCCCGCGTGGACGCGTCCCGGCGATCGGTCGTGTCTGAGCGGTGCTTCCCCGCAGCGAGACGAGGCGCTCGGGCGAGGAGCCGACGAACGTGAAGTCATCGCCCCGTACGAACGCGGCAAACGGTGCGGGGTTGATCTGGCGAAGAGCGGCGTAGAGCGTCCGTGCGTCACCGCGAACGCCGAAGGAGAGGCGCTGGGCGAGGTTCACCTGATACACGTCCCCGGCGGCGATGTAGTCGAGCACCCGTCGCACGGCGCCGACGAACGTTTCACGGGAGAAGGACGAACGCATCGGTTCCTCCACGCTGACCGGTCCGAGGGGACGCGAGGGTAAGCCCTCTGCCGCTCTGAGCATCTCAGCCGCCCGCTTGTGCGCTCGTGACCGATCAGCCGGTGTTTCCGCGGCGCAGAACGCCGCAACCGTGTTCCTATGGTGGTCGAACACGAGCACATCATCGCAGAGCAAGACGTACCAGTGGGGCAATCCGAGGTCGTCGGCGGCGCGCTGAGGAAGCCGCTCGAGCGCATGGCGCGCCTCGTACGAGACGTAGCCAAGCGCCCCACCGAGAAAGGGCGGTTCCGTCGGCGGCACGTCGATCTGGCGACGATGCATGATCTGCCGCCATTCGGTGAGCGGGTTGGCTTCGTAGCGACGGGCACGTCCTCCCTCGCGCCACTCGCACGTTCGCTTCCACGCCTTCCAGATCGCTTTCGGTTTCGCGCCGATGATCGAGTAGCGACCGATCCGCGGGTCCTGTCGCGCACTTTCGAGGAGGATCGCCGGTCCGCCGTCGTCCAGCGCGAGGAAGGCACGCCACGGGTCGAGCGAACCGGTGGGGATCGCCTCGACGACGACGGTACGTGGGGTGGTCTTACTGACGAATTCGTGCATGTACGGTTGCCGGCGCCGCCGGCGAAGCAGGAGAACGTCTCATCACCCACCCCTCACCCACCGGTCATGTCGCGCCAAGAGCCGCTGCGCCACCGGGCCGGGCACGGACGGTCCGAGAGCGCGTCCGTCGATGGACAGGACCGGTACGATGCCCCAGACGCTGTTTGTCACGAACGCCTCCGTCGCTCGCAAGAGCGATTGGCGGAGAATGGGTCGGGTGGACGTCGTGATACCTTCCCGACGTGCCCACCGGATCACCAGCCCGCGCATCACGCCCGGCAGGATGCCGAGGCGCACCGGCGGAGTAAGAAGACGATCCTGAGTGACGAGAAAGAAGTTGCTCCTCGCCCCTTCGAGGACACGGTTCCGCCGGTCCACCAGCAGCGCCTCGTCGGCCCCTGCGTCGAACGCAGTGTCGAGCGCGAGGAGAAAGTCCAGGTAGTTGCCGCTCTTCGTCCGGTAGCGCGGCCACCCCTCCCGCTCCGGCACGCGCACCGTGCGCAGTCTCATCCCTCGCTGAACCTGCGCTTCAGTCGCCGCATCGAACGGCCGGACAGCGATGATGAGTTTCGCGTCAGTACAGTCGCGCAGACGGAACCCATGCGGATTCCGTCCCCGAGTGAGCGTGATGCGGGCAACCGCATCGGTGAGACGGTTGGCGGCGAGGGTTTGGCGGAGCGCATCAAGGACAGGTTCCGAAGCGACATCAAACCGGTAGTTCAGGAGCCGGGCGCTCTTGCGCCATCGTTCCATGTGCTCCTTCCACGCCAGCGGCTTTCCGCTGACCACGCGCACGGTCTCGAAGAGGGTATCTCCGTAGAGAAATCCCCAGTCCTCCGCAGAAATGCGCGCATCTGAGCGGGGAACAAGGGAGCCATCAAGCCAGACGAACCCGGTATCCACTGCGGAATGAATCCCCTGCGGCACGAACGGTGCAACGAGTGCGAACGGAGCCCGGTTCGTGCGCTGACTACCACCCGTCACGGCACGCATGCCTCCCTGATGATCTTGTCCACTTCGGCGAGCTTCCGGTTCAGCCAGTCGCGGTGAACGCCGCGATAGTCGAGCAGGCGTAGCCGCTGCGCCATCCGGCACGCTGCGACTCTGTCGCCCTGCTGGCAGCGCAAGCGCGCGACCCACCGCTGGTACTTCATCACGACGAAGTTGCTGGCTCGCTCGCGGGGCGATAACCCGTTGAGGATCTCGTAGAACAGCGTCTCAGCCTGCCCGTAGTCGCCCTTCTCCTGATGAGCGCGTGCGATGATCTCCTTGAAGAACCGACTGTGGGGATACTTCTCCATCCATGGGCGCACGAGGGCTATCGCGTCGTCATACCGGTGTTCCGCCATGTAGATCCAGCCGAGGGTCTGCACCGCCCCGCCATCCGCTACAACACCACGGCGGATCGCCTCTTGGAGCATCCTGACACCGCGATCGGCATCTTCCGACGAACTGAGCGGCCATGGGAACTTCTGCGCTTTCCAGTGCAGGTACTTCCCGATCCCGATGAGCGGGTCGGCAAAGGACGTGTCGATCCAGGCAGCCCGCCGGAGGTTGTTCACCCCCGTGTTGGCGTCGGCAATGAGGCCGCGGATCGTCCCCAAGCTGATGCCTTCCACGTAGCTGCGATAGAGCGAACGGTAGGCGTACGCGCTCCCCTTGAAAAACCACGCCCATTTGTCATCGGGATCGCTGTCGGTATCGCGATCCCCAAACAGGATGGTGGCATCCACCGCCGCCATGAACCGGTCGCCGAGGGAGTCGGCGATGCCGTAGTCGTCGATCCAGGTGAAATAGAGGATCATCTCCTGGAAGCGGATGTCCGTGTTGCGCGGGTAACGGCGTTCGAGGCTATCGAGGAGGACCTCCGCCTCCGGGTACTCATGCACCATGATGAGTTCGCTGACCCGGTCTATCTCGTCGCGGTACAGCAGGGAAAGCGCCGCATCTGCAGAGGAAATGCCGAACGTGCACCCAAGCAGAGCAAGGAAGGTATGGTTCACGGTCTCCCGTCCATCGTTTTGACGCGCGCGCTCCGGCCAATGAGACAAGGCGCCGGAACGGGGATACCGTCACGATCACCACGTAGCTTCTGTCCGAAGTACGTCCTGATAAACGAGATGGCGCTGAACGAAACTTCGTCCAGGCATCGCCGGTCCCGCCGCCCGGCCCGTGTACGCAAGAGTCACTCCAACCCTCAGGTCCTTTCGAACAGCCGCGCGATCTCGTCGCGAGCGAAGCGCGGCCAGGTTCCGCCGCCTGACCCGATAGCTCGGCAGCCGACAGGGCCTTCAACCACCGTGCCGATGCAGTACGCCGCGATGCCCGCCTCCCGCAGCGCGGATTGGATCGGTTTGACGCTTCGTTCCTCGACGCCGACGAGCAACGCGCCGGAGGAGATTGCCCCGCGTGGGTCGATGCCGACTGCGCGGCAGACCTTTTCCGTGAGCGGCGACGCCGTTTCCATGAGCGCGTCGGCCTCAACCTCCAACGCGACGTGTGCCGCCTCGGCGAGCTCGTCGAGCGCGGTCACGACGCCACCCTCCGTCGGATCGTGCATCGCATGGACCTCACCTGCACCTCGCGCGATCCGGGAATCCCTGAGGACGCTGATGCCCGGCTGCGTCAGGTACGCCGCCGCCTCGTCGATCTCCTCGGCGGTCAGCCCGGCCACGCGGAGGCGGTCGGGCAACTCGCGTGCGACGATCGCCGTCGCCTCAATCGCCATCCCCTTCGTGAGGAGTATCCGGTCGCCGGGCCTCAGTCCGCTGGGCTTCAGGAGATCGCCTGAGATGATTCCCACGATCGCCCCGGCAACCACCGGTTTCCTGACGGATGAAGTGACCTCCGTATGACCGCCCACGAGCACCACTCCGATGTCGGACGCCGCTTCCACCATATCGTTGATGATACGCTCGACGAGTGCCTCGTCGGCCTGGCCCGCCGGGAGCAGAAGCGTTGCGAGGAACCACTTCGGTTCTGCGCCGACGGTCGCAAGGTCGTTGGCGTTCACGTGGACGGCATACCAGCCGAGTCGATCCGTCGCGAACGTGATCGGATCACTCTTGAGGGCAAGGCGAATGCCGCAGGCCTCGACGACTGCCACGTCCTGTCCGATGCCCGGCGCGATGACCACGTCGTCGCTCGTGGGAAGCTGAGCAAGGAGCCGACGCAGAAGTTCCGAAGGCAGCTTCCCCGACGGGATGGCCGCACCCGGCCTAGCTCCAGAGAGGTCCCGTGACAACACAGCCTTCCTCGTCCCGGCGCGCTGCTCACGCTCGACTCACGAAATGAGATGAAGTGTACCGGCATGGGGTGTGGAGGCAAAGCCCCGACAAAAGGGACATTCGCCCGTGCTGTCGGCTCGACGTCTCCCTCAAGGATGGCCCTACCCTTGCGTCACTCCCGACGAATTGCCGAAGTACCTTATGTCTCCGTCTCCGAACGCCATACCATCGAGGTAGCCATGTATCTGTACGCGGATCTCGTGCGGGACGAAGTCCTCCAGCGGCGCGAGGAGGGTTGTTCGGAACCGGAACTCTCTCTCATCGAACGGGATGTCCGCGCACTCCCGACGGAGGTCTCTCAGGAGCAGCTTCGGACGCTCAACGAGAAGCTCGAAGCGCTCAGGCCGGACCCCGATCTTGCCGAGCGCGAGCCGTCCGATCTCGCCACGATACGTCGCCTGCGACCGGACGGTCCGCGGAGGGTGAATATCGCGTGTTCCGACGAGGAACTTGAGGACCGGATCCTCGGCGCATGGCTTGGGCGCGCGGCTGGGTGCACCCTCGGAAAGCCGGTCGAAGGGTGGAAACGGGACGATATCGAAGCGCACCTGCGCCGCGTCGGTGAATGGCCTTTTTCACGCTACTTCGCGTCGGTGCCTGAGGGGTGGGATGGGAAGAAGTGGCACCGCAGCCAAGAGGGATGCCTGCGTGGGAACATCACCCGGATGATCCGGGACGACGACATGGACTACACCCTCCTCGGCCTCCACATCATGGAGACGTACGGGCCGGGCTTCACGAGTGAGAACGTGGCGCGGGAGTGGCTCCTCCGGCTGCCGTATCTACAGGTGTACACCGCCGAACGGGAGGCGTATCGCAATTTCATTCTGGGGATTCGGCCACCGGAATCGGCGTCGTTCCGCAACCCGTACCGCGAGTGGATCGGCGCGCAGATCAGGGCCGATTTCTGGGGCTACGCGGCGCCCGGAAATCCGGAACTCGCCGCCGAGTTCGCCTTCCGCGACGCCTCGGTGAGCCATACGCGCAACGGCATCTACGGGGAGATCTGGATGGCCGGGACGCTCGCGGCGGCATTTGGGACCGACGACATGGAGGAAGCGATCGGCATCGGTCTCAGCGAGATACCCGCCGAGTGTCGCCTCGCCCATGCAATCCGGGACACCGTCGTCTGGTGCAAACGGGACGACGACTGGGACAGGACACGCGAGCGCATCGAGGAGGCCTTCGGAGGGTACCATCCCGTGCACACCATCAACAATGCCGCGCTCGTCGTGCTCGGTCTGCTGTATGGGAAGGGACAGCTCGGTCCGACGGTTTGCGCGGCGGTCGCAGGTGGATGGGATACCGACTGCAACGGAGCCTCGGCGGGATCCGTCTGTGGAGCGATGCTCGGTGCACGGCGACTGCCGTACGAATGGGTCGGCCCGCTCCATGACACGCTCGACAGCGCTCTCGCCGGTCTCAGCCCCGGCAAGCCGCACCGGTTCAGCGATCTCGCCCGCCGCACGATGAAGCAGGTGGAACGGGTCCGGGCGACGTGCAAGTGAATACATATGTCCGAGAAGCCGCCAGCATCAAGGCAGCCGAAATGGTTCTCACCGTGGGCTGACACGGCGCGAGCGTCGTCTCATGGCACGACGTGGGTCACCCCGTGTTTCGTCGGCGGACTCGTAGCGGCGATACCGTCCGTGAATCTCCCCGCCGTCGGATATGCCGCTCTGGTCTACCGTGCCATCCTGCGGGGAGAGGCCACAGACTACTGGCCGCGCTGGGGCAAACGGATGAAGACCGAGGGACCGCACCAGCGACGAAGAAGCCTCAACCGGCTTCCTTCAATTGCTCGAGGATCTTCTTGATCACTCTCGACGCTTTGCTTCTCGGCACCTGACAGGTTCCCGCGCCGCGATGGCCACCGCCGCCGTACTGGGCGAGTAAGTGCCCGACGTTCATGTTGCACGAACGATTGAGGATGCTGTGGCCGAGCGAGATGACGACGGTCTCAGCGCCCCTTGCCTTGAACAGGTTCATCCAGACGTTCGCCTGCGGGTAGAGCGCGTAGATCATGAACCGGTTGCCGACAGGTCGTTCAGCGAGGCGTCGGAAGTTGGTGATCACGACGTTCCCGTCCACCTTCGAGTGCTTCTTGAGCGCCTTCCGGAACGCCTTCTCGTTCGTGAGAATCTCAGCGACACGCTCCGCCACTTCGGACATCTTGAGGATTTCGTTGATCGGATGCACCTTGACCCAGTTCAACAGGTGCATGAAGTACGTCCGGAAGGCTCCGCCCAAGCCCGTTCGCGGATCAAGCGTGTAGGAGAGCAGCACGTAGCGCTTCGGCTCGAGAATGTCGCTGAGCGTCAACTGCGCGGAGTCGACACGGTCGGTCTCGGAGACAAGCTCACCGAACTCCTCGAGACTCGGATGGTCGTAGTACTCGAACACCAACCTCGAGGCGCTCGGCGCGACACCGTATCTCCCCTTGAACTTGCCCACCATCTCCTGCGCGTCGTACCCGAAGTGATGGTCAAACCACATCCCCGCCTTCGGGTGATACGGCAGGTTCACGATGATGTCGTTCTTCGTCACGTCAACTTTGCCGTCCTGCATGTCCTTCGGATGGACAAGTTCGATGCTGTCAATCTTCTCCATCGAGGTGATGAGGACCGCGCTGGTGAGACCGTCAAGATCCCCACGAGTAATGAGGCGCATTGAGTATCCTCCCGTTTCGAGGTCTAGGCATCCATGTCGTCCTTGACGAAAGATACATCGGTAGAGGTTCGCTGACACCCGCCATCCGTTCGCAACCCGAAGAATATCCCCTGGGGTAGAACGGTCAAGTGCGGTTCCACGTTGGTGCGCAGCGGATGGGAATGTCGTGTGACGGGCTTCGCCGCTGCGCGGCGAGAGTCGTATCGTATCTATACAAGGAAGGAGGTGAGTCAAGCTGTGCCGCCACGCTCCGACGAACGAGAGTTGAAGGCGCTCCTTGCGCTCATAGACGACGAGAGCGAGTTCGTGCGTGAACGGGTCGAAGCGCGGCTGCGCGAGTTGGGCCGTGAGATCCTTCCGATTGTCCGGAGCCAAGCCGAACTTGCCGATGCAAGCGCCCGGGTCCGCATCCGTTCCCTCGTGGAGACGATACGGCGGGACGAACTCGTCAACGAGTTCGCGGCACTTGCCCGCGCCCCACGGTTCGATCTGGAACGCGGCGCGTTCCTCCTCGCCCGGACCGCCTATCCCACCGTCGACGAGGAATCGTACCGGAAGAAGCTCGACGGACTGGCGGACCGAGCCGGTGCTAACATCGGTGGGAGCACGCAGCCACGCCGAATCGTGACCGAGTTCGGGCACGCGTTGTATGGGCCGGACGGAATGAAGGGAACGCCGCTCGAGAGCTACCACGATCCGGACAACAGCTACGTCACGTGCGTGCTGGATCGGAAGCGCGGTATCCCGATCAGCCTTTCAGCCGTGGGACTGTTCGTCGCAGATCGCCTCCGCGTGCCGTTCGTTGGGGTGGGTCTGCCGACGCACTTTCTGCTCGCCTACGAAGCGCCCGGCGAGCGCATCCTCGTAAATCCGTTCAAGGACGGTGAGATCGTCACGCCTGAGGAGTGCCGTCGCCACCTTGAGTGGCTCGGCGTCCCATGGAAGGAAAGCCATCTCGACGCCGTATCTCCCCGGCAGATCATGTTCCGGATGCTCGTCAACCTCATCGTGGTCTTCCAGCGTACGAACGACGGCGCACAGGTGGAACTCCTCGGCAGGATGGCGGCCCTCCTCCAGCAGGCCCCGCCGCCCGGTCCGTATCTCACCGGGTAGGGCCGGCTTCCGACCATCCTTATCCAACCGACCTACGGCGCGGATGGATGATGCGCGGGGTCTTCGGGACGTTCGGCAGCAGGAACAGGCCGAGCATGGCGAAGATGCTGAACACACTACCGAGGAGAAGCACCCACCAGTACCCGGTGTGCAGGAAGATCACCCCACAGGTCAGCCCCCCGCCGAAGACGATGAGCAGCGCGATGAGCCGTCGCACCGTGTACCCGGCGATCCGCTCCAATTCGTCGATGTCGCCCCGGTAGATGCGGATCGTCAGCTCTTCCCGTGCGGCGAGCTCCATGACGAACTTCAGGTTCTCATAAAGGTTCCACGCCGCCTTCCCCTCCTCGATGACCGATTCCAGAACCCGCGTTTCGAGACGCTCAAGCTCCGGCTCCAGGAGCCGCTTCAGGATGGGAAGCCCGTCCTTCAGGAGGTTGTACCGCGGCCTGTACGTCGCGCCGAGGCCTTCCACGAGCGACATCGTCTTCAGGACGTACACGAGGTCACCGGGCAACTGGAGGGGAAGCTCATAGAACACCTGCATGACCTGATGGACGATCCGCTGCATCTGGAGCGGACCCAGGTCGTCTCGCAGGGCAATTGCCATGAGGCGTCTGGCGGCCTGCCGAAGCATGAGCGGATTCACGTCCGACCTGAGCAGGCGCAGCTCGAACGCCTTGTCCACAAGCGCATCGTAATCCCGACGCGCCGCAGCGACCACGGCTTCGATATAGCTGTGCCGGTCCTCCGCCGGAATGGTGAGGACCAGACCGAAATCGACAAGCCCAATCTGCCCGCGACTCGTGACGAAGATATTCCCCGGATGCGGGTCGGCGTGGAACACCCCGTCCCGAAGGATCTGTTCGGCGAAGATAGTCACGAGGCGGTCAGTGAGAGCCACGGTGTCATGCCCGGCTGCGCGCACCGCGTCTACGTCGCTGATCCTGATTCCCTCGAGAAACTCCAGAACCAGCACGTCGCGGTTGGAGATGTCCCCCACCACCGCCGGGATGACCACGCGGTCATCTCCCTCGTACCGCCTGCGGAAGTACGCGACGTGCTCGGCTTCGAGCTTGAGGTCCATCTCCTCGTGGATCGTCTTGCTGAACTCGTAGAAGATGGTGATGAGGCTGCTGAGCTGAGGGTTCTTGAAGAAGATCGTCGCGATGCTGAGGACCGCCGCGAGCAGTTGCAGGTCCTTGTCGACGGTCTCCCGGATTCGCGGCTTGAGGATCTTCACGGCGACGGGCATGCCCCGGTACATAGCCCCGTGAACCTGTCCGAGGGAAGCGGAAGCTATGCACTCCTCCTCAAACGAGTCGAATGCCTCCTCCACGCGCTTGCCTGTGACGCGGCGGAAGTGGCGCTTGATCCGCCGGGTCTTCATGGGAGGTACGGCGTCGTGGAGCCGGCGAAGCTCCGAGAGGTAGATACCGGGGAACAAGTCCGCCCGTGCGGCGAGCACCTGGGCGAGCTTGATAAACGTCGGGCCGAGACGTGCAAAGGCATCCACGAGTTTGCGTGCACGCCGGCGCCGCTTTGCCGTTTCCCATTGGAAGGTTTCCCCTGTCACGAGGGAAAGGTGGTAGTCCCGGATCATCATGGCGATGGGTGGGACCAACCCCCATACGATCCGCCAGAAGCGAAAGAACAGTCCCATGAATGGTCCGGTCTCCACCCCTGAAACACGGTCTCAGGAGACTGGGTGGGTTCACGTGGTCGGAAACACACCCCGGCGTCTGCCGTCGCGTACGCTCGGATCGACGGCAAGCCGCCTTCGTCGGCCCGGATGTGACGGGATACTGCCGAGGGCCTAGCTCATTCGTTCGATCCCGTTGTGGCAGAGCTTGCTCACTTCGCCGCCTTCTCCGGTTTCGCGGCCTCTTCCGCGCCCCGTGCCTTGCGCTCGGCTTTCTTCGCCTTCGCCGCCTCCCACCGCTTGTCGGTCGACCGGATCTCCTCATCGACCACCGAACGAGCCGCCGCAAGGAGTTCCTTCTTCGCAGCGGAGAGGTGATCGCCGACCTCCCTCGGGACATGCGAGAGCACTTCCGCACGCACGTCGTTGAGCCATGATGCGAGATGGGAATAACTGGGTTTCGCGCTCATACGTCGCTCCTTTCGCAGGACAAGAATCCACACCCCGAACCAGTCTCGCCTCGTTATACGCCGGCCACCGGCGTTCGTTTCGCGGATGGGACGGGGCGTGTTGTTCTTCCTAACGTACCATTTCTTCCGACAAGTGCAAATCTGCACGAGGCGGGCCGGAAAGAGCCGTTCGCTCTCTTGGAATGCGCGAGGCCTTTCGAGATATTCACCGTTCGTCCGACGGTGTGGGGAAATCGTTCGGATGCGGCCAATCATTGCTCCGACGCGAGGTCTTCCGGTGAGCGAAGCGATCACGGGTATCTCGACCGAACGCAGGTTGTTCGGCTACCTGTCCTTTCAGGTGGCGGGAACGCTCGTGAGCAGGCTCACGGGGTTCATCCGGGAGCTCGTGACGGCGGCGTACTTCGGCGCAGGCCCCGCCGCCGACGCGTTCATCGCAGCGCTCACCATCCCGAACCTGTTCCGCGACGTGCTCGGGGAGGATGTGGTCGAGCGTTCCTTCATGCCGGGCATCCGGGAGGAGCTTGCGCGAAAGGAGCACGAGCGGGCCTGGCGTCTGGCTTCGGCGTCGCTCAACTGGATGCTCGTCGGTCTTGCCCTCACCGTTGCGTTCATCTGGTATTTCGCGCCGTGGCTGGTGGACTTGGTGGCGCACGGAATCCGTGGCCGGGAGGTGGACGAGGGTACGATCCACGACGTGATCGCCATGACGCGGGTGCTCAGCCCGTTCATCCTGTTCATTGGCCTTGCGGCGTTCGTCGGCGGGCTGCTCTACTACGGGTACGACCTTCACCTCGTCTTCAGCCTCGCGCCAGCCACGCTGAGCATCGGGGTCATCGCGGGAGTCGTCTTCCTGACGAAGTCGGCCGGGGTGTACGCCCTCGCCTGGGGTTTCGTCATCGGGGCGGGTCTCCAGTTCGTCGTGCAGGTCCCCTTTCTCTGGAACCGGCGCGTGCGCGCCTCGGAACCCCGGTACCACATGGTCCTGAAGCCGCCGACGGGGTATTCCCGCCGAATGGCGCGCGAGTCGGGCCACGTGACCCTCCAGTCGCTCCTGACGAAGACCACGGAGATCGTGGACCGACGCGTCGCCTCATTCCTCGCGCCGGGAGGTATCTCAAGCCTCTGGTTTGCAATGCGGCTCGTGCAGTTGCCCTTCGCGATCATCGCCATCGCCATCAGCCGCGCGGTCACGCCGTATCTCTCCGAGATGGTCGGCACCGGCAACCGCGCCGAGTTCAAGAGGGTGCTCCTCGTCGGCTACCGCTACAACCTGCTCTTCATCCTCCCGATCACCGGGCTGCTCATCATCCTGGCGCATCCCATCGTTCGGCTGGTGTATGAGCGGGGGAAGTTCGGAGCGCACGACACGGACATGACCACGCTTGCGTTCTGGTGCTACGCCGCCGGTCTCATGGGCATGTCGCTATTCACCCTTGGCAGCCGCGTCTGTTCGGCGCTCGAGCGAAACCGGGTAGCCACGCTGACAGCGACTGTGGGCGCGGCGCTCAACATCTGGCTCAACTACGTCCTCTCCGCCACGCCCCTGCGACACGGGGGGATCGCCCTCGCCACGTCGATCGGCTACAGCGTCAACGCGCTCCTCTTGTTCATCTGGCTTCACCACCACCTCCGGCAGGGGGACTCCGGCTTCAGGTTCCGGGAGCTCGCCGTTCCGGCGCTTCGCGTTGCGGGGAACGCACTCATCGCCGCGTTCGGCGCGTACGGTATCTACCGATGGGTTATCATGCCGTCGCAGTGGCTCATGGCGGGTGGGTTGATCAGGAACGCCGCAGCGGTTGCCATTCCCCTCACCATCGGCGGCGTGGTCTACGTGGTCTCATCGCTGCTTAATCCCGTCGAGGAGGTGAGGCCGGTCATCAGGAGGGTGGGAAGACTACTTTCCGCCCAACCGAAGTAGCCTTACGCGGCGATGTCCCGGCACGGTGTTCTGTTGTGCCTGCAGGGGGGCTTTGTCCGCGCACCCGAGTGGGCACATTTATAGCATGTCGTGCGAACTGGAGGTCTGCGGATGAGTAGCGAACGTGCGTTGATTCCTCGCGTCGGGCTTGCATTGCTCTTCGCGGCAGAGTGCGCCGTATGCGTTCGGACGTTCACCGACGAGGTATCATACTTCAACTTTCTGCACGCCGCCGACAACTACGTAAACATGGGCAGAACGCTAGTGTCAGGAGGTGGTATAACCACCTTCACTTATCCACCAGTACTGCCAGTACTGCCGATAGTACTCTGTCTTCTGATGTGGGCATCTCCGGTCTGGTGGTTGCTCGGACTTGCTACACTCCATGCCATATTACTCCTAGCGATTTGCTGGATGGTTCTCGTGATAGCGAAATCCATGTCACCCAATCTGTACTGTGGACCGGTGGTGTGTGTACTGTTCGCTACGGATTACTATTTTCTACTTGAGGTGGTCCGCGTAGAAGATACCATTCTGTTTTCCCTACTTATAACGGCATTTTTCTTCCTATTGGTCCTAAGAATACCGAATCCTACAACAGTGTTTCTACTCTCACTTGTAGCCTCTATCGCGCATCTGGTGCGACCAACGAGTTTCATATTTTTCATCGTTCTAGCGGTTTACTGCGTTGTCGAGTTGCAGCGAAGTAAAAAACGGATCGGACTTTACCTAGTTGGGGCACTAGTCCCGATTCTGTTTCTTGTCATCCCGTGGCAGATGTATGTTTCAACAGTCGTTGGCGAAGTCGTCCTCACATCGACTCTAACGGGTGGTGAGAACCTCTACGAGGGCAACGGTCCGTACACCTCCGACTTGTTTCCCACTATCGACCTTGATGCCCAAAGTCCATTTCTCAATGAGAATCTTCGTCGGGACGGCATCCCATACCAGTTATCCGGTTCAGCCGGACTAATAGATCAACGCTTGGCCGAACGTCGGGGTGATAGGTATTTCAGACAACGAGCGTTCGACTACATGCTGGCACATCCCACGAAGACGTTAACCTCAACTGTCGTGAAGGCACTGATGCTTTACTCCCCATTTCCGATACCTTTGGGGTCGGCGGAACTACAGAAGGATGGCGAGGACCACATCAGAGTGATTGATTTTGTCCCTAGAAAGTTGCTTCCCGCAGCATTCGGCATGTTGCACGGACTGATCGTGATAACGGGCGCGGGAGGTTGGTTTCTGACACACTTGAAACAACACCGTCGGAACTGGTACATTCTTCTCTTCTTCGTGCTTTTCACTGCGATCTACGCAGTCACATACCCGGAGATCAGACATCGGGTACCGGTTGACCCGTTGCTCATACTACTATCGAGTCTCTTTTGGGTCGATACGCTGAGCACGCGGCGGGTCAAGGGTCAGTGCGAGAGATGAAGGTGGTCCCGTTGCCACGTGGGGACGTCCCCTTGGAAAGCGGGAGGAACGCGAACACGATCAGGGTGCCGCTCCGTCATCGTTGCGGGATGCCCGGTGCGGTATTCCTCCTCCCGCGGTAAGAAATCACGGAGGGAGCGGTGCGGCATCGGCGCTACGTGCTGACCGGAGGCGGAACGGGGGGGCATGTTACACCGGCGATTGCGCTCGCGAACGAGATGAGGGATCGCGATCCGGACACCGAATTCCTCTACGTTGGCACGCGCGCGGGCAAAGAGGCGGAAATCGTCCCGAAGTACGGGTTCCCACTCGTGCTCGTGCACTCCCACCAATGGACCTTTCGCAGGCCGTTTGACACGGCCCGGTTCGTCGTTCGGCTCGGTCTCGGCCTCCTGAAGGGCACTGCCATCCTCCTGCGCTTCCGTCCGGACGCGGTGATCGGTACGGGAGGCTACGTCGCGGCGCCCATCGTCTTCGCCAACCTCATCCTCCGCACGCTCCGGCTCTCGAAGGCGCGTACGATCATCCATGAACAGAACCTCACCCCCGGCAGGCTGAACGCCCTTGTCGGACGCGTGGCCGACCTCGTGCTCGTCTCGTTCGCCGCGACCAGGCGCTACTTTCCCCGCGCCGCGTACGTCGGTTACCCGGTCCGTCGCGAGATCGCCCCGAAGGAGCGCGCTGAGGCGAAGCGGCGGCTTGGCATCCCCGCCGACACACAGGTCGTATTCGCCTTCGGCGGTTCGATGGGGGCGCGGACGATCAATCGGGCGATCATCGATGCGCTTCCACACCTTGCGGCGCGTCCGAACCTGCGCGTCATCCACGGCACCGGGCGCGCGCTCACGAGCTACGACCCGAGCAGCGACTGCCGGGAACGCCTTGCGCACGTCGGGTTGTCAACGTCGAAGCTCGACGGGTGGTACGAATCCCACGAGTTCATCGACCGGATGGCCGACTACTACGGGGCGGCGGACCTTGTCGTCGCCCGCGCCGGAGCAGGTTCCCTCGCGGAATTGTGCGCGGCTGGCAGACCGTCGCTTCTCATCCCGAAGGCGAACCTCCCGGGCGATCATCAGGTGTTGAACGCGCTGGAACTGGTGAACGCGGGCGCGGCCAGGATCATCTACGAGGACGTGCGCGCGCTGAACGGTGACACGGAAGAGTCGGTGGACGGGGCGCTCCTCGCGGGGCGGATCACGGAATTGCTTGACGACCCCCGAGCGCTGGATGAGATGGCGAAGAAGGCAGCATCTCTTGCCACGCCGGAGGCCCTCACGATGTCGGTGGACCTGGTCGAGCGGGTCGTTCGAGAGGGTTCCATCGGTCCGCATCTCGCCGGGATTCCAGCGAGGAACCCGTCAGTCGGGGCGTACGGCGAGCTTGCACAGCTCTGCGGGGAGGCGCTCAGGGCGGCGGCGGAACGGCACGTTGCGGAAGCCGAGAGAAAGCTCAGCACGCCGTCGTCGTGTCGTCGGCATCGGGAGGACAAGCTCATTGCCGCGATGGTGCACGACCCGGTGTTCAAGTACCTGCGATACCGTGCCGCCGGGTGTCTTGCATCGCCGGCGTGGCGGATCAAGAACGCCGGCGTGAAGCTTGTCGGCGTCCTTCGCCAACGCGAGAAGCTGCCGATCCTCCTCTCGATCGTTACCGACCGCACCCCGGCGCCGGTTCTTCACCGTCTGCTCGGCGGCGACTACGTGCAGAACGGCTTCCTCCGGCGGAACAGTATGATGAGCATCGCCCGGCTCGGCGTCTACTCTCCGAGCGTGCGCGAGGCCCTCATTGCAGGGATGACGGACCCGTACTTCGAGGTGCGTTCCCAGAGCGCCCACGCGGCGGCGGAACTTGCCGACCTCATCGATCCGGATGACGGGCTCGAAGCGGCGCTGCTGAAGGTGACGCGCGACCCGTCGTTCGAGGTGGTCATCGAGGCGGTGCGGGCGCTCGGTCTTCTCGGGAGGTCCTCGGCGGCGGTGCCCCGTCTGCACGAGTTGAGCGCCTCGGAGAACTGGAGGATACGCCAGGCGGTGGTGAACGCATACGGCGCTCTCTTGGCGCGCGGCGAACCGGTGGACCGAGAGCTGGCGCGACGGGACCTTGACGAGATGATGATCACGAGCACCGGCTTCGCGCCGACGTTCGCCCTCAAGACCGCCATCGGGAAGCTCGGCGAAGCCCTCGCCGCCGCTGACGCGGCGAGGAAGACGAATCCTGCACATTCGCCCGTCGGTTCGGGGGAGGATGTCTGATGCTCTACTACCTCGGTGCAGTGCTCTATCACGCCTTCGTCGAGGATGTCTCCAACCTCCCGGAGTTCGGTCGGTACCTCGTCCTGTTCGCCCGGCTCCTCATGTACCTATCGACCCGCACCATCGCCGCGATCCTGACGTCGTTCATTGTGACGATGCTCCTCGGCAGACGGCTCATCGGGTGGCTGCACGTTCACCGGATGCGCGACCAGGTGAAGGACTTCGGGACGATCTCGGCGACCGACAAACGCGGTACACCCACGATGGGCGGCCTGCTCATCATCGCCTCGTCGCTCATCCCGGTGGTGCTCTGGTGCGATCTGACCAATCGATTCGTCCACATCGTCGTCGCCGCGACGATCTGGTTCGGCGCGCTCGGCGCGATTGACGACTACCTCAAGGTCTATCCATGGCGCGGCCGGGTGCGCGGACTGAGCCAATGGCAGAAGCTCTCCCTGCAAGGGCTGTTCGGACTTGTCATGGGGATCATCTACCTCACCCCCGATCTTTCCCCGGTGAGAACGCACGTGGCAAGCAGCTTCTACGTTCCGTTCTACAAGCATCCCCTCATCCCGGATCTCGGCTGGTGGTATCTACCGTTCATCGTCTTCGTGACGATGCTCATCTCGAACGCGGTGAACCTCACCGACGGTATGGACGGACTGGCGATCATGCCCGCGAACTTCGCCGTGCTCGTGTACGGGGTCATGGCGTACGTGATGGGGAACATCGTCTATTCGGAGTACTTGCGGTACGACTATCTCCACGGCGCGGGGGAACTGCTGGTGTTCTGCGCGGCGCTCTTCGGCGCGGGCATCGGGTTCCTCTGGTACAACGCATACCCGGCGCAGATCATCAT
>Ga0315282_10005639_pt1 | contig 21250 bp, 21 predicted proteins | sample YL17G07_20_MG_FD_203693 | JGI IMG/M metagenome (GOLD analysis project Ga0315282, IMG submission 203693) | Sediment microbial communities from Yellowstone Lake, YNP, Wyoming, USA - YL17G07_20 | ecosystem: Environmental > Aquatic > Freshwater > Lake > Sediment | place: USA: Wyoming | collected... | reverse complement strand
CCGCCGTCCTTTCGCTTGTCCGCCGTCACCTGGAGGACGCCGAGCACTTTTATAATGCGGTCGAATCGCACTGTGCTGATGAAATGCGAAAGCTGAAGCGGAAGGAGGCACAGCACTTGCCCTCTTAGTGGAAGCATGAGGCCGGGTATGGAATGACGAGGGGCGAATTGTTTTCAGCTGAATATGCGCAGGTGGAAACCCTCCAGTCGTTGAATCGCCTCTTTGCAGTTGTCCTCGTCTACGGGATGCTGGACTGGTTTCTGTTTCTTCTGTTCGAGGACGCCAAGCGCCTCAGGCTCGTTAAGAGCGTCGATATTAAGAAGAACCGGTTTCTCGACCTGAAGCGTTATGCACGTATGCTTAAAAAAGATCTGAATATAAACCTCATTGAATGTCAGGGCACGTACCAGGCGCTCAACAGACTACGGGCAATACGAAATGCGGTTGCACATCATGGCGGCTGGGTTCATTCTGAGAATGAGAAAGAGCTGAGGCAGTTCGGTTTTCGGGAGCACGGACCAATCGAGCTATCTGAAGGCGAATTTCGCACAAACAAGAAAATCGTCTTCCTGACCTGCCAGACTTTGGCCAGGCAATACGACGAATTCGTCCGTGAGAACGCCTGATATCGCATTCACTCACAGACAGGCAGGTGTAACAGATGTTCTGGGACGTGGCCAAGGAACTGTGGCCCACGATAAAAGATGCACTGAAAGATGGTATCGGTGCGGCCATGCGCTCGCGTCGGAGGCGGCGGCATCTTCTGGTTCTCAAGGCCATGGGGTCGTTCAGAGGCGCGCCCGCCTCCATAGAAGAGATCGATCACAATCTGAGAATCTTCCAGATGGAGGATGCCAAAGCGAAAGATATGAGCGCTGATCTCATCTTGGACGGCGGTGTCCATCCCGAAAAGGAAAAGGCTTACAGAAAGCGGCTGGTGCAGCAGACGAGACTCGGGTTGCCGGGACTGGACGCTTCCGACCGCCTGGCAAGACTTGAGGACATCCTGCAGGAAATGTACGAACACGGCAAGCTCAGTTTTTTGCCGCCTGACTATTATGCGGTGCTGAGAAAGAAAAGCTAATTGCCCCGTCGCCGGCTGAGCCGGAGGCGTGCCGCGGCGCAAGCGGAACGGGGAGCGCCGTTAATTCAGCAGGATGGCCTATAATTCGTAGAATCAAACCATGGAACGTGTGCGACTCATCTACGAGCAAATCGAGGAAGCCAAAAAGCTGCTCCTGGCAGGCTCATTACTCCAGCTGCGCCTGGCCCTCATCCTCCTTGACAATGCCGTCGAACTGATGATGTACCGCGAACTGGAGTATCAGTTCGCCTGGGACGACTCCTGGCGCCCCGGTTGGCAACCTGCTCTCGACGAGTGGCTTCGGGCAGGTTTGGGTCCAAAATACACAGCGGCGGAGCGAAAAGAAGCTGAAAGAAACTTTGACCCAAAGGCAAGAATCCTCGGTTTCCGCCTAGGACGTATAAGCCCAGACGAACAAGCCATCATAAAGGTCTGCCACAAGCTGAGATGCGGGGCTTTTCATCGTGGTCACCTGCGCCCGGAGATCCTCTTGCCCGTTTGCAGGCTGCTCTACCTTACGTGCGCTGAACTCACCGTGAAGTTGCGCTTTAAGGCATACACCGCCAGCCCTCTTTCAGCGGAGGACCAGGCATTCCTTGGTCGGTTTGGGATTACTAGCTCCTATCTGCTTGGAACAGATGAAGGCGTCAACCAGTTGCGCAACAAACTGACTGAGGGTGTGACTGTCAACCCGATGGAAGTATCCGCGGTGCTTTCTGGGGATCTGGTTTCTCGCCTCGATTCCATTGTAGATGGTTTGGCCTATGTAGGCGAGACCGAGGATGAAGCCAAGATTGACTACAACCTTCAGTACACTCAGTTTTGGCAAGAGGAGGGTGCCGAACTCAGAAAGCGGGGGCTTCTCGGAGAACGTGTGGAACAGGCCTTTGAGGAATGGAAGCTTGCTGGGCGCGCAAGATACACGCTCGCAAAGCTCAAGAAGTGGCGCCGACACTCCCTACAAATCGCTTCTAATCGCAGGCCGGCTGCAGCCTTGGCGTGTTTTTGGGCAATCGAATCTCGGTTTGGGCATTTAGAAGATGACGTACAGGAGGCCGTGGCCAGGTTTGATGAAAGAATCAACGAACTTGTACATCACCAGAAGATTTTTGGGCCTACCGGATAATGGATTTCGCTACTGTCAAAACAAGAGGGGCATGAAAACCATGGAATGGCCGCCGGCAAAAGACAAGCCTGAAGTGCAGCGGGCGAGGATCGTGGCGCTCGCCAAAGAAATCTACCCGAACGGCACGGTCGTCTTCGATGAGAAGCAGCCGCGAAGCTTCATCAGGTTTCGCATTGACGATACGCAGACGGGAACCATCCTCACCAGCGCGTATCCTGAGTATCTCTCAAGCGAACTCGCGGACAAATCCGACGACCAGCTGCGGGCGCTGCTCAGAGCGGTCGGCCCGCAATTTGCAAAGAGGGACGAAAAGTAAGGGGCGTTGACGCCGCGCGGGTCCATTGATTGGCCGGATCGCCCTTCATCGATTTTGCCATTGCTCCTCGAATGCTCGGTAATGCTACAATCAAATCCAATCGCGACGCAGGAGGTTAAAATGGCTTCCGCATGCCTCATAAGGCTCCCTGTCTGGTCATATCAAGAAGTTCGGTCGTACCTGACCGCTGGCTTTCAGCTTGCCCCCGAGAGAACGGTACGCATGACGGGTCTCCTGTTCGCCCGTCCGGAATCGCCTCTTGCGAAAAGCGAGATCATGCCCAATATGTCTTACTTCAATCATCGGTCAGGGAACCACATTGATGTTTTCATGGCCGGATACCTCCAGGTTTCTGGAACAATTACGGACGGCGCACTTGAATTCAGCGTTCCAAACTTTGACGAATTCCGGCAAGAGATCGAATCCATGACACGCTGGAGGTACAGCGGGGGCGTCGATCTCGTCCTGACCAACGCCAGATTAGACGAAGAACGCGGGGGAGCTTTTCTCGATTTCTCATCCGCAATAGCCATCAATCTGGACGACGCAAAACGGATCGGGGCTATCGATACCGTGGAAATGTTCTTTGAGAAGATCTTCCGGTACGCAGAAACCCAGTCCGGCGACGATCCGACATGGGGATTCAGCGACCAGGCCGGACTCCGCGCGGCCGGCTCTGCCCTGATAGCGCTCGTCCTCTCCCTGCTGCCTGCCTCGATTCAGCAGGAAATCACAAAAACAGCCAAATTCTGCGTCTCAGACATCCGACCGCAACCAGCGACATAAGTGTCGCAACATCTCTAACCTTGCGTGCGGCCGTAGCCATTCAGCCGGGGAAGCTCGCCCTTTGCGTATCTCTTCGTGGCGTCCCTGAATTCGGGGTTTTTCTCGTATTCTTTGCAGTAGCGCTCAAGCGCGAAATCGATCTGCCGGGCGATGGGCAGGCCGGCTTCGTCCTTGATTCTCAGCGGCTTGTCCAGGAGCGGCCGGGCAGGGCTGTAGTGGTAGGTCACGCATGATCACGCTCCCCGCTCCGCGAATATGAATGACCTGCACATCGGGCAGCAAAGGGGCGTTCCCGTGGATCGGTGATGAAGACCGAGAGGCAGTGCAGATTCAGGCACTGCCAGAAACCGTAGTGGTGCCTGCCCAGGATTTGACTACTTTGGGAACGACCCATATCATCACTATGACGAATAAAAGAACTGGAGGGACAGCAGTTCTTCATTTTTCATTCTTAATTCTCAATTTCACCCCCGGTAGACTACCTCAACGCCTTTGCGCCAGGATTCGTTCAGGCCGAGGCGCCGGATGGGGACTTCGGGGCAGAGATAACGCAGGACGACTTCATTGTGCGGATGGAAGGCGAAGGCCGGGGCGACCAGCCACAACAGCGGCGCCTCGGGGCGCAATTCGACGCCCGGGAAGTAGCCGCACCGCCGGAAATCGCCGCGCTCGAAATGCCACTTCACGCGCATCCAGTAGTCGAGCGCCTGCATCGGCAGGTTGGGATCGGAAGAAGCTTTCAGCTCGATCACCACCAGCCGGCCGGCGCGGGTGGCGGCCAGCAGGTCGATGATGCCGCGATGCCCGCCGATCATTGCCGGCACCTGGGAATACACATGCGCGGGGTCGAGCTCGGCGGAAAGCGCGCTGATGTCGGCGGCCAGCAGCGACTCCAGCCAGCGTTCCGGCTGTGCGGTGTACAGCGGATCGTGCCGTTCGGGTGAATCCCCGGAGCGTACCTCCGCGATGTGGACGGCCAGCGCTTCGGCTTCGGGCAGCGTTTCGGGCGTGAGCGTGCGCCATTCCTTGCCGAAGCCGAACACCGGACCGTCCGTCGTCAGGCGCGCAAACTCCAGTCCGCGAATGCGGCAGGCCGGGCCGCTGGTTGTCTGAACCAGATCTACTGCCGGGCGCTTGGCCAGTTGGTTTAGAAGGCCCCCGAAAACGGGGAAGCGGGAACCAACCAGGGGCAGTTCTGTTGCCAGGTTCGCGTAATCGAGCTCCTCGGCGCGCCGCGCTTCGTCATCCGGCGAAAAGGCAAACAACTCATACTGTGCCGGCTCGCGGTTCAGGAAGCGCCAGCGCAGCGCCGTGCCGGTTACGTATTGTTCCGGCAAGAACAGCTTCAGGCCGGTCAGCAGGCGCCGGCTGCGGACATGGGACGGGGAGCGGCGCAGGTGCTCGAGCCAGGCCAGGCCCTGTGTCAGCGCGCCGTCGGCGGCCCCCTCGCCCTCCTGCTCGGCGCAGGCCGCCACCGCCCACGCGGTCTGCCCCCGGCGGAGCACGGCGCGGAGCGTCGTAACGGAGAAAGCGTGCTCCAGATCGAGCGCGGCCGAGAGGTGCTCCACCTTCCAGCCGGGGAACTGCTGGGCCAGCATCTTGCGCAGGCGGTCGGCGAAGCGGCTGCGCGCCGCCTCGCGCTGTAATTCGGGGGCGAGCTTGGCCGATGCCACGATGCGCACGGCGCCCTGCCCCGCGCCAAACCGCCGGTAGCCCAGCACCAGCTCGTGTCCTGTTTCCTTGCGGATCTCGACGACCCGCCGGACCAGGCTGCGCGCATCGTCCCAGGCCTCTAGCAGCACCTTGCCATGCCGCACCTCGACGCTGAAGCGCTCCGGCTCCAGCGGCATGGTTTCGCTTTCTTCCTTGATTACGGGGCGGTGCAGGCGGCAGGCCTCGATGAAGGCCAGTATCCGATCGCGCAGTTCCTCAGGCGTCATCTCACCACAAAGTCACAAAGGGCACAAAGAACACCAAGAGATTCCTTTGTGTCTCTTTGTGTTCTTTGTGTCTTTGTGGTTTCTCATTTTTCCGGTTGATCGACCAAAACGCCCTTGTCGAGGTGCAGCACTCTGCCGGCGTGGCGGGCGGCGCGCGCGTCGTGCGTGACCAGCAGGACGGTTTTGCCGAGCTCGCGGTTCAGGCGCGCGAAAATCTCCAGCACTTCCTCGGCGGAGTGCGCGTCCAGGTCGCCGGTGGGCTCGTCGGCCAGCAAGAGGGTGGGATCGGCGACGAAGGCGCGGGCGATGGCCACGCGCTGCTCCTGGCCGCCGGAAAGCTGCCGCGGATAATGCTCGGCGCGGTCTTCCAGCCCCACCAGCCGGAGGGCCGTTTGCACGCGCCGCCGGCGCTCGGCGCGCGCCAGCCGCGTGAGCAGCAGCGGCAGTTCGACGTTCTCGAAGGCCGTCAGTACCGGGATCAGGTTGAAGGTCTGGAAGACGAAGCCGATGTGCTCGTTGCGCCAGCGGGCCAGTTGGCTCTCGCTCATGCGCGCCGGCTCGATGTCCAATACGCGCAGCGTGCCGCCGGTGGGCCGGTCGATGCCCGCCACCAGGTTCAGCAGCGTGGATTTGCCAGAGCCCGACGGCCCCATCAAGGCCAGAAAATCGCCTTCGGCCACTTCCAGCGAGATGCCATCCAGGGCGCGCACCTCGTTGGAATCCCGCCGGAAAACCTTCTCAACATGGTCGACTTCGATGAGCGCTTTATTCATAACGCGTTCTAGCCGCAGATTTCGCAGATTGCACAGATTCGGAAATCTGCGGGATCTGCGCAATCTGCGGCTGAGGGTTCATTTGACACGCACTCGCTGGCCGCTTTTCAGTGTGGCGGGGTTGCCGACCACCACGGTCTCATCGCCGTTCAGGCCGGAGGCGATGCGCACCGAGCCGCCCATTTCCTCGCCGGCGGTCACCGGCTTGATGACGGCGCGGCCGTTCTCGACCGCCATCACCGCGCTCTTGCCCTCGGCCTGAAACAGCGCGGAGCGGGGCGCCAGCAACTGGCGGACGCTGGCCTGGCCGGCGCGCGGGTCCTCGAACGACACCCGCGCGTTCATCTCCGGGCGCAGGTAGGCGTCCGGGTTCTTCACCTGCACCTTCACCTGCACCGTGGCCTTCTGGCGGTTGGCCTGGGGCGCGATCTCAGCCACCACGGCGCGGTAGCGCCGGTCGGGGAAGGCGTCGGGAACCACGGCGCAGGGCTGGCCCAGCGAAACCCGCGCGAATTCGGTCTGGCTGATGTCCACCTCCACCTGCAGGTCGTTCAGATCGGCCAGGGAGACGACCGAGGATTTGGCGCCGGTCTCGCCGACAAACATGGTGGTGACCATTTCGCCGGTTTCGACCAGCCGTTCCAGCACCGTCCCGTCAATCGGCGAGCGGATCTCGGTGGCGTCGAGCATCGTTTCATAGTAGCGGAGGGCGCCGCGGGCCTGCTCGAGCAGGGCGCGGCCCTGGTCGATTTCCTCGCGGCGCGGCCCCTGGCGCACCAGTTCGTAGTTCTTGCGCGCCTGCTCGGCCTGGGCCCGGGCCATGTCGAGCTGATCGCGCGCCCGGTCCATCTCCTGCTTCGAGACCACGCCGTCGCGGTCGAGGCCGCGGGTGCGATCGTAATTGGCCTGCGCGTTCCGGAGGTTGGCTTCCGTTTCGTCGGCGCGGGCGCGGGCCTGCTGGATTTCCTCGGGGCGGGAGCCGGTCTGGAGCTGCGCCAGGCGCGCCGCGGCGGCCTCCAGCGCGCCGCGCGCCTGCTCCACCTGGGCGCGATACTCGGTATTGTCCAGCCGCACCAGCACCTGGTCCTTCTTCACCCGGTCGCCCTTCTCAACGCCGATCCAGGCCACCCGTCCCACTACCTTGGAGCCCAACTGGATCTTGTGATGGGCAACGACGTAACCGCCGGCCACCAGCACCGTGGCCGCTTCCTTGGTCTCGATGGCCGTGACGCGCGCCACGTCGACGGCCTGCGGGCCGGCGCCCAGCCATAGAAAGCCTGCGGCGCCCACGGCGACGGCCGCCAGCAACAGCGCCCACGCCCAGCCGGGCAGGCCGCGGCGCGGGCCGGGCCGCCGGTCGCGCTCAATGCGCAGCGATTCCAACTCCTTGGACAGTGCGTCACTCATACAGAAAGCTGCCAGCTATCAGCTTCAAGCTATCACCTATCAGCTATCGGCAATCCGCAATCCGCAATCTGCAATCCGCAATTACGAGCGCAGGCCTTCCACCAGCGACCGACGGGCGGCCAGGCGCGCCGGCAACAGACCCCCGACCAGTCCCACCGCCACGGCGAACAGCAGTCCCCGGGCAAGCAACTGCGGCGTCACCCGGAAGTGGAAACTTAGCTCCGCAAAGGTATAGAAGTTCATGGTGCCGGTGGACAGTCCGTGGATCGGCAGCGCCAGCAGGCAGCCCAGTAGGCCGCCGGCGGCAGCCAGCATGGCCGACTCCAGCAGAAACGCCAGCAGCACCGCCCGGCGCGAGAAGCCGAGCACGCGCAGCACCGCGATTTCGTGGGTGCGGTGGGCCACGGTGGCATACATGGCGTTCATGGCCGCGAAGCAGGACCCGATGGCCATGACCATGGCGATGAAGGTGCCCAGCATCTTGATGGGCATGGAGGTGCGCATTTGCTCGCGAAAATACTCGTTTTCCGGGCGGGCCTGGAGGTGCAACTGGCGGTCGTCGCTGATGCGCCGGCAGAGCTGGTCGGCGGCGGCCGCGTCCGCCGCCCGCATGAGCACCGAAGAGTAGACTTCACGCCGGTTGAACCCATCGGCGACCGTCCCGACGTCGGCCCACAACTCGGAGTCATAGGCGCTGCCTCCGGCCTCGGTCAGTCCCACGACGATCCAATCGCCAAGGCCGAAATTCAGCGCCGAGCCGAGCTGGAGGTTGAAGCGGCGGGCAACCGTTCTGCTGGCCAGCAACTCGCGCAGCCCGCCGCGAAACATCCGCCCCTCGACCAGGCGCACCTGCTCGCGCAGCGCCAGTCCGGCCGGGGTCATTCCGCGGATGCTCACGTGCGTTTTGTCCCCGCCGGCCCGCGGGATGAAGGCCAGCACCAGCAGCTCCGGCGACACCAGCGGCTGGCCGTCTCCGTACTTCGCGACGCCGGGCAGGTACTTAAGCGTTTGCAGCGTGGGCACCGACACGGCGCTGTTGCCTTCCACCTGCGATCCCTGGCGGATGACCACGATGTTCAGCGGGTGGCCGGTCAGAGCGAAGACGTTCTCCAGGCCGCTCACCAGCGCCAGTATGGACACGAACACCGCGACGGTGGCCGCCACGCTGATGATGGCCATGGCCGTCCCCGTCCGTCGCACCAGCAGGCTGCGCAGGTTGTACTTGAGCGGTATCGCCATAAAGAAGTGCTGAGTGCTAAGTGCTGAGTGCTAAGTGCTAGACGCTCCGTCTTAGCACTTAGCACTCAGCACTTAGCACTGTCTTATCCGACGTGGCGCAGGGCCTCGGCAATCGGCAGCCGGCAGGCGCGCCACGCCGGAACCGCCGAGGCGGCAGTGCCGATGACCGCGGCCAAAGCCATCCCCAGCGCCAGCGCCTCCGGCTGCACGCGCAACTGGATGATCCAGCCGCCGGTGAGCTGCTGCAGGTCGACGGTCGAGTACAGCAGCTTCGCGCCGCCGCAGCCCAGCAGGCCGCCCAACACCGCAATCGACAGCGCTTCCGCCAGGAGCAGGGTGAAGACCAGGCCGCTGGTGTAGCCGAGTGTTTTCAGGATGGCCACCTCGGCGGTCCGTTCGCGGATGGTCATGGCCATGGTGGCGGCGGTCACCAGCAAAATCGTGAAGACCACCACGACCGAGATGGCGCCGATAAACAGCTTCACGTTGCCGAGCATGGAGCTGAAGCTGAGCTGGAAAGCTTTTTCCGTCTCGGTCTTGGTGGGCGCGGTGCTGTTATGGAATTTTTCATCCACCGCCTGCGCGATCCGCGGAACCGCCTCGAGCGATTCCGCCTGGATGATATAGAAACCGGCCACGTCCCGCGTCCTCATCGTCTTCACCATCATTTCATTCAGGTAGTCGTAATGAAACACGAGCATGGCTTCGTCCGGGAGGTTGGGCGAGGTGAAACTGCCGACCAGCTTCAGCTCGACGTCGAACGGGAAAAACGTGCCCTTCAGGGTGATGCGGTCGCCGATCTTCCAGCCAAAGCGCTTGCACAGGCGAGCCCCGGCCACCGCCGCTGTGCGCTCCCGCTCGAAGGTTTCGCGCTGCGCCGGGTCAATTCCAAGCTCGCTGTAAAGCCTGAAGGTCTTGTCGGCGTCCTCGGCGAACTGCGGGAAGAAATTGCTCTCGTCGATATAAATGCCGCCGAACCAGTGAGCGGTCATCACGTCCTTGACGCCGGGGACCTGCCGGATCTGCTCCTTATAGGCGAGCGGCATCCAGTTGGCGATCGAAACGGCGTGGCGGGTGACCAAGCGCAGGTCCGACTCCTGGGTGATCGTCGTGGCCTGCAGCTCGTACAGAACGGTGTGCAGCGTGACCAGCAGGAAGAGCGAGGCGCCCAGGCCCAGCACGGTTAGAATCGTGCGCCGCTTGTTTCGCAACGTGCTCTTGAGCACCAGCGCCGCGAATTTCATAAACAGGCAGTAGGCTTTAGGCTGTGGGCTGTGGGTCGGGAACGGCAGCCGCGGTCCGTGCCTCCGGTCTTAGCTCATCCGGCGGAGAATCTCGTTGACGATGGCATCCACCACGCCGGGAACCGCCTTCAGAGCCGTCATGCCCGCCTTGTCGAAGCCGCCTTCGACGGCAGCACGCACCATCTCCGGGTCGAGCGCTGGGCGCGCCTGCGGGGCAGCGGCAGCTTCGGCCGGGGCCGGTTCTGGGGCGGGGATGGCCTCCGGCGCCGGTTCGACCGGTGGAGTGGCGGCCTCGACCGCGACTGGCGGTTGCTCGACTGCAATCGCCTCTTCAGGAATCGGCGCGGCCTGAACTGCTGGCGCCGGCTCCGCCGGAGTCTCAGCGGCAGCCTCGGCTTCCGCCTCGGCCTGCGCTTCGACAGGGGGCTCCGCTGCCGGGGCTGGCGCTGCTGCGGCGGGTTCCTCGACATGCTTCAGCAGGTCGCCCCAATCGGGGGCGCCTTCCGGAGCGGGAGCGGCCGCGGGGGCGGCAGCGGCGCCGGCCATCGCTGCCGGTGGCCCGAACAACGCCCGGTCAGCTTCGGTCACTTCGGCCGGCTCTGCCGCCCAGTGCAGGGCGGGCGGCGCAGCCGGCGCTTCTTCGGCGGCGCCAGGTGGTTCTTCGAGAATCAGCTCGGCCGTCGCGGCGGGCTCCACCGGCAACTCGAACTCCGTGGAGGGCGCTTCGGTGGTCAGCTCCAAGCCGGCTGGCGCGACCGCCTCGGTTTCGATCTCAGAAACCACAGCCGCAGGCGGTTCGGCGGCCTCCGCAGGTTCCGGCGTAAGCTCAACTTCGAGTTCCTCGGTTTTTGTTTCCGTCGCGGCGGGGGCCTCCGCGGCCGGTTCGGCCGGCAACTCGAACTCCGCTGCCGCGGGCGCAGCTTCTTCAAACGCAACGGGAGCTGCCGCTTCCGGCGCGGGAGCAGCCTCGAAGGCCTCCACGGCGGGGGGCTCGGGCGGGGCGGCCTCCGCCGCGAACATACCGAACGCGCCCTGCGCCAGGTCCTCCGGCACCTCGACAGGAGTTGGGTGTGCGGCCGTGAGCTCCATTTCCGGCATTGCGCTCTCCGGGGCCGGCGGCGCGGCCTCTTCGGGTGGAGGAGGCGGGGGCGGCGGCGGGGCCGCCGCTTTCTTCTTTTGTTCGGCTGCCTTCAGCGCCCCTTTCACCATCTCCAGCACCTTGCTGGCCTCGAAGGGCTTGGTCAGCACACCATCGGCTTGCACGCGCTCGCCCTGCGCGGGGTCGTACGGCTCCAACTGTCCCACCACCAGGATGACGGGCAGATGGCTGGTCTTCGGGTCTGTCTTGACGAAGGCGCACAACTCGTACCCGGTACGGCCGGGCATGAAGACGTCGGCCAGCACCAGATCGAACCCGCCGCCCGTCAGCTTCTTGACCGCGGCTTCGCCGTTGCTGACCGTTACCACCTCGAAGCCTTCGCCCGTAAGGATCTTGGTTCCCATGCGCTGGGCATGCGTACTGTCGTCGGCGAGCAGGACCTTCGGCACTGCAATTCCCCCTAAAATGCGCAATTTGGGGAATTTAACCATGTCGCGGCCCGCCTGACAAGGTTAATCGTGCGGCTGGCGGCTGGCGACTGTCGGCTGACGGAAAAGCCTGAGCCGACAGCCGATAGCTGACAGCCGTCAGCTCACTGCTTGACGATAATCCGGAAGCGACGGACGATGGAAAGATGAAGGTCATTACGCGTTTCACCTTGTCGTTTTTGCTCGCTTTTCTGTTTTCAACCAGCCTGCTGCCCGCCGAAGAGGGCATGTGGACGTTCGATAACCCGCCGGTCAAGCTCATCCAGCAACGATACGGCTTCACGCCCGCCGCGCAGTGGCTCGATCATGTCCGGCTGTCTTCGGTGCGCTTCAACGACGGCGGTTCCGGCTCCTTCATCAGTCCCACCGGCCTGGTGCTCACCAACCACCACGTGGCCATGGGGCAATTGCAGAAGATGTCGAGCGAGAAAAAGGATTACGTCAGCGACGGCTTCTACGCGCGCACACCGGCCGAAGAGGTACAGTCGCCCGACCTGGAACTAAACGTCCTCATGTCGATGGAGGACGTAAGCGCGCGCGTCCGGGGCGCGGTGCGGCCCGGCATGAGCCAGGAAGAAGCGCTTCAGGCGCGCAAGGCGGAGACGGCCCGGATCGAGAAGGAAAGCCTCGACAAGACCGGGCTGCGCTCCGACGTGGTTTCGCTTTACCAGGGCGGCGAGTACTGGCTATACCGCTACAAGAAATACACCGACGTGCGGCTGGTGTTCGCGCCCGAGAAGCAGGCGGCTTTCTTCGGAGGCGACCCGGACAATTTCACCTACCCGCGCTACTGCCTGGACATGGCCGTGTTCCGCGTCTACGAAAACGGCAAGCCGGTGAAATCGGCGCACTTCCTGAAGTGGAACGCGAAGGGGGCCGCCGAGGGCGAGCTGGTGTTCGCCGCCGGGAATCCCGGCCACAGCGACCGCCTGCGGACCACGGCGCAGCTCGACACCCTGCGCGAGTTCTATTACTCCTACGCACTCAACTCCCTGAAGCAGCGCATCGCGGTGCTGCGGGGCTACGCGGCTCAAGGCCCGGAGCAGGCGCGCCAGACCACCGATGATGTCTACGGCCTTGAGAATACCGTGAAAGCGTACGAAGGCGAGTACCAGGGCCTGCGCGACCCGCAAGTCATTGCCAAAAAAGCGGCCGAAGAGGCGGAGTTTCGCGGCAAGATCGCCGCCAACCCGCAATGGCAGCGCGAATACGGCGGGGCCTGGGATGCCATCCTGGAAGCCGAAAAGAAGTACCGCGAGAATTTCAAGCAGGTGCGCCTGCGCCAGGTGCGCGGCTCGGAGCTGGCCGGCGTTGCCGCCACCATCGTGCAGTACGTGGCGGAGGTGGCCAAGCCCGACGCCCAGCGCCTGGACGGCTATCACGAATCACAGCTCGAATCCTTGCGGTTCCAGTTGTTTTCCTCGGCGCCGTTTTATCCGGCCATGGAGGAGGCGCTGCTGGCCAACAGCCTGAAGGAGTCGCTGGAGGGTCTGGGAGCCGGCGACCCGTTCCTCAAGGCCGCGCTCGACGGGCGGACGCCGGAGGCCGCCGCGAAACACGCCCTGGCCGGCACGCGCGTGGTTGACGCCGCATTTCGCAAGTCGCTGATCGAAGGCGGGGAGAAAGCGGTGGCCGCCTCCGCCGACCCGCTCATCCAGTTCGCCCGGCGCATTGACCCCGTGCTGCGCGCCAGGCTGAAGTGGTACGAAGACAACGTGGAGAGCGTGGAGACGGCGGCGGGCGAGAAGATCGGCGCCGCCCGCTTCGCCGCCTATGGGAAGTCGCTCTACCCGGATGGCACGTTCACGCTGCGCCTCACCTACGGGTCGGTCAAGGGCTATGCCATGAACGGCACCATCGCGCCGCCCAGGACCACTCTGTACGGCCTGTACGACCGCTCGGAAGGTTTCGACCACAAACCGCCGTTCGACCTGACGGCGCGGTTTGTTCAGGGCAGGGAACGGCTCGACTTGGCTGCGCCGCTCAATTTCGTCGCCACCCTGGACGTGGTCGGCGGGAACTCGGGCTCGCCGGTGATCAACCGCAACGCCGAACTGGTCGGCCTGGTCTTCGATGGCAATATCGAAAGCCTGGTCGGCAATTTCGTCTTTAACGAAGAGAACAACCGGGCGGTCATGGTGCATCCGGCGGCCATGCTGGAGGCGCTGCGCAAGCTCTACGATGCCGCGCCGCTGGCCGAGGAGATTGAAGGCCGGAAGTAGATCTCACCACCAAGCTACAGCGCTGCACAGCCGCAACCAAAGCCCGCCGCCCGAGCTTTGAGACGCACCGCGGCAGCGGTGCGAAGAATCATAGCCGGGGGTGAGCGCCGCGGTTCTTGCGGCGCGTAACCCCCGGAAGGATGTTTGGAGTACAGCGCGCCCCGGCAGCGGCGCGGAGAATCGCTCGAAGCGAATACTCTCGCGCCGCTGTCGCGGCGCAATCACCCCGACCTCGCCCGGGGGTTCGTCCGCTGACGCGGACTTCACCCCCGGCTATGATTCTTGTCGGCCCTTCGGGCCGCCTGACAGGCCGTAGCGTTCAGCAAATTCTTCGTAGCCTGCGAAGATTCTCAGCGTTAGTAGCACAAGGACACAAAGGCAGGAAGGGCGGGCGCCGAATTAGCGGGGCGCTCGCTTGTTTCAGGCAATTGCCTATGGCACATTCTCGACCACGACCCGGGGCGATTCGCCCTCAGCCGCGTTTGCGGTGCTTTCGTGCCTCAGTCTCTTTGAGTCTGGGTGGCGAGGACTCTTTGGCTGCCGCGAAGCCGCGCCCGGGTCCCGCCACCCGCGATCTCACATGCTTCCATAGAGGATTGTCACGCAGCAAGTCGAGCGTCTTGCGGGCCTTTTCCTCCCAACTCAGCCCTCGATCCTCGTCGTCGATCTGCGCACGTCTCTTCCGCATAAACTCGACCGCATCGAAAGCCTTAGTCATAGCGCAGCACCTCCCGAGGGGTACGAATCTCCAGGGCATTGTACTGGAAATTGGCGCGGTCGACACCAGCCCTCTGCCGGCGGCGCCCGCAAGTTGCGCCCGTACAGCGCGTTAGCGCCCTCCTTCAGAAACAAGCCGATTTTCAAAAAGTGCCGTCCGAACTTTATTCCCTTTGGCTGCAATCACTTGCGGAGCGAGAGGGCCGAAAAACTTGACACTGTATGTCATAATGAAATTATGGCCAATTGTAGATAATTTCAAAATTTCCAGGCCCCCGCCTCTATATCACCTGTAAATAACAGGCGACGGGCCTGGAAACGAAACAAAAGAAAGGGAGTAGAAAATGGATACAACCATCGATAAACCTGTTTCCCAACCAAGAACAGGCGCCCGGCGCTCCAAGCGCGGGGCCAACGGGCAGTTCGTCCGCGGAAAGTCGGGCAACCCCAAGGGACGGCCGCCGGGGAGCCGCAATCGCGCCAGCTTGCTCATGGAAGACCTGCTGGACGGTCGCGCCAAGGCGCTCACCGAGAAAGCCATCGAAAAGGCGCTTGCCGGCGACGTGTTCGCGCTGCGCCTTTGCCTGGACCGCATGATGCCGGTGCGCAGGGAGCGCTCCCTGACGCTGCAGCTTCCCGCGCCGGCAACGGCCCAGGACATTACGGCCGGGTTCGCCAGCGTGGTCGAAGCGCTGGCCCACGGCGAGCTGACGCCCTCGGAAACCAGCGCCCTGGCCGAACTGTTGGAAAGCGCGCGGAAGGCGCTGGAAACCACCGATCTAGCCAGGCGCATCGAGGAACTGGAAGCCCGCGCGGAGGAGGCGGAAGAATATGGCGACGAAGCAGAGACTTAAGCGGCTGGGCAAGAAGTTTGGGCGGGAGGAGAAAGTCATCGACGCACATTGCATCGACCCGAACACGGGCGAAACCCATTGGAGATATCTGCTCACGCATCACAAAGACGGCCGGATTACCTCTCGCAGCCTGTGCCCGGATGAGGAAGCTTCGGACTCGAAACAGCAGCACCGCTGACGGGAGCCCGCTGGAGCGGGCTGCACGGCCGGTTCATGAATAATCGGGCTCAGCCCGCCGCTCGCTTGCCGCGTGCCCGCCGAGGTGGGATCAGTTCGTCGCCGGGCAGCGGCGGGTTGCCTTTGCCGAGGCGGGCGAGGATCGCCAACGTCTTCTTCATGTCGGCTTTTCGCGCCCTGTCCCGAAAGTAGTCTTCCGTACGCAACGCGGACAACTTCTCGGCAACCGCCACATTGATAAACTGATTCAGCGCGACTCCCTCGCTCTCGGCCAGTCGCCGCACCTCTTCCAAGAGCGACGGCTGCAGTCTCAGCGCAACATTGCTTCTCCTCACGGTTTCCCTCGCAGAACCCTCAATGCCTCTGCCGGAGTCGAGACACGGATGCCCAACCGTTTCGCTGGTTCTTCGAAATGGCGGACGTTGAATGTAACGAGCAAATCCGCTCCACCGTTCACGGCCGTGTCCAACACCATTTCATCACCAGGATCCCTCAATGCCGGCCTCCATAGAAAAAAAAGCCGAACGGGCTCCACCATGGCCGCGAGTGTGGCCAACATCTGATCGATGTCGGAAGGGAAGCCGCGCGCAGCTTCCAGGTGTTCCGGCCGAGTCAGTACCGCCTCGTACTCGACCATTAGGGGCACGGAGGCAAGCAGGGTGAACTTTCCCGCCAAGGCAGCCAAGAGCAATTGGCGAGCCGCCCCGGCGCCGCTCCGTATGGCAGCGACCATGACGCAGGTGTCCAAAACCACTCTCATCAATCGCCGGGGCTTAATATATCGCATGCAATATCACAGTGTCAACCACGGCACTGGGATGACAGATGGGTGTCGAAGGCTGGGAACGATCCCCGCACTGGGGCAACCGCAAAGGCCCCGTCACCATTGCCCTCCTTTTCCTCAAGCCGCTGCGGATTGTGGTAAAGTAAGCGATTTCATGGACTGCGCAGCCGCTTTCCTGCTGTTTGCCGCCCCCAGCCGCTTGCTTTCGCTGGCGCCGGTGGACCTGGTCATCATCGTCATCTACTTCGCCGTGGTTCTGGCCATCGGCTTCTACCTGAAGCGGCTGACGCGGACCGGCGAAGACTTCTTCATGGCCGGCCGCGAGATGACCGCCTGGATCGCCGGGCTCAGCTTCCTCTCGGCGAACCTCGGCTCGCTGGAGCTGATGGGCTGGGCGGCGGCCTCCTACCAGTACGGCATCCTGGCCACCCACTGGTATTGGATCGGCGCTATCCCGGCCATGCTGTTCCTGGGCATCGTGATGATGCCCTTCTACTACATCTCCAAGACGCACTCGGTGCCAGGCTACCTGAAGCTGCGCTACGGCGAATCCAGCCGCGCGCTGGCCGGAGTTTCTTTCGCTTTCATGACCGTGCTGATGAGCGGCATCAATATGTACGCCATGGCGCTGGTCATGAAGGTAGTCCTGGGCTGGGACATCCACTTCAGCATCTGGGTGTCGTCCCTCACGGTGGCCATTTACGTGGCGCTGGGCGGGTTGCGCTCGGCCATCTTCAACGAGGTGCTGCAGTTCATGCTGATCTGGCTGGGGGCGCTGCTGGTGCCCATCATCGGCCTCATTGAGACAGGCGGATGGAAGGGCATGCAGGCCCGCATCCTGCAGAACTTCCCCGGCGGCGACTACACCCACGCCTGGCGCACGCTGGGCTCCTTCACCGACAACCCCATGGGCATTCACTGGACCGGCATCGTGCTGGGCCTGGGCTGGGTGATCTCGTTCGGCTACTGGAACACGGACTTCCTGGTGGTGCAGCGGGTGCTGGCCGCCAAGGACCTGCGGGCCGCCAGGCTGGCCCCCATCATCGGCGCCGCGTTCAAGATGATGGTGCCGTTCATCGTCATCCTGCCGGGCCTGCTGGGCCTGGCGGTGCTGCCGATGAAGCTGGTAGGGGAAGGGCAGGCGGTGGCCACCGGCGGCCACAGCTACAACGAGGTCCTGCCGCTCATGCTGGCGCGCTACATGGGTCCGGGACTGCTGGGCCTGGGCATCACGGCGCTGATTGCCGGCTTCATGTCGGGCATGGCCGGCAACGTCAGCGCCTTCGCCACGGTCTGGACCTACGACATCTACCGCGCCTTCTTCCGCAAGGATGCTTCCGATGCGCACTACGTCCGCATGGGGCGCTGGTGCACGGTGCTGGGCGTGCTGATCAGCATCGGCACCGCCTACCTGGTGATGCAGTTCCTCAGCATCATGGACTACGTGCAGGCGCTGTTCAGCTTCTTCATCGCGCCGCTGTTCGGCACCGTGCTGCTGGGGATGCTGTGGAAGCGAACCACGCCGGCCGGCGGCTTCTGGGGCCTGCTGGCCGGAACTGCCTCCTCGATCGGGATGTGGCTGTGGGTCAAATTGGATCCCAGCGCGCTGGCCTACGTGGCGCTGTCGCACAACGCCCGCGATATGGCCGAAAATATGTACCGCGCCCTGTGGTGTTGGATCGTTTGCGTGACTGTGACCGTGGTGGTCAGCCTGCTGACGCGGCCAAAGCCGGAGTCGGAATTGGCGGGGCTGGTGTACGGTTGCACCGCCATTCCTTCCGAGCGGCACCTGGCCTTGTGGCGCAGGCCGATTTTCTGGGCGGCGGTGGTGATCACCGGTTTTTTTGCCTTGAACCTGATTTTCTGGTAGGAGCAACGTAATGCACGGCGACGAGCGTATTTCTATCTGGTTTTTCATCGGCGGGGTGCTCCTTATATACGGCATCCTGATTTGCGGCACCGGGGTCTATGAACTGTGGAACCCGCCGGGGCAGAAGGTCGTGCTCGGCGAGCTGCACGCCAGCGTCTGGTGGGGCGCGTTGTTGATCGTGCTCGGCGCCGTCTACTGCTGGCAGTTCTTCCCCGGCCGGCGGCAGAAGAGAGCCGAGGAAGCAGCCAAAACGGCGGCAGCGAAAGCAACAGAACCGTCCCGCGACGCGGGATGAGGGGGCGGACAAGCCAACCGCCATCAGCCGACAAGGGGGGTGTTATGAAAAAGCAGATGACCATGGGCATCATCGTGGGCAACCGGGGCTTCTTCCCCGACGAGCTGGCGCGCACCGGGCGCGAGGAGATGATTCGCGCCCTCCAACAGGCCGGCATTCGGCCGATCGTGCTGGGTCCGCAGGACAGCAAGCACGGCGCGGTGGAGACGCGGGCCGAGGCCAAGGCCTGCGCCGCGCTCTTCCAGGCGCACGCCGGGGAAATCGACGGCGTCATCGTCACCCTGCCGAACTTCGGCGACGAGCGGGCGGTGGCCGAGACCTTGCGCATGGCCAACCTGGATGTGCCGGTGCTGATCCAGGCCAGCCCCGACGACCCCGCCAAAATGCTGATCGCCACCCGCCGCGACAGCTTCTGCGGCAAGATGTCGGTGTGCAACAACCTGACCCAGTACGGCATACCTTACTCGCTCACCACGCTGCACACGGAAAGCCCCGATTCCGCGCAGTTCCGCCAGGACCTGGAGTGGTTTGCGGCCGTTTGCCGGGTGGTGAAGGGACTGCGGCGGGCGCGTGTGGGCGCCATTGGCGCCCGTCCCTCCGCCTTCAACACCGTCCGCTACAGTGAAAAGCTGCTGGAAGCCAGCGGCATCGGCGTCGAGCCCATTGACCTCTCGGAGATTTTCGGCCGGGTGGCCCGGATGAAAGACGACGATCCGGCAGCCGTGGCCAAGCTGGCCGCCGTCCGCGGCTACCTGCCGACCGGCGATGCGCCGGTCGCCGCGCTGCTCAAGATGGCCAAGCTGGCGGCCGTCATCGAGCAGTGGATGAAGGACGTGGACGCGACCATCTCGGCCGTGCAGTGCTGGACTTCGATGGAGGAGTACTTCGGCGTGGTCCCCTGCACGGTGATGAGCATGATGAGCGACCAGTTGCTGCCCAGCGCCTGCGAAGTGGATGTCTGCGGCGCCCTGGCCATGCAGGCCCTGGCCCTGGCCTCGGAGACCCCCAGCGCCCTGCTCGACTGGAACAACAACTACGGCGACGACCCCGACAAGGCCGTCTGTTTCCACTGCAGCAACCTGCCGAAGCACTTCTTCCGCAGCGCCCGCATGGACTTCCAGGAAATCATTGCCGGCGCCGTGGGCAAGGACAATTCCTGGGGCGTCTGCGTGGGGCTGATCAAAACCGGGCCGATGAGCTTCGCGCGCTTCACCACCGATGAGCGCGCCGGCAAGATCCGCGGCTACGTGGGCCAGGGCGAGTTCACCGACGACCCGCTGGTGACCTTCGGCGGGGCGGGCGTGGTGCGCATTCCCAATATGCAGAAGCTGCTCCGCTACATTTGCGAAAACGGCTTCGAGCACCACGTAGCGGCGAATCTGTCCTCGACGGCGTCGGCGGTCGAGGAAGCGGCCTCGCGCTACCTCGGCTGGGAGATTCATTACCACCAGTAGGCAGTAAGCAGTAGGCAGTAGGCAGGAAGCGGGGCCAACCTGGAACCTGCAACTTTGAACTTGGAACCTTAAACGAGGCGATATGGCCGTCGTCATTGGTGTTGACTTTGGCACGTTGACCGTGCGGGTGTCAGTGGTGGACAGCGAGAAAGGCCGCATGGGGTCGGCGGTGGGCGAATACCCGCTGGTGCGCAAGAAGGACGACCCGGATCACGCCACCCAGCCGCACGCGGCGCACATGGAGGCCCTGGTGCGGGCCACGCGCAGCGCCCTCGCTGAAGCCGCGGTCGATGGCGCCCAGATTCGCGCCGTGGCCCTGGACACCACCGGCTCGACCATCGTTCCCGTCGCCGAGGGCCTGGTTCCGCTAGACGATTACTACCTGTGGTGCGACCACCGCGCCAAGCAGGAAGCGGCCGAGATCACCGCGGCGGCGCACCGCGAGAAACTCGAGGCCATCCAGTGGTGCGGCGGCGTTTACTCCTCGGAGTGGGGCTTCGCCAAGCTGCTGCACTGGCTCCGCCACAATCCCGACAAGCGCGGCCGCATGGTGACGGCCATCGAGCATTGCGACATGGTGGCGGCGGTGCTGTGCGGCATCCGCGACCCCACGCAGGTTCCCCGCAGCGTCTGCGCCGCCGGGCACAAGTGGATGTGGAATGCGGGCCTGGGCGGGCTGCCGCCGGAAGAGTTCCTGGTCAAGGTGGACCCGCTGCTGGCCGGCATCCGCGCCAGGCAGGCCGGGCGCTACGCGACGTCCGACCAGCTTGCCGGCCGGCTCTCGGCCGAATGGGCCGGGAAGCTCGGCCTGCCCGCCGGCATCCCCATTCCGGTCGGCGCCTTCGACGCGCACTGGGATGCGATCGGCGCCGGCATTTCCGAAGGCGATGTGGTGAACGTGGTCGGCACTTCCACCTGCATCATGGCCATTGCCCGGCAGACTAACCTGATTCCGGGCGTGTGCGGCGTGGTCGAGGGCTCAATCCACCCCAAGATGACGGGCATCGAGGCCGGGCTGTCGGCCAGCGGCGACATCTTCGATGCCATCGCCCGCCGCGCCGGCGGTTCGGTTGCCGAGCTGTCCAAGGGGCTGGAGAGGTATTCGGCCGGGCAAACCGGGCTGCTGCGCCTAACCTGGGACAATGGCGACCGCACCGTGCTGGTCAACCCCGAGCTGGGCGGCGTCACCCTCGGCTGGAACCTGGTCCACACCGCGCAAGATGAGCTGTTTGCGGCCATCGAAGGGACGGCGCTCCATACCCGGGTGATCCTCGACCGCATGGCCGAGTACGGCGTTCCGATTCGCAGGGTGATTAACGGCGGCGGCATCCCGCAGAAGAACGAGACGCTGAACCAGGTCTACGCCAACGTCTTC
>Ga0315282_10005638_pt1 | contig 21251 bp, 16 predicted proteins | sample YL17G07_20_MG_FD_203693 | JGI IMG/M metagenome (GOLD analysis project Ga0315282, IMG submission 203693) | Sediment microbial communities from Yellowstone Lake, YNP, Wyoming, USA - YL17G07_20 | ecosystem: Environmental > Aquatic > Freshwater > Lake > Sediment | place: USA: Wyoming | collected... | reverse complement strand
GGAAAGTGGTGCACCACGCGCGGCGGATGCTGTTACGCTTGGGCGCGAAGGTTCAGCGGGCGTTTTTTGAACAGGTGCGGGAAAAAATTTTGACGCTGGTTTATGCTTAGCCGGAGATTTAGGAACTCTTGCTGAACCTGACACCTGACCCACGCTCTAGCGTCGTGTCCCAGAAATAATTGGAATAATTTTCTCGCGACCATATTGGCCAAACCTCAGTAGGGGCGGTTCGCGAACCGCCCCTACACCTGCCACCATGGTGAAGTTACTTCTGGGACAGGACACTAGCGTCGCGAGCGGTAAATGGTGGAGAAGCGGTCGCGCTCGACCACCAGGGCCACCCCGCGAAAGGGGCCTCGGGAACAATAGCCGCCGTGCCAGCCGGTGACCATGACCGGCTTCAGGGGCTCGAGCGGGAGTTCGTACTCGCCGCGGTCATCGTCCAGGATCAGGGTGATCGAGCCGGAGAGCAGCAGGAACAGCTCGACGCAGGTATGCTTCTCCAGTTTTTTGACCTGGGCCGCTTGGCCCTGGGGCGGGCTGTAATAGCCTACCCGCCAATGGTTCCGGTCCCCGCACAGGACCTGCCATTCCTTTTTCGCTTTGGCAAAAAGGCCCCGATGCAAAGCGAACTTGGGAAAAGAGCCGGCCGAGGTGTTGACCCGTTTGGATTTCATGCAATGACCCCCTTCGCAGACCCAGTTTTCGAACATCCCGTGCCGGGAAAGCTTAGCAAAGCCAAGCGAGGAGGGCAAGTTATTTTTGCCACTTGACAAATGACCATGAATTCGTTATTTTGACTATCAGGTCAATTTTTTGACCGATCATTCGTATAGGATAATAGAGATGAACCTGAATCCAGCCGAGGAGAGGCGAAACAAGTGGAAAGTGCTGATGAAGGAGGCGCTCCACCAGGCGGTAGTGAAGGTCTTGGCTGAAGACGGCCTGTCCGGCTTGACCATGGACCGGATCACCCAGATGGCGGGGATGTCGAAGGGGACTTTGTATAATTATTTTAAGGACAAGCAGGAGTTGCTGGAATATGTGGTGCAGAGCAGCCTGGAACCTTTGGAGCAGGGGATTGACCGGATTCTCGACTCGGATCTTCCCCCGGAACAGAAGCTGGAACAGGTGGTCTTACACAGCATGAACTATTTTGAGGAGCATCGGGATTTTTTCCGGATCTTTCAGGACCCGGACTTACACCAGCCTAAACCTAAGCTGGACAAGGAGAGAAAAAGCCGGCACCGGAAGCTGGTGCAGCGCGTGAGTGTGGTCTTCGAGGAAGGCATTCGAAGCGGGGTCTTTCGTCCTTTTCCGCCGCTCAAGCTGGCGGCGATGTTCGTCATGTCGGTCATCGCCATGAACATGGGGCGGATCTGGACGGAGGAGCGCAGTCCGATCGAGGAGGAGGCGCGAATGGTGACTGAAGTATTTTTCCGGGGCATTACGGTGGGAGGGAAGAAGTCATGAAGGCATGGGCCTCTCGGGTGGAAGTTGTTCTTTGCGATCGTTCCGGGTCCGGGCGCGGATTAACAGGCACGAATGCCTGTCCCCCGAGCCTGATGCTGATTTGCGTCCTGATCGCCGCGGCGCTCATGCTGAACGGCTGCGCTTTGAAGCGGGCGCGGGAGGCGAAGAATCCGAGCAAGATCCCGCCGGGCGAGCGGACGGTGACCGCGGCGGAGGCGGGCCTGAGCGCGGAGACGGTGCTGACCGTGGACCAGGCGGTCGAGCTCGCGCTCAAGTATCATCCGGCGGTGGCCCAGGCCCGGCAGAATTTATTCATCGCCGACAAGCAGTATCATAACGCGATCGCCGGATATTTGCCTTCGCTGCGGGCGAGCGCCGGTTACAGCCGGCAGACCGCCAACACCACCGCGGCGATCTCGACGACCCCGCTCGGCCCGGCACGGGTGCCGGCGCCCAGCAATGAGTCGCACGATGCCTGGTCGGCGGGGCTGAGCGCGGACCAGTTGCTGCTGGATTTCGGCAAGGTGCCGTTTGCCATCCGCCAGGCCGCGGCCCAGAAGCGGGCGGCGGAGGAGACGCTGCGGCAGGCGGAGAACGACCTGACTTTGCAGGTTCGGCTGGCCTATTACCAGCTCAGCAAGGACCAGGCTCTGGTGAAGGTGTCGGAAGACACGGTGAAGCAATTTCAGCTTCACCTGGATCAGGCCAAGGCCCTGGTCGAAGTGGGTCGCCGGATCAAGAACGACGTGACCAAAGGCGAGGTGGACCTGGGGAACGCGCAGTTGAGCTTGATCAGCGCGCGCAACGCGATCAAAACGGCCCGGGCCACGCTGAATTCGAGCCTGGGGCTGGCGGAAGAGCCGGGGTATCAGGTGGTCGAGCCGCCGGCGGAGCCGGTGCAACCTGATTTTGACGCGCTCATGGCCACGGCGAAGGAGAACGACCCGCAACTGCTGGCCTTGAAGGACCAGGAACAGGCGGCCGCGGCCGGAGTGAACGGGGCCATTGCCGGGTTATTCCCCACCCTCAGCCTCGGCGGCGGGTATTCCTGGGCGGGGACCAAATTCCCGCTGGTGTGGAACTGGTTTGTGGGTCCCTCCCTAAGCTGGAACATCTTCGACGGGTTCAGTAATTTGCGCCGGATAGATATTGCTACGGCGCAGTTGCACAGCGCCTATGCCCAGTATGCCAGCCGCGAGCAGCAGGTTTACCTGAACCTGAGCCAGAGCCTGGCGCAACTGCAAGACGCCCAGGAGCGGCTGACCCTGGTGGACTTGATCGTGGAGCAGGCCCAGGAAGGCCTGGACCTGACGAACGAATTGTACAAGGTGGGCCGGGCCACGGCGGTGGAAATGGCCGACGCGGAGGTGTCCGTGACCACGGCGCGGTCGAACCAGGTGCAGGCGCGGTTTGATTATCTGACCGCGGTGGCTCAGATCGAGCATGCCATTGGAGGAAAGAAACCATGAAACGCTGGATGATCATCGCAATCGTGGTGGTGCTGGTGGGGGTCGGCCTGGTCGCGTTGCGGTGGATGCGGGCGAGCAACGGGGAAAAACAATTTCGCACGGTCAAAGTGGAACGGGGCGACCTGGTGCAGGTGGTCAAGGCCACGGGTCAGGTCCAGCCGATCAAGACCGTGCAGGTGGGGACCCAGGTGACCGGTCCGGTCAAGAAGCTTTACGTGGATTACAACGACCGGGTCAAGCAGAACCAGGTGGTGGCCCAGATTGATCCGACGGTTTACCAGGCCCAGGTGGATCAGGGCCGGGCCAATTTGCGGGCGGCCCAGGCCAACGTGGACTCGACCCGGGCCAAGCTGATCCAGGCGGAAGCGGAGTTGAAGCGGAACCGCGAGCTCAAGGCCCGCGACCTGGTTTCCCAGTCGGACCTGGATACCACGGTGGCGAATCGGGACGTGCTCGCGGCCCAGGTGAAACAGGCCGAGGCCGCGGTCGAGCAGACCCAGGCGGCCTTGCGCCTGTCCGAGACCAACCTGGCCTATACCACCATCCGCTCGCCGGTGGACGGGGTGGTGATCGCGCGCAACGTGGACGAGGGCCAGACCGTGGTGGCCAGTTTTTCCAGTCAGACCCTGTTCGTGATCGCCGCCGACTTGAAGCAGATGCAGGTGGAAGCCGACGTGCCGGAGGCGGACATCGGCAAGATCAAAGTGGACCAGCCGGTGCGCTTTACGGTGGATGCTTATCCGGACGAGGACTTTGCCGGCGCGGTTTCCGAGGTGCGGATGGCGGCCACTATCACCTCGAACGTGGTGACCTATCCGGTGATCATCAGCGCGCCGAACCCGGACGAGAAACTGCTGCCCACTCTGACCGCCAGCGTCTCCATCGAAGTGGCGCGTCACGAGAAAGTTTTGAGGGTGCCCAATGCCGCTTTGCGCTTCAAGTATGAGCCGGGAGCGGCGGCTTCCGGCGCCGGGTCGCAGGGCGCGTCGGGGACGACCCCGGCGGCGCCGGTCCGGCACCAGGTGTGGGTGCCTGACGGCAAGGACCTCAAAGCGGTCCCGGTTCGCCCCGGCATCACCGACGGCTCCTATACCGAGGTGATCGAGGGCGCGCTGAAAGAGGGGCAGGAAGTCGTCACCGGGATCATGGAGTCGGGAGAGAAAGCGGCGGTCGCGGTGAATAATCCCTTTATGCCCAAATTCCCCGGGCACGGCAGCGGCAAAGGCGGCGGGGCGACGACGCCACGGAAATAGCGGAGAAGGCGATGTTAATCTCCCTGCGCGAAATCACCAAGACCTATCGGATGGGCGAGGTGGATATCCCGGCCCTGCGCGGCGTCGCGCAGGAGATCGAGGTCGGCGAGTTCATGGCGATCATGGGCCCCTCGGGTTCGGGCAAGACCACCCTGCTCAACCTGCTCGGCTGCCTGGACCGGCCGACCAGCGGTCAATATCTCTTCGAGGGCGAAGACATTTCGCGCCACTCCGAGGACGAGCTGGCCCGGATCCGCAACCAGAAGATCGGCTTCGTTTTCCAGAGCTTCAACCTGCTCAGCCGCACCGCGGCCCAGGAAAACGTGGAGATGCCGCTCCTCTACGGGCCGCGGCTCTCCGGCCGGGAGAAGCAAGACCGGGCCAAAGCCATGCTCGAGCGGGTGGGGCTGGGCGAGCGGATGCACCATCATCCCAGCCAGCTTTCCGGCGGCCAGCAGCAGCGGGTGGCGATCGCGCGGGCGCTGATCAACCAGCCGCACCTGATCCTGGCGGACGAGCCGACCGGCAACCTGGACACCAAATCCAGCCGGGAGATCATGACCATTTTCCAGGAACTCAATGCCGAAGGCATCACGGTGGTCATGGTCACCCACGAAGATGACATCGCCCGCTACGCCAAGCGCACCATCCACATGCGGGACGGAGTAGTCATATGAATCTGATGGCAACCTTTCGCGTGGCGCTCCGCGCCTTGCTCCGCAACAAGGTCCGCTCCCTGCTCACCACCCTGGGGATTATCGTGGGCATTGCCGCGGTGATCGCGATGATGGCGGTGGGCGAAGGCGCCACGATGATGATCAAGGACCAGATCGGGAAAATGGGGAATAACCTGGTCATCGTGTTCCCGGGCTCCTCCCGGATGGGCGGGTTCCATGGGGGATCAGGCAGTCAGCACACCCTCACTTATGGAGATGGCCTGGCCATTCTCGAGGAATGCCCCTACGTCCAGACCATGACCCCCATCGTTCGGAGCAGCGCCCAGATCGTCTATCAGGACAAGAATTGGTCCACTTCCATTGAGGGCGCCAACCCCAACTACCTGGAAGTTCGGAGTTGGGAACTGGCCGAGGGAGAGTTCTTTACCGATTCCGAGGTCCGCACCGCGGCCCGGGTGGCGGTGCTCGGCCAGACCGTGGTTAAAAACCTGTTCGAGGGCGAAGACCCGATCGGCAAGACCATCCGCATCAAGAACATGCTCTTCCGGGTGATCGGGGTCTTAGCCTCCAAAGGCAGCGCCGCGTTTGGAATGGACCAGGATGACACCATCATCATCCCCTGGATCACTGTGCGCCGGGTCCTCCAGAATTCCAGCTTCAACGACGTGAATACATTGCTCCTCAAACTTTCTTCCATGGATCAACTGGATACGGCGAAGGACAATATCTCCGCGCTCCTGCGCCAACGCCATCACCTGGCCCCGGAAGCCGATGACGACTTTACCGTGATGGACATGACCGAGATCACCAAGACTATTACCCAGGTCTCGCAGGTGATGACGATCCTTTTGACCGTGATCGCCTCCATCTCGCTGTTTGTGGGCGGGATCGGGATCATGAACATCATGCTGGTCTCGGTGACCGAGCGGACCCGCGAGATCGGGCTGCGGATGGCGGTGGGCGCCCGGCGCAAAGATATCCTCCTGCAATTCATGGTCGAGTCCATGGTGCTCTCCGGCATCGGCGGCATCATCGGCACCGCGCTCGGCACAACGGCCGCCCAGGTGCTCTCCAGCACCAACGGCTGGCCGGTCCTGATTTCACCGGTCTATATCTTTATTGCGCTCTTCTTTTCCGGGGCGGTGGGGATCTTCTTCGGCTTCTACCCCGCCTGGCGGGCGAGCAAGCTGGATCCGATCGAGGCGCTGAGGTACGAATAGAATTCTTTCACCACGAAGACACCAAGACCCGAAGCAGAAATAGAAAAAACACAGAGAGCACCGAGAGCACAGAATTTCTTCTTCACTGTGCCCTGCCTTTGAGCTAAAGTTTGACCACCACCGGCACCACTTCCGGCCGGCGGAGGATGGCTTTTTTGAAGAAGCGGCGGAGCGTGATGCGGATTTCCTCTTGCAGCGCCTCGACCGAGGCGCGGCGCTCAGGCGGGAGGTTGCCCAGCGCTTCGGTCAGGTGATCTTTGGCCGCCTGGATCAATTCCTGGCTCTCTTCCTCGAAGATGAAACCCCGGCTCTCGATCCGGACCGGGCCTTTGAGCGCCAGGCTCTCCGGGTCCACCAGCACCGTGGCCACCACCACCCCGTCCTCGCCTAAAATCCGGCGCTCGCGTAAAATCTTGTCGCCCACGTCGCCCACGCCTTTTCCGTCCACCAGGATTCTCCCGGTCGGAATCCGGCCGGCCAAGAAGCCGCCCTCCTCGTCAAAGCTGATGATGTCGCCGTTCTCGGCCAGAAAGCAGTTCTCCGGCGCGATCCCCATCTGGCGGGCCAGCTTGGCGTGGCGGACCAGGTGGCGGTATTCGCCGTGGATGGGAACGAAATACTGGGGCCGGGTCAGCCCGATCATCAGCTTCAATTCCTCCTGGCTGGCGTGGCCGGAGACGTGGATTTCCGAGACCTTCTCGTGGATCACCTCGGCTCCGCGCCGGCAAAGCTCGTTGATCAGGCTGTGGATCGGCTTCTCGTTGCCGGGAATGAACTTGCTGGACAGCACCACGGTGTCGCCCCGCTTGATCCGGATCTGCTTGTGCTCGTCCCGGGCCATGCGCGCGAGCGCGGAGAGCGGCTCGCCCTGCGAGCCGGTGGTGAGCACGACCAGCTTGGAATCGGGAATTTTTTCGATTTGATCAATGTCCGCGAGCAGCGCCGCGGGCAGGCGCAGGTAGCCGAGCTCGGAAGCGATCCGGGTGTTCGACTCCATGCTCCGGCCGTGGATGACCACTTGCCGGCCGAAATTCTCGGCCGCCTCCAGCACCTGCTGGACCCGGTGGATGTTGGAGGAGAACGCGGCCACCAGAATCCGGCCCGGCGCGGTGTGGAAGATTTCATCCAGGGCGCGGCCCACTTCACGCTCCGAAGGGGTATAGCCTTCCTGCTCGACGTTGGTCGAATCCGAGAGCAACACGAGCACGCCCCGGTCGCCGTAGCGGGCAAAGGCGTTCAGGTCCATGCGCCGGCCGTCCACCGGAGTGGGATCGAGTTTGAAGTCTCCGGTATGGATGACGGTGCCGGCCGGAGTCGAGATGGCCAGGCCCACGCCATCGGCAATGGAATGGCTGACCGCGATCAGCTCGACCTTGCAGTCGCCCAGCTCCAGGGTTTCGCCGGACGAGACCGAGATCAGGTCGGCCTTGCCGGCGAGGTTGAACTCCTGCAGTTTCTCTCGGACCAGGCCCAGGGTGAGCCGGGTGCCGTAGACCGGGACCGGGAGTTCCGGCAAGAGGTAGGGCAGGGCGCCGGTGTGATCTTCGTGGCCGTGGGTGAGGATGATGGCCTTGACCTTGTCCCGGCGCTGGCGGAGGTAAGAGAAATCGGGCAAAACCAGGTCCACGCCCAGCATGTGGTCTTCGGGGAACATCAGCCCGGCGTCCACCACCAGGATCTGGTCCCGGGTTTCGAACAGCATCATGTTGAGACCGATCTCGCCCAGGCCGCCGAGGGGAATGATCCGGAGCAAGGGAAAAGACTGGTCAAGATTTTCAGGCATGAGTTATCACAACACCTTTTCGGACGGGATTAACCGCGCGAGGCGCGGGGCCGGGAAGAGCAATGGATTTCCGGATGGAAAGAAACCAATCTTCAAGGCTTCCAGGAAAACTTGATCTGGGTTTCGGGCGCGCCCTGCCAGGCGGCGGACAGCAACTCGCTTTTGATCTCTTTGGCGCCGCACATCTCCAACGAACGCTCGATCCAGCCGAACATCATATAGAAGAAGGGGACAAAAGTCGGGTCAAAATCCCGGATGGTGACCAAAGCCTCCGTCGCTCCGTTTTCCTTCACCTCCACGCTTCCGAAATCGAGCATGTTTCTCATGTAGGTCGGATACTTTTGCAGCGAGTCCATCGGATGCCCGTCCCGGATGATGCCTTTGTAAATCCCGCTGATGATGGCCTCGCCGTATAAGCGGCCCCAGCCCCGGACGGTGTCCAGGTTCTTTTTGGCCAGGATTTCAAACACGCCTTGAAAAGTATGCTTGAAGGTCTCGAACGGGTACCAGGCGCTGGGGAGGAGTCTCTGAGAGAGAATTTGCTTGTCCTCGGCAGTAAGATACTTCTCGTAAGCCGGGTTCTGGCTAGCTTTAATGGTCTTGACAAAGTCAATGAGAATGCTGCCCTTAACTCGCTTCATCACACTGCTCCCTCGGGCGGTGAATCGAACGCCCGGTGCCGAAGCCGGTTTCTTTGGTTTGTGCCTCGAACGTTTTGTTTAAATTTACCATGAGTATAAAAAAATGTAAAGAAAAATTTTCCCGGCCCTTTGTCAGCGCCGGAACCTGCCTTTTCGCTCCTATTATCCCGGTTAGACAACGCTCCGGCCGGGAAGTTTGCCGGACTTGCCGGACCTGGTTGAGACCAATGATATGGAGGCCGGATCGGGATGACGAGGCGGGTCAAGGTTTCGGCGGCTCGGGCTTGGACTCGGTCTGGCCGCGAGGGGGTTGTCGCTCTTCCCACCAGGGCAGGGCTTTTCGCCAGTTCGGCCGGATCACCTTTCCCGGCTCTCCTTCCTGGCGTTGTTTTTCGAGCCGGACCTCGGCGTGGAAGGCGTCCAGTTGCTCGAGCACCAGGGAGCGGTTGGAAAGGTTCTGGGTCAGGGCCAAAAAATGACCGGGATCCTGAAGCAGGGTATAAGCGGCTTGGGTCTGGTTCGGGTTGGGCGCAAACGGGAAAAGCTTCCAGCGGCCGTACAGGGTCTTGAGATTGCCGTCTTCCATTCTGAAGTCAATCTCGTTGGTCTCGGCATGGGCCGTGAACTTAAGCTGGTAACGAAAATTGGGGGTCGGCCACAGGTTGCGGACTTCAAATTTCACCCAACTGGCCGGGCCTTCCTGCTTCACCACCTGACTCACAATGGCGCTGGGTAAAAAACGAGCATACTCGGAATAGTTGGTCAGCACCTTCCAGACCAAAGTCAGGGGCGCGTCAAACAGGATCACCCCGCTCACCTCCGAGAGATCGGACCTGGGGCTTGGATGGAACGAGATCAGGATGTCGCCCCGCTTGAGCTTGTCGGCCTCGCCCTCCTGGCCCCAGGCGCGTCCCGGGCAAAACCCTGCCGGCAAGATCGCCAGGAGCAGAAGCCAACCCCAGAGTCGGGCCCATCGCTGCCACACGAAATTCATCTGTCTTCAATTATAAAAAGGGCACCAATTTAAGTCAACCCTTGGGCTCGGCTTTCTGCTTGGCGGGGTCGAAATTAACGAGACCGCGAGATTAACTACAGTTCGGAAACCGCTTGCATCTTCACTAAAAAAATTCTATTCTGAGGTTGACAGGATCGGGCATGAACGAAGAGCGGACCCGCATTATCAACATGATCGCGATCGGGCTGGCCATCACCCTGGGCGTGGTGGTGGCGGTGTGGGTCATGCTGCCGCGCCCCGGCCGGCAATCAGCCGAAGACCTTTACCGGCAGGCCGAGCAGCAGCTCCAGGCCGGCGACTTGCTGGGGGCCGAAGACAACCTGCGCGAGGCGCTGCAGAAAGCTCCGGATGATGCCCGGGTCCACTTCGCCCTGGGCCAGACCCTGATCGGGCTGCATCGGGCGGACGAGGCCCGGCAGAGCTTCAGTCAGGCGGCCAAACTCAGTAAAAGCCGCGACCTGCTCTTCCAGTCGGGAGTAGCCATGCTCCAAAGCCACCAGGAACAAGCCGCCAAAGAATTCTTTCAGGAGCTGATCCAGCAGTCCCCGCAAGACCTGCCCGCTCTTTACCAACTGGGCGCGATCCAGTCCCGCAAGGGGCGCTACGCCGAGGCCGCCAAGACCTTTGCGGCGATCGTGGCCTTCGCGCCGAACGAGGCCGAGGCCTGGAACAATCTTGGCTTCTGCTACCACAACCTCGGCCGCAGCCAGGAAGCCGAGCAAGCAATCGCCAAAGCGCTTGCGATCAAACCCGATTTTGCCCAGGCCCAAAAGAACCTCGAAATCATTCAGCAAGACACTCAAACCGCTTCTCCAAAAAGCAAATGACTTTCGGGGCGCGGCTGACCTCAGCCGCGCCAGCCACGCAATCTCCAATTCTACATATCGCGTCCACCCCTTAAGTTTTCCACAATATCTTGCGTTTTCACCCCATTTTTCCATTGACAATTCCCGCGATTTGAGATACAATTTCAGGCCGAAAAATTAAAATGGACAGCCATGTTTGGCAAGCGATTTTACTGGGGGTAATTCAGGGGCTTACGGAGTTTTTGCCGATTTCAAGCTCCGGCCATCTGGCCATTGCGCAAGAGCTTTTGCCGGGCTTCAGGCAGCCGGGGATTCTGCTTGACGTGCTGCTCCACTTCGGGACCCTGATCGCGGTCATGGCCTATTTTCGTAGTGATTTAGTGGCACTGGTTCGCAGCGTCGTAGGGGCGCGATTAATCGCGCCCCTACAAAAAGACAATGCCGATCCGCCGGCTCCCGGCTGGCGATTGCTGATGGCTTTGATCGTGGCCTCGATCCCGACCGGGCTGATCGGGTTTTTGCTCAAGGATCGGGTCGAGGAAGCCTTCGGGTCTTTGCGGGCGGTGGGCGCGGCTTTGCTTGGGACCGCGTTCCTGCTGGTCTTGGGCGATATAGCGGCCCGTCGCCGAGAACGGCGCGTAGGGGCGGTTCGCGAACCGCCCCTACAACAAGACCCTGGCAATCGAACGGTAGGGGCGAAGCTTGTCTTCGCCCCCGGGGTCCAGGGGCGATCACAAGGATCGCCCCTACCGCAAGATCCCGGTATCTGGCAGAGCCTGGTTATCGGATTCATGCAGGGCCTGGCCGTGATGCCGGGGCTCAGTCGCTCCGGGTCCACCATCAGCGCGGGGCTGATCGTGGGGCTTGAGGGCGTGGTTGCGGCGCGCTTCTCGTTCTTGCTTTCGATCCCCGCGGTGGCCGGAGCCACGGCGATCACGCTGCTCAAGCACCTGGATGAAATCCAGGCGGCCGCGGCCGGCGAGATCGCGGGTTATCTGCTCGGCCCGCTGGCGGCCGCGGCGGTCGGCTATGCCGGCATCGGGCTGATGATGCGGGTGATGAAAAAAGCGCGGCTCGGTTACTTTGCTATCTATTGCGCGTTGCTGGGGATCGCCATCATGCTGGTGGAATATCGCTAGATGCGGAGGACTGTGCACTCGGCACTGATCACTGATCACTGTGCACTGTGCACTGAAAAATGGTGAAGGCAGTGGAAGCGGAAAGCAGGTTGCGGAAGCTCGGGCGCGAGATCGGGGCGGTCTGCCTGTTCTTTGCGGCCGGCTTCATCGCGCTCTGCCTGCTCACTTACCATCCCAACGATCCCTCCTGGAACCATGCGGCGAACGAACTCACCAAGGTTCAAAATTTTGGCAAAGTCTTCGGCTCTTACTTGTCCGACGTCCTGTATCAGGGCTTCGGGCTGGCTTCGTTCCTGCTCGTGCTCCTGCTCGGGCTGCTGGCCTATTGGAAATTGTTCCGGCCCGAGACCCCGATCCTGGGCCATTCCAAGCCCTGGCTGATCGTGCGCGGCTTCAGTTTTCTGCTCGGGCTGAGTTCCTTGGCCACGCTCCTGGGGCTTTGGCCCAAGGAGTTGCGCAAGGCCGGTCAGCCGATCATGGCCGGCGGCGCGCTGGGCAAGGTGCTGGCCCTCTGGCTGCGCGACACCGTGGGCGGCTTCGGCGCTTACGCCCTGACCCTGCTCTTGCTGCTGGTGACCAGCATGCTCTTTTTCAACTTGTCGCCCCGCGAGCTGATCGAAGAGTTAAGCCAGGCCTGGGACCGCGTTTCCGATTGGATCGGCCGGCTCTGGACTTTGCATGAGCAGCGCCGGCGCCGGCAGGAAGACGTGCGCGTGGAAAAAGAAAAGCTCTTCCAGGCGCGCTCGGGGTCGGAGCCGATCATTTCCGCCCTGGTCAAACCCGAAAAGAAAAAAGCGCCGCCCAAGGAAAAGCCCAAGCAGGAAGCTTTCGACTTCGATTCCACGCCCGGCTCCTTCAAGTTGCCGGCGATCAAGCTGCTCGAATCCGACGAGCAGGCCCCGGTCCCGGTGGACCGCGACTCTCTCCTCATGAACGCGCGGCTGCTCGAAAAGAAGCTCCTCGACTTCGGCGTCTCCGGCCAGGTGGTCGAGGTGATGCCCGGGCCGGTGATCACCATGTACGAGTTCAGCCCCGCGGCCGGCGTCAAGATCAACAAGATCGCCAACCTCGCCGACGACCTGGCCATGGCCATGTCCGCCATCAGCGTGCGGATCATCGCGCCCATCCCGGGCAAGGGCGTGGTCGGGATCGAGATCCCGAACAAGCAGTGGGAGATGGTCTACGTCAAGGAGATCATCACCTCCAAAGAATACGAGAGCACCCGCTCGCTCCTGCCCATGGCGCTCGGCAAGGACATCGTGGGCCAGCCCTTCGTCTTCGACCTGCGCCGGTCCCCCCACCTGCTGGTGGCCGGCGCCACCGGCTCGGGCAAGAGCGTGAGCCTCAACGCCATGATCATGAGCGTACTCTACCGCTCGACCCCGGACCAGGTCCGCATGCTCATGATTGACCCCAAGCGCCTCGAACTCTCGCTTTACGAGGGCATCCCCCACCTGATGCACAGCGTGATTGCCGAGCCGAAGGAAGCCGCCTCCGCGCTCCGCTGGGCCGTCTCCGAAATGGAGCGGCGCTACCAGATGCTGGCCGAGCACGGCGTCCGCAACATAGACGCCTTCAATAAGCTGCTGGACAAGACCCCGCCCGCGGCCAAGAAAAGGGCCGAGCGCAAGCGGCGCTCCGAGGAGGAAGAGAGCACGGTGGTGATCCCGCGGGAAGACCTGCTCGGCTCGCCCGAGGACGTGAAGGTGCCGGTCAAGCGCTTGCCCTTGCTGCTCATCGTGATTGACGAGCTGGCCGACCTGATGATCGTGGCGGCGCGGGAGTGCGAGGAAAGCATCTGCCGGCTGGCCCAGATGGCCCGGGCCGCCGGCATCCACCTGATCGTGGCGACGCAGCGGCCCTCGGTGGACGTGATCACCGGCCTGATCAAGGCCAACTTCCCCTCCCGCATCTCGTTCCAGGTCAGCTCCCGGGTGGACTCCCGCACCATCCTCGATACCATGGGGGCCGAGCGCCTGCTGGGCAACGGCGACATGCTCTGGCTGGCCCCGGGCACCAACCGCCTGATCCGGGTGCACGGCGCTTTCGTCTCGGAGAAAGAGATCCACAAGGTGGTCGAGTTTTTGAAAAAGCAGGGCCGGCCGGTCTATGACGCCAACATCGTGATGATGCAGATCGCGGACGCGGCCGGCGAGGCCGAGGAAATGTACCAGGACGAGCTTTACCAGAGCGCGGTGGCCATCGTGGCCCAGACCAAGCAGGCCAGCATCTCCATGATCCAGCGGAGACTGCGCGTCGGCTACAACCGGGCCGCGCGCATGATCGAGCGGATGGAGTCCGAGGGCCTGGTCGGGCCGCAGGACGGGGTCAAGCCGAGGGAAGTATTTGTGGACCCGATCAGCCTGCAGAAGTGATGAATAAGGAGGTAAAATGTCTGCTATGTTAAACCTTGAAACAGTTAAGCAAGAAATCAGCAAGCTTGTTGAGAAGTATAATAAAGTTGTGGAAGAAAAACGAGTCGGCAAGTATAATGAAGAAATGACTAAAAAGGGCTTTATCGAACCTTTATTTCGCAACCTGGGTTGGAATATTGAAGATTCAGAGGAAGTTACCGTAGAAGAAAGTATATCGAAAAGAAGGGTTGATTATGGTTTTAGAATTAATGGCATCCCGAAATTTTTTTTGGAAGCAAAATCATTAAGAGAAGATCTCGATAATCCTGAATTTATTAAACAGGCAATAGATTACGCTTGGCACAAGGGATGCACTTGGGCAGTGCTTACAAATTTTGAGAGGGTGGGAATCTATAATGCGGAATTAAAAACATCATCTCCGCGGGAAAGTCGCTTCACGGATATCCTGTGTCTGGAATTCCTTGATTCCTTTGATAAATTATGGCTTTTATCAAAAGCAAGCTTTGAATCATGCTTGCTAGACAAAGAAGCGGAGAAATGGGGAAAAAAATCAAAAAGGGTTTCAGTTGATAAACAGCTTTTAGCTGATTTTACCAGATTTCGGGGATTATTATCCAAAAATATAGCTAAATTGAATCAGGGTGGAAACTTAAGCGAGGAGGATCTGGATGAGTCAGTCCAAAGGATTTTAGATAGACTAATATTTATTAGAAATTGCGAAGATAGGGGACTTGAAGGAGATAAATTACTATCTAGATTTAGAGAATGGGAAAGCGGCGGAAGAGGGCAGTTGATTAAAAGTCTGAGAAAAACCTTTGATTATTTTGATGAACAATATAACAGCAGGATATTCGCTAACCACTTGTGCGATAGTTTGGATATAGATAACGAGGTGTTGCATGATATCATTGAGGGCCTTTACTTTACAAAGGATAAATTCGATTCTTATGATTTTTCATTTATCGAGGCTGATGTTCTGGGCAATATTTATGAACAGTACCTAGGCCATCTCTTGAAGAAAAGCGAGAAACGGGCAAAAGTTATCGAAAATAATGCGCATAGAAAAGAACAAGGAATTTATTACACTCCCACCTATATCGTTGATTACATTGTAAGGAACACTTTGGGAGAATTACTTAAAAGCAAAAAGATTAATGCTGAAAAGATCCGTGTCTTGGATCCTGCATGCGGCTCAGGTTCATTCTTGATCAAGGCACATGATCTTCTCAATGCTCATTATGCCAAAAACGATAAGAATTATTCTCAGGGCAAATTTGACTTTAAAAATGGCGGATCATTTACAGCCAAGGAAAGGATTATGGAAAATAATATATTTGGAGTTGATTTGGATAAGCAGGCGGTAGAAATTGCTCAGCTTAACCTTTTATTGAAGATTGCAGCAAGGGGGCGGAAATTACCCCTCCTTCAAGAAAACATAAAATGCGGGAATTCCTTGATTGATGATCCTGCAATTGCAGGAGATAAGGCATTCAAATGGAGGGAAGAATTCAAGGATATTATGCAAGAGGGTGGTTTTGATATTATTATCGGAAATCCTCCTTATGGGATTGTATTTGAGGAAAAGGAAAAACAGTATATCGAAAATAAGTTGCCGACATTTAGAAGAAATAATGATTTGTTCGTTGCATTTATTGAAAAATCTCTATCCTTACTCAAGGTCAGTGGACTGTTTTCTTTTATTATTCCCAATACCTTTTTAATCGGGGCTTATTTTGATTCAATTAAAAGAGTAATTTTGAATAAGGCTAAGATAATTAAGATACTCGATTTTGGAATAAATCATGTATTTCATGATCCCAATGTCTTTAATTCTGTCATTGTTTTGCGGAAGGAACCTAATCAGATAAAAAGAGAGCAAAACATAATCACCTTTTATGATGTCCCCATATTGAAAACAGCGGATTTATCTAACTTGGAGGAAGTATCTCAAGAAACGGGGATATTACAATCGCAATTTAGTGATTTAGCATGGAAACCGAAAAATAAAATAATTGATAAGATATTCAAACAAAAGGATAATATTCTTGACGATATTTGTTATGTTAAAGATGTGGGTTTCAATTATTGGAGTATTGGCAGAGGCAAAAAGAGAGGGGACTCCATCGGAAGCAGGGTATTATACGAAGGAGACCGAAGAAGTCAGAAAGATATGCCCTACCTCAAGGGGAGAGATATTACCAGGTACGACTATAAGTTTGGAAATCATTGGTTAAAATGGGATTACAAAAAATATCTTGATGAAAAAACTGATAAATTTGGATTTAGTCCGGAATTCCTGGGAGTTTCCCCCAAAATAGTATATCGGCAAACGGCGGATAGGATTATAGCGGCGATAGATTTTAAGAAGTTTTATTTAGACAAAACTGTTCATCTGATAATTCCCAGAAAAAATGTCAAGGTAAATATTATATCATTGCTGGGGGTGCTTAATTCCAAACTTATGTTGTATCTATACAGAGATATGGTTCGCGAAGAAGGCAGAACATTTGCACAGGTAAAAACAGTTTATATTAAAAAATTACCCCTGAAACTTAATAACAAATTAGAAATTAAAATATCAGAACTTGTTAAAAAACAATTAGAACTAAACAAACGCCTTAGCGGACTTGGAGATAAAAAAACTGATGAGAGAGCCGGGATTGAGGAGCAAATTGAAAAGACCGATGCACAGATTGATCAGCTTGTTTACAAACTATATAGTATAACTGCAAAAGCGCAGAAAATCATTGAAGAGATTCTAAAATGACCAAATGGCGAGGAGTGAAGGATGAAGGGTGAAATCGGAAAAAAGTTTTTAGTGAGCTTAGCCTTAATGGCGCTGCCGGTGCTGGTTCGGGCCGAAGCGAACCTTTCCCTCGACCAGGTGGTGGACAAATTGCAGGCCAACTACGACCAAGCCAGGACTTATTCCGCCGCTTTCCGCCAGGAGATCGTGAGCCCCAGCTTTGGCCAGGCCATTTCCTCGGGCAAGGGCGAGATCCTGTATCAGAAGCCGGGCAAGATGGTCTGGCGCTACCGCGAGCCGGAGGCGCACGTTTACCTGCTTAGCGGCAACACGCTCTGGGATTATTACCCGGATCAGAAACGGGCCATCCACCTGAGCCTGGACCAGGCCCTGATTGAAAACGTGCCCAAGTCCTTCCTGTTCGGGATGGGCAAGCTCCGCGCGCAGTTCGAGCTCTCCTTCCACGCCGGCCGGCCGGCCGAGGACGATGGCAGCATCAAGCTCGACCTGGTGCCCAAGTCCGAGCAAGCCCGCAGCGCGCTCGGCACCCTGGTCTTTACCATCGCTCCCAAGACTTTCCTGGTGCAAGAGGTCGAGATGACCGACTCGCTCGGCAATCTCAACCACCTCTGGTTCGACCAGATCAAGCTCAACGCTTCGCTCGACCCCAGGCAGTTCGTGTGGAACCCGCCCAAGAATGTGAAGGTCTACGGTATGGATAATCCGCCGGGTTTGAAGGAGGACAAAAGTGCCAAGCCCAAGCCGGCTCCGCCGCCGGCCGCGCCCAAGCCGACGCCAGCTCCGGCTCCAGTCAGCCCCGCTGCGGGAGGGACCCATCCGTGAGGCGCCGGCCGGCCGAAAAGTTGTCTTTTATGGAGTGCGGCGGCTTGCCGCCGCTTTGTCTCTATTGCTTGCGGAGGAAGCGCGGTAGCAAGCTACCGCACTCCAAATAAATATTTTATTCAGATACTAGAGGAAACCCATGCAGGAATTTGGAGCCAAAGTCGAAGTCACCATCGAAGAGGAGCTGAAGAAAAGCTACCTCGACTACGCGATGAGCGTGATCATCGGCCGCGCCCTGCCCGACATCCGCGACGGGCTTAAGCCGGCTCATCGCCGCATCCTCTACGCCATGTACAAAGAGGGCCTGCTCTGGAACAAGAAGTATTCCAAGTGCGCCGGCGTGGTCGGCGAGGTGCTGAAAAAATATCATCCCCACGGCGACGCCGCGGTCTATGACACTTTAGTCCGCATGGCCCAGGACTGGAACATGCGCTATCCCCTGATTGACGGCCAGGGCAACTTCGGCTCGATTGACGGCGACCCCCCCGCGGCCTACCGCTACACCGAGGCCCGCCTCGGCAAGATCAGCGAGGAGATGCTGCTCGACATCGAGAAGGAGACGGTGGACTTCGTCCCCAACTACGACGGGTCCACCGAAGAGCCGATCGTGCTGCCGGCCCGGCTGCCCAACCTGCTGGTCAACGGCTCGGCCGGGATCGCGGTGGGCATGGCGACCAACATCCCTCCCCACAACCTGGGCGAGGTGATCGAGGGACTGGTCGCCGTGATCGAGAACCCCGAGCTCGAGCTCAAGGAGCTGATGAAGTTCATCAAAGGCCCGGACTTCCCCACCGGCGGCTACATCCACGGCAAGGCCGGGATCAAAGAAGCCTACGAAACCGGCAAGGGCCTGGTCCAGATGCGGGGCAAGGTCATGATTGAAACCCACCCCCGCACCGGCAAGACCAACATTATCATCACGGAAATCCCTTACCAGCTCAACAAGACCCGGTTAATCGAGAAGATCGCCGAGATGGTCCGGGGCAAAAAGCTGGAGGGCGTCTCCGACCTCCGCGACGAGTCCGACCGCGAGGGCATGCGCGTCGTGGTCGAGCTGAAGAAAGACGCCAACCCCGCGGTGGTCCGCAACAACCTGTTTAAGCACACCCCGCTCCAGGATTCCTTCGGCATCATCATGCTCGCCATCGTGGACGGCCGGCCCCAGGTGCTCCCGCTCAAGCAGATGCTGGAGCTGTTCATCAAGCACCGCAAAGAAGTGGTCACCCGGCGCTGCCTGTTCGAGTTGAAGAAGGCGGAAGAGCGCGAGCACATTTTGGAGGGCTTGAACAAGGCGCTCGATCACCTCGACGCGGTGATCGCGCTGATCCGCAAGTCCAAGACCCCGCCCGAGGCCAAGGACGGCCTGATCAAGAAGTTTGACTTCAGCGAGCGGCAGGCACTCGCGATTTTGGACCTGCGCCTGCAACGCCTGACCGGGCTCGAGCGCCAGAAGATTCTGGACGAGCTCAAGGAAGTCAAGGCCGAGATCAAGAAGCTCAAGGACATCCTGGCGAGCGAGGTGAAAATCCTGGGCGTGGTCAAGGCCGAGTTGCTCGGGCTCAAGGAAAAATATGCCGACCCCCGGCGGACCGAGATTGTGGCCCGGGAGGAAGAGATCACGGTCGAGGACCTGATCACCGAAGAGGACATGGTGGTGACCATCTCCCATTCCGGCTACATCAAGCGCAACCCGGTCAGCCTGTATCGGGCCCAGCGCCGGGGCGGCCGGGGCAAGACCGGCATGACCACCCGGGAGGAAGATTTTGTCGAAGACCTGTTCGTGGCTTCCACCCACAGCCACATCCTCTTCTTCACCGACAAGGGCAAAGCCTACTGCGTGAAGGTGCACGAGATTCCCCAGGCCGGCCGCGCCGCCAAGGGCAAGGCCATCATCAACCTGATCGCCGTGGACCAGGGCGAGAAGGTGCAAGCGATCCTGCCGGTGAAGGCTTTTGAAGAAGGCAAGTACATCATGATGGCCACCAAGCAGGGCCTGGTCAAGAAGACCGACCTGATGGCCTACGCCAACATCCGGACCAACGGGCTGATCGCTTGCGTGATCGAGAAAGGCGACGAGCTGATCGCGGCCCGGCTCACCGACGGCGAGCGCGATATCATCCTGTCCTCCCGGGGCGGCAAGGCCGTGCGCTTCAAGGAAAGCGAGGCCCGCCCCATGGGCCGCGCCACCCGGGGCGTGAAGGGCATGACCCTCGGCAAGGGCGACCAGTTGATCTCCCTCGACGTGATCAGCGGCCCCCACGCCAGCTTGCTCAGCGCCACCGAGAGCGGCTACGGCAAGCGCACCGCCATCGAGGAGTACCCGCTCCACCATCGCGGCGGCCAGGGCGTGATCACCATCAAGACCAGCGAGCGCAATGGCCCGGTGGTGGGCGTGCTCCAGGTCACCGACGAAGACGGAGTCATGCTGATCACCAGCGGCGGCAAGATCGTGCGGCTCCACGCCAAGGACATCAAGGTGATCAGCCGCAACACTCAGGGCGTGCGCCTGATCGGCCTGGAGCAAGGCGAAAAGGTGGCCGCCATCTCCCGCCTGGCCGAGGCTGAAAACGGCAACGGCGAGAATTCCGGCGAGCATGAGACCCCGGCGCCAGGCGAAAAGAACGGTCAAACGGAGCCATCCGAGGAGGAATAACCTGGACTTCGGGAATTTTTATTTTTACCACAAAGGCACAAAGGCACTAAGCAGAAACTCTTTTACTTTGTGTCTTTGTGTCTTAGTGGTTAGTCTTAGTCTTTCCGCTTGCAGCAACCGCGCCGCCCACCGCCGCTACGAGGAAGCCCAGAAGCTCTTCGATTCCGGCGATTACCTGGCCGCGGTCCATGCCTTTGAGCTGGTGGCCGCGGATCATCCGGACTCGGACGTGGCCGACCACGCGCTCTACATGGCCGGCCAGATTTACGCCCTCTACTTCCACCAGTACGACCGGGCCCAGAACGCCTACCAGCGGCTGGTCCAGAGTTACCCCCGCTCGCCCGACGCGCCCTCGGCCCAACTGGCCCGGGCCGAGATCTTTCACGACAAGTCCGAGGACTACGACCGCGCGCTCCAGGAATACCACCGCCTGCTCACCCTCTACCCGGATTCCCCTCACCCCGACCGCATTCATTACCGCATGTCGCGCTGCTTCCTCGAACTCAAAAACTTCATCCAGTACCGCGCCAAGCTCGAATACCTCCTGAAAAATTACCCCCAAAGCGAATGGGCCGATGATGCCGCCCTCAGCCTGGCCGAAAGCTACTACCTCCAGGGCCAGACCGAAACCGCCCTCCAAAAATACCAGCAGTTCCTCCGCGACTACCCCCACAGCCCGCTCGCCATCCAGGCCCGCTTCGGCGTGGCCAAGAGCCTCGAGGAAAGCCTGCGCCTGGAAGAAGCCATCCAAGCCTACAAGAATCTCCTCCCCGACTACCCCAACAAAAGCCTGATCCAGGACCGCCTGGCCGCGGTCGAGAAACGCTTTCAGGAACGGAGCCGCTGATTAGAGACCGTAGCTCATAGGTCGCTGGTGCCAGGTCGGGAAAGTTGGCGCTGGAACGTGGTCGTGCCCGTGAACGAAAAAGATGGAAGATGATCCGCAGATTTCACAGCGCGGCAGGGCCGCAGCCAAAGAAGAAGAATTTTCAACCGCAGATGAACGCAGATAAACGCGGATAAAGAGAAAAGAGAAGAAGTAAGTTCAGTTACTCTTCCAAAACCAGGAATTTCTTTTCTTCTGATCTGTGTTCATCCGCGTTTATCCGCGGTTAAAGAATCTTTCCGAAATTCCTGAAGAATCCAAAATCAAAAATC
>Ga0315282_10005637_pt1 | contig 21251 bp, 22 predicted proteins | sample YL17G07_20_MG_FD_203693 | JGI IMG/M metagenome (GOLD analysis project Ga0315282, IMG submission 203693) | Sediment microbial communities from Yellowstone Lake, YNP, Wyoming, USA - YL17G07_20 | ecosystem: Environmental > Aquatic > Freshwater > Lake > Sediment | place: USA: Wyoming | collected... | reverse complement strand
GCAGGTGTTGACTGGACTTTGCCCAGCAAAGATGTCTGGGACAGCAGCAACATGCCCATGTTTCTCCGTGACTTTGTAACCATGCAGAGGATTGTACGGGGACTGTATGAGAATGCAGCCCGACTAAGAGTTAAAAAAATGATGTTAACTGAGTGAGGGCATCCACGTTTTGCCACATGTTATGTGGCACCGCCGATGCTGGGATACAAAGAACTCCCCTTTGAAGTGATGCAGACTGGTGAATATTACTATGAGCTTCTCAAGAGTGGGAGGATAAAGATAGTTAAAAAGATTAAGGAGCCTGTCACTCTCCAGGACCCTTGTAATATTATCAGGAGGGCAGGGGCAGCAGAGAAATTTAGATACATTGTCAATGCGACATGTGAGGATTTCACAGAGATGTACCCGAACCGGGAGCACAATTTCTGCTGTAATGCTGGTGGTGGGCTGGCTGCATTGTCCAATTGGACTGCCCACAAGGCTAAAGGAAACAGAGTAAAGGCTGAACAGATTAAGGCAACGGGTGCAAAGATTGTGATTACACCATGCCATAACTGCAGCACTGGCATTAAGGACGTAATCAAATATTGGAACCTTGGAGTAAAGAATATGTTTTTTGATGAAATATTGGTGAATACCATGGAAATGCCTGAGGAATTAAAAGCAGGATAATAAACCGAAAAGGGAAAGGTTATGAAGAAAAAGATATTATTTTTTGTAATTAGTATAAGTCTCCTGCTCTTCATTGTTAATGGTTTGCGTAGTGTTTATTCTACTGAAGGTCCTGTTACTCCTAAGGAAGCTAAGCCAGTAAAAGAGATCAAACCTGAGAACAAGATTGGCATTGCCCATACAGAGATCTTTGGCGTATTAGAACGGCCACAAGTAATCTTTGATCACCAGAAACATGTGGAGACCCTCAAGAAAGAGAAAATGGGCTGTGATGCATGTCATCCTCTTGATGAGTGGAAAGATTTTATATTTGATTTTCCTAAAAAGGTTAAGGGAAAAGATAAAGAATCAGTTATGAATGCATACCATGATGAATGCATAGGTTGTCATAAAAAACGGTATAAAGAAGATAAAGAAAAAACAGGTCCTGTTACGTGTGGAGATTGCCATAAGGAAGAAAATAAATCAATAGCTGTCAAATATCCGGTGTTCGAATTCGATTTCTATGTCCATGACACACATGTAAAGAAGCTGAGAGAGAAGCTGGGTAAAGATGATTGCAGCCTTTGTCATCATACGTACGATATAAAGGAAGAGGATGAAAACCTTGCACTCGTATACGAAAAAGGCACAGAGGAGTCCTGTTATTATTGTCATGATCTCGAAAAGAAAAGGGGTCCGGAACTGACTGTCATAAATCGAGTGGCGGCGAAAAAGGGACTCGATATGCAGAGAGCCTCTCACACGCAGTGTCTGAACTGCCATTTAAAGTACGAGAAAGAGTTGGAGCTCAAGAAGGAGAGGAAGAAAGATGAAAAAGCCGGGCCGACTGAATGCGTGAAATGTCATACGGGAAAGTACAGAACAATAGCTGAACTTGAGAAAGTGCCCCGTCCTGACAGAGGTCAAAAAGAAACAGCCCTCATCAATATCGAAAATGCAAAAATGAAAAGTGTAGCACTTGATCATAAGTTTCATGAGAAAAACCAGAAGACATGTAGGGGCTGCCACCACGAGACATTGAATCCGCCCCTCTGCAAAGAGTGTCATACGTTGGGAGGCAGCTTTGAAGGGTTATGGGGAAATCTTGCAAATGCCTATCATGATCCGCTCTCTGAAATAAGCTGTGCGGGGTGCCACAACCTGAAGAAGGCAGAAAAGAATTGTGCAGGCTGTCATGGCCTTCTCCCGGTGATGGATATTCAAACAAGGGGTCCCAGGAAAGATACCTGCGATATCTGCCATACGGGCAAGAAAGAGCTTCTTGCTGCCAAACCTCTTTCAGTTGCAGGGCTTGATAGGGAAAAGGTAAAAAAGGAAGTGACAATAAAGGTCCTGGAAAGGGAATATGAGCCGGCAAAATTTCCTCACATGAAAATTATAGAAGGGTTCGTAAAGATATCTAATGACAGTAAGTTGGGTAGTTATTTCCACATGAGATTGCAGACGATATGCGATGGCTGCCATCATCAAAGCCGTGCAAACGCTGAAGTCGAGAAAGACAGCCCTCCTTATTGCAGAAACTGCCACGGTATGACGTTCGACAGACAGAACAGAAATAAGCCCAAACTGATTGCTGCATACCACGGCCAGTGCATGGGCTGTCACAACTATATGAAACTTGAAAAAGCCAGAAAGTGTGAAGAATGTCATAAAAAGAAAGCTGTACGGCCGGCGTATCCATTGGAGCCGGAACGAATTATCGTTAGATAGAAAGGAGACAGGATGTGGTACATCTTTGAACAGCTTTTTTCACCCCATGGCTATGAATATGCAATAGCTGTTCTGGCCATGTTTGTATTTATAATTTTTTATCTTATCCTTAATAAAGAAATAAAATATTAGCCCGGAGGCTTAAGTATGGCAATCGACAGAAGGGAATTCTTAAGGCGTGCAGCGATCGCGGGAGTTGCTTTGATTGGCGGAAGTTCCCCGGCCCATGCGTTAAAGAACATAGATAAAGATACCATCCTTTTTACAGGCAACGTTGCCAATGAAAAGAATTGGAAATTATACGAGAAGACAAAAGACGTTATTTCGAAAGAGCACTATGGCGTACTCGTTGATACAACACGTTGTATCGGTTGCAGAAGGTGTGAATGGGCATGCAATGAGTGGAACAACAATCCAAACAAACCAATCGCGCAATTTGAACAGTCCGTGGTGGGCAAAGACGATGTGTTCAAAACGGTGAGGAGAATGCATGCGGGCAATTTTACCGTAGTCAATCGCTTCTATAGCCCAAAAGACGGTAAACCTATCTATGTTAAAAGGCAGTGCATGCACTGCGAGGACCCCGGGTGCCTATCCTCATGTTTTGTTGATTCTTACAGGAAAGCTTCAATGGGACCGGTTTTGTATCTGCCCAATATATGTGTCGGTTGCCGCTATTGTATGGTTGCGTGTCCTTTTGATGTTCCTGCATTTGAATATTATGAAGCGCTTAATCCTCAGATTACGAAATGCACGTTTTGCTATAACAGGATTATCTATGAAGGAAACGTCCCTGCCTGTGTCGAGATCTGTCCGGCAGAGGTAATGACTTTCGGGAAGAGAAGCGAACTCATAAACCTGGCTTATGAAAGGATAAGGAATAATCCTGGTAAATATGTTGACCATGTGTATGGAGAGCGAGAAGCCGGAGGTACAAGCTGGATGTATTTGTCTTCGGTTCCGTTCGATGAGATCGGGCTCAGAACAGATATTGGAACCACACCAATACCAAAATTGAGCGCGAGTTTTCTTTTCGGCGTGAAGATGTTCGAAATTGTCGGAGCCTGGCCTCTTGTGTTCGGTGCATATTACGCCATCTCAAAAGCGATGAAGAAACAAACATCGAGTCATGACACACCCCCAGAGAAGAAAGGAGAAAGCCACGGTGAACAACACTAATTCATGGTTTAGAGAAAAGATACTTCTCGGAATGTCTCCACGAGATTATGTCATTAGTAATTTCAATTTTCCCAATTTAATAGCTGCGGTTATTGTGGGTGTTGCAATTGGAGTAATGATTTACCGCCTCTTTTTCGGTCTTGGCCCGTCGACAAATCTTTCAGATAACTACCCATGGGGATTGTGGATCGGGTTTGACATCCTTGTCGGAATCGCTTTGGCTGCACCAGGTCTTGCACTTGGTACGGCGGTTCATCTTTTCGGGATGAAACAGTATCACCATTTTGTTCGACCTGCGATTCTTTCGAGCCTTCTCGGTTATATATTCGCTGTGTTCGCCCTTCTCTTTGACCTTGGTCGCTATTATCGAATGCCCTACCTTATCGGTTATTCCTGGGGATTTTCTTCTATCCTGTTCCTGATCGGCTGGCATTTCTTTCTGTATATAAACATTTGTCTCATCGAATGGAGCCCGGCCCTTTTCGAATGGTTAAATTTGAAAAAATTTCGCGAGTTTTTCAGTAAGTTGGTTATTTGGGCGACTATTTTCGGAGTGATCATCGCTGGTGGCCATCAATCTGCACTTGGTGGTTTATATCTGGTTGCTCCTGGCAAATTGCATCCCCTTTGGTATTCAATGTTATTGCCTGTGTTTTTCCTTTTATCAGCAATTTTTGCTGGTATCTCCATGGTAATTGTCGAAAGTACAATTACGCATAAGGTTTTCAAGAGTCAGCTTAAAGACTTTGACGAGGCTAAATATAACCGGCTTGTCATTGGCCTTGGTAAGGCTACTGCATCAGCTCTCTTTGTCTATTTGATCCTTAAAGTATTTGACATTGCTCACTCGAACACCTGGGGTTATCTCAATACACCCTATGGGTACTGGTATTTGGTAGAAATTCTTGGGTTTGTTCTTTTGCCTGCTCTTCTCTTTACTCACGCTGCAAGAAAGGGAAAAGCTAAACTTGTCCAGTTCACGGGCTTTATAACCGCACTTGGTGTGATATTGAATCGGCTTAATGTATCCATAATTGCTTATAACTGGAAATTTCCCATTTCGCTAAGGTACTATCCAATGTGGTCTGAGATTGCGCTAACCATTGGGGTCGTTACCATGTTAGTACTTGCTTATCGCTGGATTGTAAACCGGATGGCGATCATGCGCGAGCATCCTGACTATGAATCAGCGCATTGATTCAGTATAATTAATACCTACAGCGCAAATGTGCTTTTCGATAATTATCAGCCAGAAGGTGGTTTGGTACCTCAAAGATCCATAAATACTTAAAACTACAAGCTTTTGAAACGATTTTAGAGTAACAATATTATCTCATTTTACTTTATTGGACAGGGTCTACTTAGTTACATCAAAATATTATTTCCCTTGACTACTTCCTACAAAAGAGTAATAGTCTTTTGGCACTAAGTTAAATCTTCATCTTCAAAAAGGCATCAGGATGAGTAACAACAGCTACGGGACAAAAGCTCTTAGCGCTTACCTGCTCTACAGCACTTCCAACATACCACCTTTCGCCTTTCTCCCTGGTATGTGAACCCATAACTATTAGATCTACACCCTTTTCATTTGCATATTTCAGGATTCCTGAATGAGGTAGCTTTCCTTCCCAAATACTATATTCATGCTCTATCCCTTCTGGCATTTTGCAAAATTCCACGAGCTTTTCTTTAATCTCTCTTTCTGTCTCTGGTGTGGCTAACATATGAAAGATGTAAAGCCTGGAGCCTAATCTCTTGGCTAATTTTATTGCAAACTCGCAGGCATATTTACAGGATTTAGAGAAATCGACACAAACCATTATTTTTTTGAAATTCAGTTTTTCTTTCGGAATGAAACGATTAACGATCATCACCGGAGTTGTGACATGCATAATCACATCTTCTACTGTGTTACCAATAGGGAGTCCTATTAATCCTTCTTCTTCTTCTGCCTTTCCAGCGTGTGGGCCAAGCACAATCAAATCTGCTCCGATCTTCCTTGCCCATCTCCGGATTTCTATGCTCGGCTTTCCATAAGCTATGTTAATCTCATAGTTGCCGTAGGGTTTGAGAGCCCCTACGCATTTCTTATCCAGTTCTGCTTTGACTGTCTCTTGGTACTCTTGACTGAAAGCAATCTCCTTACCTGTTTTGAAGTCTTTGACGCTTTCCAATGGCCCACACTCATTGAAATAGGTAGGTTCTACCACATGCATAACAAAGAGCCTTCCCTGATTTTGTTTTGCAATCTCCAATGCGGTAACTACTACTGCATCGCAGGCATCTAACATGTCTGTTGCCGTTAAGATTCTCTCAAACATTTCTGCCCTCCTTAAATAAAAATTAAACCCGCATATCCTTCAGAATAAATGCGACTTTCTTATTCCAGTCTATGAACTTGCAGGATACCCCGTCGTATAATCCAATTATTTCGAACATTATGACCACCATGGGCCATCTCCTGTCTTAAGTACATTCATATTTTTATGGCAATATATTATCATAAATCAGAAACAAACCAAAATGTTGTCGACATCAGATGCTGCTGCATTGTCTTTGCGAGCCCGAAGGCGTTGCAATCTCGTTACATTGGGATTGTTTCGGCTTCGCCTCGCAATAACGCTTCATTTAGTGCGTTTGTATTTATTATACGTTTTCTTCAATGATATAGCTTACAGCAACCTTCATGTCCTTTCTTAAGCAATGATAAACAGAGCAATATTTTTCGTGAGAAAGGGAGATCGCCCTATCAAGTTTCCTTGGTGTGATATCCTTGCCAGATAAGTGTATTACCATATTGATAGTTTTAAAATATTGAGGCGGCGTAGGATTTCTTTCACCTGTGGTTTCTATTTCGAAACTTTTTATTTCTGCCCTCATCTTCTGCAGGAAAGTTACCACATCGATTGCCAAACAACCGGCTATGCTGGCCAAAAGGGTGTCTGTTGGCACACATCCCTCTTGTCTCTTGGGGTCATAACTGAGTAAACAACCAGGCATCCTTGCTGCAAAGACCAGATCTTTCTCCCACGTCAGAAAACCTTTACTTATAATGGGTACTTTTTCTTTATATCCCTTTAAAGTTTCACCCAGACTTTCAATCTCTTTCTCGCCCATATGCAGCTACCTCCTCTGAATTATTTTGGTTTTACCATACCATAAAAACCCTCTTTATATTTTCTATTTCTTTCTGGAATGACCTAGTTTTCACAAACTGAAAATCTTTATATGTCTTGATTTCAAGTCCTTTTTCTGATTCCTTGATCTTTATTGCTCCATCAATGTCTGTCCTGAATATACTGACTTCCTGCAGGGCATCCAGTGTCTCTTGATGGGGATGACCAAAGGAATTATCCCGCCCTAAGCTGATCACAGCAACCTCAGGGGAGACTAATTCTAAAAACGGTTTATAAGCCGATGTCTTTCCACCATGATGAGGGACCTTGATGACATCACTCTTCAACCACTTTCCGAGAGAAAGGAGATCTTCCTCTGCCTCTTCTTCAACATCACCAGGAAAGATGAATGATTTATTTCTGCCTTCTATTTTTATTACGAGGGAATCATTATTAGCACCTACATAATCATTCCCGTACATTGTATAGAATTCAGAGTAAGGATGAAAGACATACATACTGTATCCTTTCCCCTCAATGACATCTCCCCTCTTCAGTGTTCTGCATTTGTCTTTCATGTATGACACAAAATTTTCCGGGAAGACAATCCTTCCATTGTCCAAGAATTCTTTAACGCGAAATCTTTTTACTATATAATCCATTCCGCCTGTGTGGTCGGGGTGAACATGGGAAAGGATGATAGCATCGACAGCCTCCTTCCCTCTATATGTGAGGTATGAAGCTGTTTCCCTGCCACTTCTTCCTGCATCTATCACGATTGTCTTTCGATCAGGTAGCTCAATGACAGATGAATCTCCCTGGCCAACATCAAGATAGGTTACAGTAAGTTCCTTCCTTTCGAAAATTGCAAGGGAAAAATAGATAAGTATGGGAACAAAGGGGATAATAAGCGTATATCTCTTTTTCCCTGAAAGAAAATAAAAGAGAAATCCTGCGTAAAAGAGGAAAACAACAATGAGCGGAAAAGCTGGTACTTTTATATCAGAGAAGGGGAGGGCAGAAAAGAGTCTTACTAAAGCGATGCTCACATCCGAAATTACTGATACAGCTGGAGTAAATACATAATGGCCTGTTATCAAAAACAGAAAGGATGAAAGGATTGATAGAGGGGTGAGGATAAATCCTATAATCGGAGTAATGAGTAAATTTGATACGGGTGAGATTATCGAGAAATAGTGGAAATGATATGCTACAAGCGGCGCTGTCCCTATTGATGCTGATAGAGTGAGCAAAAGGGCATTTCTGAAATACATGTAAACTCTCCTGAGAAAAGTGGGGAACTCGGTTCCTTCCTTTATCTTTTCTGTTTGTTTTATCTCATCTTCCCTGGTATTGAGTGAGAAACCAATAAAAAGAACAGCCAGGAAGGATAGCTGGAATGAGAGGGCAAGGATAACCTCAGGGTCCCAGAGGGTCAAGATGAATGCTGCAAAGAGAAGCGAGTTAAGCCATAAGCCTTTTCTGCCAATAATAAGTCCCAAAAGAAAAAGACCTATCATAATAAAGGACCTCACTGCGGGGATGCTGCCTCCTGAGAGTCCGAGATATGCAAGCATAAAGGGAAGACAGAGTATAGCTGCTGCCTGTGAAGGGGTAAGAAAGATTGTTATCCTCTGGAGAATCCTGTAGGGGAGGACTCGTATGAGGAACCTGAATATACTGAATAAAAAAACAGAGAACAGACCGAAGTGAGTGCCTGAAATACTGAGGATATGAGCAAGCCCTGTTGCATTGAACGCATTCCTGAGATCTTCATCTATTGAGGCCCTCTGACCAGTTGTAAGGGCTGCAACAAAGGCAGCCGAGTCCCTTTTAAAATTATCGCTGAAGTATCTATTCAGTCTATATCTGAACTCCTGGATCTTTGAGTTGAGAGATGTGCTTTTGTTCCTGAGATTATTTACTTCAAGTAGTCTTGCATAGATTTCATTACTGGCCAGGCTCCCAGGATTTTGTCTTATTCTCTCTTTGAGAAATTGAATTGAAATCTCGTACTCTGTGCCTAAGTTAAACTCCCTATCAGACAAAAGTGTAATCTCTTGGCCGGCGAGTTCTCTCAGGCTCTCGTCGTTCTTTTTATCTATTGTAGATTTTATCTCTATTGACTGCCTGAACGTACCACTCTCGGTCTTTACTGGATAAGACTGAAAAACGCCTCTTACTATAAACTCTTTACCCGTAATGTGAGATATATCCCTCTCTTGCTCATATCTTAAAAACGCAAAAGCTATTCCTGATAGAATGATAAGTATGGGTAAAAAATTTCTCTTGAGGGATAGATAGACAGAAGACAATAAGAAAACAGAGGTGGCAGAAAAGGGGAAATATTGGAAGGAATAGAAAAGGACTATGCCCGAGAGGAAGGGAACAAAGAATATCATTATTATGTCACAGATAACATTTGTTTGAGCAGCGATGGCTGTTGAAGAATTGTTTGCTCGACACCTTTAAATACTATGTTAATAATTACAAACATAATATCCTCAGCAGGTCTGATAATCTAAGATAGGTTTATAGACTATCTATAACAAACAATCGAGTACTAAAAATTCCGAACTTAGTTATCGCTGCTCTTGTTGCAGAGCCTCTTTAATGATCCTTGAAATATCCCTACCAAGTTTTGTTATGAGCTTCAGGTCTTTACCTTCGAGCATCACCCTTACCTTTGGCTCTGTACCTGATGGTCTGACAAGTATTCTTCCCTTTCCAGAAAGTCTTTTTTCTGCCGTATTTATTGCTTCCTGTATCTGGGGGACTGTCTTGATATCATGTTTATGCTCAACATCAACATTCATGAGTACCTGAGGATATAGTTTTATCTCTGATGCGAGTTTAGAGAAAGGAACTCCCCGTTTCTTCATAAGATTAAGGACCTGTACTGCCGTAAGAGGACCATCACCAGTGGTATTATGATCGAGAAAGACGATATGTCCTGATTGTTCGCCTCCAAGATTGTATCCTCCGCGAATCATTTCCTCTACAACATATCTGTCCCCGACGCGTGTTCTAATGAGTTTTATCCCATTCTTTTTCAGATATTCCTCAAAGCCGAAGTTGCTCATTACTGTTGATACGACGGTATTTCTTTTCAGCATTCCATTTCTCTTCATTTCAACAGCCCACATACCCATGACCTGATCACCGTCAACCATTTTACCCTTCTCATCGCAGAAGATTGCCCTGTCTGCGTCACCGTCATGAGCGATACCGATATGTGCCTTATTAAGCTTGACAGCCTTCTGCAATCTCTCAATATGCAGTGATCCACAGCCAACATTTATGTTGATTCCATCAGGTCTGTCATTGATCGATATCACTTCTGCTCCTAATTCGCTTAAAAGCCACGGCGTAATTTTATATGCAGCACCATTTGCACAGTCAACAACAATCTTTATCCCTTCAAATGTCATGCCTTTCGGCAGAGTAGATTTTATATACTCTATGTAACGTCCTCCAGCATCATCAAGCCTATAAGCCTTTCCTATTTCCGAACCCTTTGGTCTGTGCCTCTGAAGTCCGTCATCCAGCATGAGTTCCTCGATCTTTTTTTCGACTGTATCTGGAAGTTTAAAACCTTCAGAAGAAAAGAACTTGATGCCATTGTCTTCAAAAGGGTTATGAGATGCTGATATTACGATACCAGCATCTAAACGTAATGTTCTTGTCAGAAATGCAATCCCCGGGGTAGGTAAGGGTCCAACAAGGGTTACATTCATTCCCATTGAGCATATTCCTGATGTGAGAGCACTTTCTATCAAGTAGCCTGAAAGCCTTGTGTCTTTGCCTATCAGGACCATATTTCTTCCACGTTTATCCCTCAGAACATGTGCAGCAGCCATGCCAATCCTTAAAACCGTTTCAGGAGTCATGGGATGTTTGTTTACCGTGCCTCTTATACCATCTGTTCCAAAGAGTCTCATTTCTTCCCTCTCGCAATCACAATCTTCACCTTCACATCTTTCGGTTTTGTTCTTATATTCATGCCTGTGGTGTCAAGTTCCAAGTCCTGGGTAAAGCCTTCCTTGAAACCTGTTATATCCAGCGGTTCTGTTTTTATTGTATCTACTGTGCTTACTTTAGAACTCGCACCTTCGATTACCACATTCTCCGGAAACACACTAATAGATTTTACATAAAAACCACTTTTAGGAGTGCCAACAACAATAGGTCTTACCAGGACAGTCTTTGTAACTGATTCCTCAAGTACTACCTTTACGGAAGAGGGGGTTATATTTGTAACAGTCACTGCTGGGGGTAGGTTTATGTTGTTCTTGTTTAAGGCATAGATGCTTTCCCCTTTTTTGGCCTTGCTGAGGTCGATAAAAACTCGAATATCTAAAGGCCTCATAGTTCTGATAATTCTCTCTTGTCCCTTTATATTCAAACTTACAACCTTAATACTGTAATTCATAAGTTCAAGTCCCGCGGGAATATCCTTGAACTCAAGCGGGACATCCAATGCGATCTCTGAAAGACCGCGGGATGTCGCAAATAACCATAAAAGGGCGGAGAGTAAAACAGCTGTTAACTTCAAACCAAGGTTTTCAAAAAGGAGTTTTCTCATCTTTTACCTCTTTGTCGTAAATAGATCCGTAAGGACATTCCTGAGCTTTCCCATGTCAAGGTTTGTTTCAAGTTTCCCACTTATCGCCAGTGATATCATCCCTGTCTCTTCTGAAACAACGATTACTACTGCATCTGTCTCTTCTGCAAGACCAAGGCCTGCTCGGTGTCTTGTGCCTAAGGCCCTGCTTACTTCCGGGCTCAGCGTTATCGGTAAGAAACATCCTGCAGCAACAATTCTGTTGCCTTTTATCACAACTGCTCCGTCATGTATGGGTGAGGCAGGATGAAATATACTCATCAGCAGCTCCTTTGAGACCTTTGCATCGAGAGGTGTGCCGACTTCAACAAAATCCTTGAGGCTTGTTTCACGTTCAATTACGATAAGGGCGCCTATCTTTCTGTTCGCGAGTGCCACGGCAGCTCTCACAATTTCTTCAAGGGATTTCAGTTCTTCAGCAGAAGTGAATGACGGAAAAAACTGCGCCTCTCCCATTTGAGCAAGGGCCCTTCTTATCTCGGGCTGAAAGAGGATAATGAGGGCAATCACAGCCTGCGCCCAGAAGCTCTGTATCAGCCAATCTACAGTATAAAGCTCAAGGTACCTTGAAAGCAGAGATGCGATTAACAATACGCCAAGTCCTATAAGCATCTGCGCAGCTTTTGTACCTTTTATAATGAGGAGAAGACGGTAAACGATCACTGAGACAAGAAGAATGTCTAATACATCAAGAATCCATCTATGTTGTTTTAGCAATTCCATATTTAAAAACCGACCTTTTGCAATAAATATTTTAATATCATACCATTGTGAGTCAAGTATTTGCCCCGAAAATAACATTTCAAATCCCCCCTCACCCCCCTTTTCTAAAGGGGGGATTGAGAAGTCTCCTTTTTCTAAAATTCTCCCTACTTCAAGTCCCCCTTTTATAAAGGGGGGAGTGGGGGGATTACTTAATTTTCATAAAATCCTTTGTGAGCCAAAGGCTCATGAGAGCTTGACAAGAATTTCCCTCATTGATGTCACCCTGAATTTAGTTCAGGGTCTCGAAATAACTGTGTGTTGAGAGATGCTGAATTCTGTTAAGTATGACAAGGGACCGATATTTTGGGTATTAATCTCTGTTAAGTAAGAAAAGGAATGGTTGAAAAAAACCTGCTGATAAGTTATTGTATCATATCGCGGGGTGGAGCAGTCCGGTAGCTCGTCGGGCTCATAACCCGAAGGTCAGAGGTTCAAATCCTCTCCCCGCTACCAAAAAAATCAAGGGTTTAGGGGATTCCTCTAAACCTTTTTTATTGTCCACTGTAGCAGAATTGTAGCACTTCTTATCTACGAAATATTAAGCCGTCGCGATTTAATAGCTTATAAGAAATGACTTTTACAAAATCATTAATTACGAAAAATATTAACGCATATACCCACACAAATCCAGCCAGTTTCCAGCCGATAGGGCTCATAAAAGCTCCATAAACAGCAACCATTGTCCCAATAACCTGAGTGGTTTCAGTTGCCAGTCGGAGGGTAACCGAGGGAGAGGGTCGGTGCCAGAAAGGATGCTCACCCGTCCGTTGCAAGATAGATAGTCATATGCCACTGCTAACTTGAGGAAGATGAGGGTCTATATCGTAAGCCTGTCAAGATGCAATACTCTTTCAGCAATCCAGAAAAGTAGAAAACTGGCAAAAACTCCCATTGCTCCGAGAACCGTTGCGGGAAACTCCTGGAAGAAAGAATAAAGACTATCCGATTTTAATTTATGCCACTCCTTCCGCTCAGACTACAGTAAAAGTGAAAGTGCGATGTAGAGCGTATTGTTGTCGGATGCATCCCTGCCTGATCCGTCATAATTTGAGCGGCCACCATTGAATTTGTTATAGAGTGTGTACTGGACAGTCATTTTGACCTTATCCATCGGGAGGTAATGCGCTTCGAATATAAACCCGTTGCTGTCAGGGCTGCCATTTCTGCTTCCTTCTACCTCTGCCGGAGCATAGAGTAGCTTATCCGAATCTCCCGTCGTAGAGAAATAGGCAACTGTTCCGCCTAAATGGCCGAACCGGGCTTTGTAGTAGTAATTGAGATTTATTCTGAAAGTATCAAGGGAGTCCGACCTGTCTGCTGTATTACCTAAATCAAAACTAGCATTCCACTTCTGCTTCTCATGAATCCAGGTAGTCTCAGCAGCAACGGTGTGTGGTCCATCAAGGTACTGATACTCTGCATCGAAGGCAATATCGGTAAATCTATCTGTCGGGCCACTGTCTCTTCCTTCAGGGAAAATTCTGGCATAGATGCCATAGGTTCCTACCGATAAGACGTGTTTCTTCCACTGCTTTTGAAGAAAGACCCGCCAATAGGGAGACAGGTCGTCCACTACCATATCCGCATCCGTACCCATACCTAACACATGAGCAATACCTTCTTTAGTGGAATGATAAAGGGTAAATTCTGCGTAAAGTAATTCATTCCAGAAAGCATAAAGGCCGATTCCGCCGACCTGCTGATCTAGCGTGCCATCAATGATCGCAGCCGCGGCAGGAGTTGGAGCAATGTCAGAGCTTTCAAAGGGAAAACCCCAAGAGGGTGTGCTGTTCCAGACATCCTGTACTGTAGGACTGTTGTTTATGGTGAGTCCATATACCAGACTTTTTCCGTTTACCGTCGTGACGTTTGCATAACGGAGATCGGTCATATCCAGGTGAAACGTGTTACTGGTGCCGTCAAACGTGCCTTGTATGAAAGCACCGACGTGATCGACAATCCGGCCACCATAAAAAATGCTTGCTTCCTGAGGAATATTCAAGACATCATTACCCGATGACATTCTTCTGCTTGACCACTCATCCTCAATAAATCCAGACGGCAGCTTCTCGTTGCCATGCGTGAATGATATGGTTGCAGATGCGGCCAGGGGAGGAGGGAATTCAAAAAATTTACTGCTTCTGCTCATAACGTAGCCTTCCAGTTTAAAATCACGCCCGGCGGGAGTCAACTCAGGAAAGACGGTGTGACAAGTGTAACAGGAGAGGCCGGTCTGCCGGGCAAAGCTCGGAACGGCAGAAGCGTCTTTGCAAGATAGAAAAGCTATAGTTACGATTGAAAGAAAAAAAATAATTTTGTGAGATTTTCCTTTAAACATTGCCTTCTCCTTAACTCTCTCATATAATTTCCGTCTCGGAACCCGGACACCCGGCATAAAATCTATTTCTTGAAAGTATGGGACATATAGTCGATGATTGCCTTAATTTCATCCGGTTTCAGATCAAAAGAAGGCATGATGCCCTTTCCTTTAGTAACAGCACCGGAAATTTTTTTATCAATATCATTCTGCCAGAATTTTGGGTCGGTGAAATCAGTGGGTTTTGTGCTGAGGGAACCTGCTGCTGGTCCATTACCGTCTCCTTTGATCCCATGACAAAATCGGCACTTGTCATTATACAACTTCATCCCTCTATCATATTCGTCGGCATCAACCGTTGTGAGACATATAAGTAATACACTGATAAAAGTTAGAGTACCAAGAGATAAAAAAATTCTCTTCATAAACTACTCCTTTCTATATTCAATTTTTAATCTTCGACAGACTTTCCCGCAGATACAGAAAACATTTCAACGTAAATGATGCCCTTTTCTTTTCTTATCCTAGTACCGATAACAACCTATAGGAGCTTTCTTAGAAATTTTTTCCTGGAGATCATCAATCTCTTTTCGAAGTTTTACATCTGTCTCTGAAGTTGTTTTAGGGTTACGAAGTGCTTCCATATATTCGAATCTCTTGTCGTGGAGTTCCTTTCTGAGCCCGGCGGTTTCATCAAGAAACTTCTGACATTCTTCACTCTGATTGTAATAACCAGGCCCCATCATGCCAGGACCCATGCCATAACCTTCCATCATGCCGGGCCCCATTCCATAATCTCCCATCATTCCCGGACCCATACCGTGACCTCTCATCCTTCCTGAACCCATGCCGCGACCTCCATAGGGTCCCATATACTGTCCGCAATAAGGACAGTACCAGCCTTGTTGCCCTCTGCTCGTTAAGTCAAGCCCTTGTTTTGAAGTTATGTATTCGTAAAGCTCCTTGGCTTGCTCATCGGATATCTGTGTCTTTGAAAATGCAGGCATAGAGCCTTTCGATCCATCAGGCATTCTGGGATCGCGAATAAAACTAAGGAATGTGTCAACGTTTACTAATTTCAAAGAGCCCCTTAATGGCATACTGGGATTAATGATATTACCACCATTCTGGTGACATACCCTGCAATTGTCATTGAATATTCTTGTCCCTGAAATCTCCTGAGCGGACATCTGGGTATCTTGACTCGACCCCTTCGTCCCCGAACCCATCATTCCTCCGCTCATAACGCCTTGACCTCCTGCGTAGGCAGTGACAAGCAGTGCACAGGCTAACAGGAAAGCAAAAATGATTGCTGACCTTTTCATAAGATCCTCCTTTCTTAACTTGAATGGTTGAAACATTCGTAGTATCAAACAAAAATAGGAAAACTGGTATCAGAAAAAATATGATTTTTTTGTAAGATTTGTGCTTTTTTCTTTGTCAGCATTTGTCTTACAAAGTTTAATTGAGAATGTTAAACTTTCTATTTTTCTTAGCGTAGCCGTCTTTCCCCCGCTCATCTGTTGCAACGTAAACAACCCCTATATAAATTCTTTCAAGTAGATATTTTCCAGATACTTATTAATCGATTACCACGGATGGAAAACCCAGGATAAAAGGCACAAGAATAGCTGTTAGCCTCATTCTCGGCTATTTGGCCGCCGGCAATACTGTTGAAGAAATCATAAAAGAGTTCCAGATATCACAAAGGAGCAGATTGCTGCTTGCTTGGATTATGCTCGTGAACTACAAATCCTCTCCCCTCAACCAAAGAAATGAAGGGTTTGCAGATGATGCAAGCCTTTTTTATTGAATGCACCTATTCTGTGAGGTTTTTCATTGATTTATTACCCTTCGTTTTTTTATTGAATATGCAATATTCTTTTTCTATAATAATCAATAATGAAATATAAACCTTTAAAACAAGGAGGGAGAAAATGAAAAAGATATTCATTATATTGATGGCTTCTCTACTTTTTTTAACCAGTACTGCGGCTTTTGCTCAGAGTAATACCGAAGGGAATATTATAGGGGATGCTCTTTTTATAAGACCCCTTGGTCTTGTCTCCATAGTCGCTGGAACAGCAATCTTTGTTGTCTCTTTGCCTTTTGCTGTTATTACGAAAGATGTTCCAAAAACTGCGAAACAACTTGTAGTCGACCCATTCAATTACACATTTGATAGACCCATAGGAGATTTTAGGTACCAGACTGATACCATGGTCGATGAAAACCCTGTAAGACAATGATCATTTTAGTGCTTCTTAACACTGTCTTGTAGAGCTTATTCTTTTAAGTTGGTTCATATCCTGGAGGTTAGCGATTCAAATCCTCTCCCCACTACTAAGACTAACCAAGGGTTAGGGAGTTTTATTCTTCAACCTTCTTTTTCCGATGCTGGGCATAGGCGTCACGTATAGAAATATAGGGATCGATGGCTGCCTTTTTGAGATCCTCGTACTCTCCTATGTGAAAAGAGGTCTCGTTCACTTTTTCGTGTGCATCAATTCCGACTGCAGTTTCAATCGGTGTAATATAACTGACAGGATGCAAAAATAAGTCTCCTACATAACCCGTAGTATCACGCAGGCTGGAAGGTCCCAGTATGGGCCACACAATATAAAAGCCATGCCCGATACCATAATGGCCAAAGGTTTGGCCAAGGTCTTCATCATGGCGTTTAATGTCCATTTTATCCTTTGCAAAATCACCAAGACCAGCTACACCAAAAGTGGTATTCATAACGAAACGAAGAAGTTCATTTCCTGCAGACTTTATTTTCAGTTGCAAGAGGTTATTCACGAATCGAATTGGTGTGGTGATGTTTTGATAAAAATTACTGATGGAAAGTCTGACGCCCTCAGGAAAAACAGCAGAATATCCCTGTGACACGGGTTTCAATAACCAAAAATAGAACTTATCATTGAAGTAGTACATGCCCTTGTTCCATACATAGAGAGGGTCAGCAATCTGTACAGTCTCTTCTTCTTCAGTAAGTGTTTCTTCTTGGTCAGATTTCTTAATATGCTTGTCTGGTTCCTGAGTGGGTTGCTCCTGGACTTGAAGAGTTTCATATCCCTGAGATGATTTTATTTCTTGATCCTGATCGGATGAGGTGATTGTTAATGCAAGAGATTCATGAGAGAAACCAAATAAAAAAAGGGCAAGAAGTCCAAAAACACCTATAGTCAATGTTATGAGTTTCATGATAAGGTATTCTCCTTTTTATTAGGTATGATGCTATGCATTATGCCTTACCAACCTTTTTCCGAAGGACTTTGAGTAACTCTTCAGGAGATTTGTTTGCCAGGATTTCTCTGAACTGAGTTCGGTAATTTTTGATCAGGCTGACCCCCTCGATAATAACATCGTACACCCTCCACTCCCCATCTTTCAGGATCACCCGGTAGTAAATCGGTATCTCTGCTTTTTTTGTGATGATGTTGCTCTGGACTTCGGCCGTATCATCTGAAAGCATGATTTCTTTGGAAAAGACTACTTTCTCATCCGAATAGGACATGATCCTGTCCATATACGCATCTTCAAGAATATCTTTATAGAGATCAAGGAATTCTTTCTGTTGGTCTGGGTTGAGGCTTTTCCAATTCATACCTAATGTCCTCTTCGAAAGCTCGTTGAAATCAAACATTTTTTCTGAGATAGATCGGACCTTTTCTTTTTTGGCCTTTTTGGCTTTATCTCCTTTCATGGCTGGGTCGCGCAGCACATTGAGAACGTTGTTGACATGCCCCTCAACAGTATTCTGTGGTACACCCGCATACAGAGAAAGAGGAAGAATTAAAAAAACAATAATATGAAATCCGATAAGCACTTTTTTCATAAATACCCCCCTTGGTTTATTTTTTATTCTCATTTTTAACTTTCTCATCCTTGCTGACATTTCCAAAGGCATACTTACTTATGAGTTCTTCGAGATCCAGAGGTGACGAAGTTTCGGTGATGGTTCCGCCAGGTTTTAACAATTTATCTGAACCACCGGGATCGATCTGGATGTATTTGTCGCCAATCAAACCTGATGTTTTAACGGAGGCGATGGAATCATGATAGACCTTTACGCCTTTTTTAATCTTCATTTCTACTAATGCCATCTGTTGTTCCTGGTCGATTGTCAACCGTTCCACCCGTCCGACCTCGAGACCTAGCATATTTACAGGATTGCCCACTCTCAGGCCTGACACCGAAGTGAATCGTGCATAGAGTGTGTACGTATTATCTCCAAAGAGCGAAACTTCTCCGAGTTTTATGGTCATATATCCTATGCACAGGAGCCCAATAACAACGAAAATGCCCACAGTCGTTTCCATTGAATACTTTTTCATGATACCTTTACCTCCGGGATTTCACATCTATGCAATGCAATTATTTTTTGGTTGGCCTTTGCCCTTTTGATGATATCATCTAAGTCATCGTTAGATTTTGCTTCTGTAATACCGGCATACACGTAGATATTAAAACATTGTTGTGCTTCGATTTGAGCCTGAGTTGCAAGCTGGATGTTGAGTAACGCATGTTCCTGGAGCTCCCTGGCAAAATTGTCCAACAATTGTTGGGCTTCATTCAGCTCGGCATGAGGAAGGATCGTGAGAATATGATCTCTGCTCTGCCGGGCGGAGAATCCTCCTAAAGCATCGAGGTGCTTGGTGATGTATTCCCCAAGGGATTTTACGATCTCAAGCGCTGCCCTGGGCCCCAGGGTTTCGGTAATCAAGTCAAGTTCAACGCTAAACAGGATGGCAGTGACGTTTGTGTCTGCCAATCCGTGAGACAATGTTGTCGTATACCGCGACCTGAACATCTGCTTGGAAAGCAGTCCTGTCAACTGATCCTGGAAGCCTTCAAGGCTGTGGAGGAATTCATCAGTCATAGGGTGTTCCAATTTTACAGCTTCTTCATAAGTGCCCTGGAATCCGATCTTGCCTTCCCAGAGGAGAAGGATACGATCTGAAATGAAAAAGATATCCGGAATGTCATGGCTAATGATGATCGCTGTGAAACCGAATTTTTTCTTGTAGTGTGCAATCATACTCAAGATAACATTTTTCCGGATCGGATCCTGGCCAGTCGTAGGCTCATCAAAAAGAACAATCTTTGGATCGGTAACCAGAGCCCGCGCCAGAGCAGCCCGCTTCTGCATTCCGCCTGAAAGCTCCGAGGGGTATTTGAATGCCGCTTCAGTTAACTCTGTTTGTTCGATTCTGTTCATAACCTTGCTTTCAATTTCCTTCTTGCTCAAGTTTGTTGTTTGCCTGAGAGGGAGGGCGATGTTGTCAAAAACTGTCATGGAATCGAAAAGGGCATTGTTTTGAAACATATAACTGATTTGACTCTTATATGTATCCCATTCTTTCCTCTTCATTTCATTGATAGTCTTACCCCGGAAAAGAATGGATCCTTCGTCTGGCGAAAGCAGTCCAATAATGTGTTTGAGGAGCACGCTCTTGCCTGTGCCGCTTTTACCAATGATCGTTGTGATATGGCCTTCATAAATTTTTAAATTGACACGATCAAGGATTGTGCGGCTGTCAAATCGTTTCGTAACGCCTCTAAATTCAATTAATGAGTTTTCCATAATACCTTTCTTTACATAAGAAAAGAAGTTACAACATAATCTGAAACAAGAATCATTACACATGACAGCACGACTGCTGATGTGGTGGAGAGACTGACGCTCCTGGCGCCGAAGCTATCTGAACGCATGTGGGTAAAATAGCCCTGGTAGCAGCAGATAGTGGAGACGATCACAGCAAAGACAACTGCTTTGATAAAACCGCCGGTAATGTCCTCCATATCTACGCTGTACTGGACACGGTAAATGTATGAACCAGAGTTAACACCCAGGAGTATAACGCCTGTGAAATAGCCGCCGATGAGCCCGATGAGGTCGAAAAATGCTGTCAGCAGAGGAAAGCTGATGATCGAGGCAGCTATCCTCGGGCTGACAAGATACCGCAGGGGATCGATCCGCATGGTGTACAGGGCATCGATCTGCTCGGAAATGCGCATGATGCCGATCTCTGCAGTCATGGAAGAGCCTGCCCGTGCGGTAATCATAATAGCCGTCAGGACAGGTCCAAGTTCCCTAATCAGCGTAAGACCGACAGCGGAGCCGAGTGCCCCTTCCGAACCATACTCAGAAAGGGCGTGATACATCTGCAGTCCCAACACCATACCAGTGAACATCCCAACCATAATTACAATTCCTGAGGACCTGGCACCAATATAAAAAACCTGTTGAATGATCTCGCGCACCTGCTTTGGTCGAAAGATCATGAGAAAGGCTTTGCTGGAAAAAATTGTTGCTGCACCAAGACTATTTATTATCTCCATAGTCACTTTGCCTATGGGATTGAAGAAAACGTTCAAAGATATGTTTGGCCTGTTCGATTTTATCTGCATTTCTCCAATCCCTTTCATTCAGCTCCCTTTTTAACTTTCTATTTTACCCTAATTGAATTCATTATTTCCTAAAGTCCTACAGGTTATCTGCAGTCTTGCCTAAGGGTTATTCATTCTGTTCAAACGGTCATAATCCTTCGTCTCACAAAGGGGTGTGAAAATACTTCACCCTCCCCTAATCCCCTCCCATCAAGGGAGGGGAGAATAACCCCTCCTTACTCCTCCCCTTATCTAAGGGGAGGATGGGTGGGTTACTACCCTCTCCCCTTGTGGGAGAGGGTGAGGGGTGTTTTTAGAGCAAATACTATATCCACCTTTATCTATAATCTGTTTTAATGAATAAGCTGGTTAACCCGAATAATGCAGTTCGAAGAGACAAACCTGCAGAACTAGGCCAATCAAGGCATTCCTTGTAAAATCAGTATCAAAAGTATTATTTATGTTCTTT
>Ga0315282_10005636_pt1 | contig 21251 bp, 34 predicted proteins | sample YL17G07_20_MG_FD_203693 | JGI IMG/M metagenome (GOLD analysis project Ga0315282, IMG submission 203693) | Sediment microbial communities from Yellowstone Lake, YNP, Wyoming, USA - YL17G07_20 | ecosystem: Environmental > Aquatic > Freshwater > Lake > Sediment | place: USA: Wyoming | collected... | reverse complement strand
TAGATCAAAATGAGCAGTGACACCACTAAAAATTATCTAATAAAAACAGGTTTTATTGTTGTTTCTCTTACCACCGGTCACCGCTCACTTCGTTCGCTATAGACCGGTGGAATTCTTTCTTTAAAATGTTTATTTTTAAAAACTTGTGCTATATCTAAAGGAATCCATTGATCTGATGGTTTCCCACCAACATTAAGAAAAAAAGATGCGTCCTTATTCATTATTTCTCTACATTTTTCTGCAACCTCTCCCATCATTTTTAGATATTCATCTCTCTTCATGTTGTCATTATGAACATTATAATTTTTACCGATATTATATGGTGGCGAAGTAATTATTATATCGACCATCATGGATTGTTTTTTCATCTGTTCTAATCCTTTTCGACAATCCATGAGATATATTTTGTTATGAACTAATTGTCCCCCCATTTATTTTTTCCTCCCATTTTCTCTTACGGGGTCAAGTAGGATTATTTTCACTCTGCAATTAAGCCAGTCAATAGGAAGGTATACGCGTCCTGAGTTCCCTCCAGACATGACAATTTTTTCTATGGCTTCATATCCTTCAACTTTAATTTCCATTGGCTTTTCTGAAGAATTTTTATTGACCATGTTAATCTGTATTGTAATTACGATATATATACATTTTGTCTCTTTTTAGTTATTTTGTCGCTATAATACAGAAAAGTATATATATGCGTAACTACATTATAGTTACATAGGAACGTGAGAAAAATGAACACATGGAAAGACCAACAAACCCCCCCGCCCTTGCCATCGTCGCAAGAGGCGACCAGATCACACCAAACAATAATCATTCATTCATTGTTAAATCACAGAGTCAACCAGGATTAACCTACCAAATACAGAAACATGGAAAGGGATATACTTGTACTTGCGACCATTACCTACAAACGCGAATGTGCATTCATATAATTGCTGTAAAATTCAGGATAGACCTTCAACAATCTAACATAAACCTCATTAGAAGCATGCCCACATGCGACCATTGTAAAAGCCACAATGTAGTACAGAACGGGAAACGCAAGAATAAAAGTGGAACTATCAACCGATACCTTTGTAAAGATTGTGGACACCGATTTACCGATGAACAGGGTTTCCAGAAGAGACGGTCTGAACCGGAGAAAATAGCCCTCGCCCTTGACCTTTACTTCCGTGGTCTTTCAGTTCGGAAGGTAGCAGAGCATTTCCAACAAGTACATTGTCTTGATGTCAGCCATATGACCGTTTACCGTTGGCTTGAGCATTATGGTCGCCTTGCATCAGAATGGATGATAAAACAGCCTGTTCATGCAGGAGAGCGATGGCATATTGATGAAACAATGGTGAATGTTAACGGCAAAATGATGTATCTCTGGAATGTCCTCGACGGTGAAACCCGTTTCCTTCTTGCGACCCATATCAGCGAGAACCGGAGTATTATGAATGCAAGGATTCCCATGAAGAAGGCGAAACAGCAAACACCAGAACGGCCAAAACAAGTTTTCACCGATGGAATGCAAACATATCATAAGGCAGTTGGAAGGGAATTTGGGAAAAATCATGGTGACCCTTCTGGGTACTGGACCCCTCATGTTCGTGTTCCTTCAATCCGCGCACCCTTGAGTAACAATAAAATCGAACGGTTCCACGGTAGCGAAAAAGAAAGGATTAAAGTTATGCGTGCCTTCGACCAGAATGATGGATGTGGAAACATCATGGAGGGTTTTCGTGTTCATTATAATTTGATTCGTAACCATCAGGCTCTTAGTATAACTCCTGGTGAAGCCGCAGGATTACCACGGATTGATGGTTTCCGATGGCTTGAGATTTTAAAAAAAGCTACTGATGAGGCTTTGCACATGAAGTAGGGGGTTTATGTGCAGGATTCGATTTTGCACATAAACTCTAAAAAAAGTTTTAAGTGATTTGTATCCAATAACCGAAAATAGCGATATAATTCTGTGAAAGGTCATTGTTACTGTAGTTGCTCTCTTCAATTGTTCTTCCAGGATTCACCGTGCATTTAAATTCAAAGAAGCCGAATTTTGGTAATCCAGATTCATAAGCAAAATTAATATCAGTAGTTTTTTGAGGCTGTAATCCTCCATCTACCCACACCCAATTAGTATCCGTTCGTACAATTCTAATGGGTATGACTCCAAAAAACATTTGTGTAAACGTATATTTCACATAAATAATTCCCTCTGCGTTAACATCTCCGATATTTTTAATTGTAGCAGCGGATATACGTTGCCACCCACTATCACCATACGTTGTAAACCCCATACTATCTACAGTCAAATCAGGTTTTCCTTCCTGTGCCAAAACTGGGAGAGCAACAATCGATAAGAACAGGAACACAATCCCAACAATAATGCTTCTTTTCAGCGAAACATTCTCCACGAACATTCCTCCTATGGCATGATAATGCATAACATATATTTATTTTTTATGGAGAAAATAACCTAAAATACAAGAGCGATTATCAATTAATCACCCGAATTGTTACACTGGTTTGTCTTTGTCAGCCATCACCCGATTACGTGACAGAACCCAGACGCAACAACATTTATATACCATATCTTTTATTGCCTACATCCTGTCTCAACCAGACACGATCGGGCAATTCCTCGAGAACCCCGGTAACAAACAACCACCATGACTTTTCGGTTGTTTCGGAAATGTCACGGTCGAGACACACCAAAACATCCATTCATACACGACAAAAAAAGAGGATAGAGCATGCCAAATATCCACCATCCGAAACGCGGGTCGCACTGCTACTGGCCACGGAAACGAGCGAAAACCCAAACACCCCATATCAAAACATGGGCAAACGGTGGGGACAAACCAAAAATCCAAGGGTTCTTCGGCTACAAAGCAGGCATGACCCACGCCTTCATCGTCGACTACCGACCCACCTCGACCACGTCAGGACGAGAGGTCAAAATGGCGGTCACCGTCGTCGAAACACCACCGATGAAAGTCGCAGCGGTACGAGTGTACCAGCGCGACGCCTACGGGTTACAATGCATTGGTGAGACATGGGCTGACAAACTTGACGCAGAGCTTTCCCGGCGAATACCCATGGCGAAAAATCAAAAACAGAAGAACTGGGATTTCACAAAAGACGCGGATGAAGTCCGTGTCATTGTTTATACACAACCAAAACTTGTCACGGGAGTGCCCAAAAAAGCACCAGAGATCAGTGAATTTAAAATCGCTGGCGGTAGTATCGAAGACCAGATTAAATATGCGAAAGACATCCTCGGGAAGGAACTCAAGATACATGATGTGATCAAAGAAGGAGACATGCTGGACACCATTGCAATCACCAAAGGAAAAGGATGGCAAGGGACCATCAAAAGGCACAACGTTAAACTCCTCGTCCATAAGAACTCCAAACACCGCAGAATGATTGGTACTGCAGGATCATGGCATCCAAGCTGGATCCAGGCGACCGTCCCCCAAGCAGGACAAATGGGGTATGAACAGAGAACAGAGTACAACAAACGGGTGCTCAAAGTTGGGGAAAACGGTGAAGAGATCACTCCTTCAGGCGGGTTCCCACATTACGGTGTCGTGAGGAACTCCTACATCATTCTCCATGGCTCCATTCCCGGGCCGGTCAAACGACTCATCGGGATGAGAGACGCGGTGCGATACCAGGCAGGCGTCAAAGTCCAAAAACCAGAATTAACCTACATCTCAACAACTAGCAAACAAGGAGTCTAAGCATGACAAAAGTCAATGTGTACGCCATCGACGGGACCGTGAAAGAAAAAATCGATCTCCCAAAGATCTTCGACACACCGTACCGCCCCGACATCATCAAAAAATCCTTCGAGGTCCTTCATTCCAATCAGCGACAACCATACGGCAGCGACCCGCTCGCGGGAACACGACACGCGGTCGCATCCGTCGGAAAAGGTAGGGGGATGTCCCGGGTACCGCGATTGACCCAGGGGCAAGCAGCAGCGCTCGCACCAAACGTTGTCGGCGGAAGACGCGCACATCCACCGAAAACGGCACGCAACTGGAAAGAAAAAATGAATAAAAAAGAAAAACTCCTCGCTAGGAACTCCGCCCTTGCCGCGACCGCGGATAAAACAATCGTCAGCAAACGCGGACACATCTTTGACGAGAAAATCACACTCCCATTGATCGTCGACGAAACGTTCGACAGCATCAAAAAAACCAAAGAAATCGTCGAAGCCCTCGAAAAAATCGGCGTCTACACTGACGTGCTACGCTCAGCAAACGGGACCCATATCCGCGCAGGGAGAGGGAAAATGCGTGGGCGACGCTACCGCACGCCGAAATCACTACTGATTGTCTCAATCAAACCAGAGTTACGGAAAAGCTCCAAAAATCTCAGCGGTGTCGACATCGCCGAGCCACAGCAGCTCAACATCGAAGATCTCGCACCAGGCGGTGTCGCAGGCAGACTCACTCTTATCACAAAATCAGCGTTACTGAAACTCGGGGGTGCAAAGTAATGGTCATCGATCCTTATGCAATCGTCCTGTACCCATTCGTCACGGAAAAATCGATGGGCCACATGGAGAAAAACAACGCGCTCGAGTTCGTCGTACGACGCACCGCGAACAAAGCCCAAATCAAAAAAGCGGTAGAACAAATGTTTTCGGTCAAGGTGAAAAGCGTCAACACCAGAATCACAAAGAAAGGAAAGCATGCCACCGTCGTCTTCATGCCCGAGTACAAGGCAGAGGACCTCGGGATGCGCATAGGAGTCTTCTAAGGGGTGAACTATGGGAAAGAACCTAATCCAACAACGACGCGGCCGGTTCCGCGGCAGGTACCATGTCCCGTCCCATAAATATCGCGGGAACATCAAATACGGCAACGAACGTGAACTGAAAGGAGTCGTGGAAGGACTGCTCCATGACCCCGGCAGGACAACCCCGTTGATCGAGGTACGCCTTGAGAATAAGAAAAAAATCCTGATGCTAGCGACCGAAGGAACCGAGGTCGGCAAGGAAGTGAAATTCACGGACAGCAAAGCATCCTGTGACATGGGCAACATCATGCCCATTGGCAACATCCCTGATGGATATCCGATTTACAACATTGAAATCACCCCAGGCGACGGCGGGAAGCTCGTTCGCGCCGGAGGCTGTGGCGCAACTATTGCCTCCCATGATGCGAGACGAACAATCATTAAACTCCCGTCCGGTCAATTCAAAACACTGGACTCGCTGTGCCGAGCGACCGTCGGGCTACCTGCAGGTGGCGGACGAAAAGATAAACCGTTCATGAAAGCAGGAAAAAAATATCATGCACGACGATGCAAAGGAAAAAACTATCCGGTTGTGAGAGGCGTCGCGATGAACCCGGTCGACCACCCTCATGGTGGCGGCAGCCATCAGCACATCGGAAAACCCAGTTGTGTCGCTCGCGGTGCACCCCCTGGTAGGAAAGTCGGACATATCGCGGCACGGAGATCCGGAAGAAGGTAACAATCATGGCACAACAGATATTTGGATCATCGGCGAAAAGCAGGCGGAAAAAAGAGAGAAAAAAAGTAGAGATCCGCAAAAAAGAATTCCGCTATCAAGGAAAAACCCTTGAAGACCTCCAGAAACTATCCGTTGAGGAACTTCTCCCGCTGCTTCCCGCACGGTCCCGCAGGACCCTGAAACGAGGACTGAGTAAAGATGAAAATAAACTCCTTGAAGACATTAAAAAAACAAAAACAGGGGATGTCATCAGAACACATTGCAGGAACATGATCATTTTACCTGAGTTCGTCGGTCGTAACCTTCTGATCCATAATGGAAAAGAGTTTGAGCGCATCAACATCCAGCCGCAGATGATCGGACATTACCTCGGGGAATTCGCGCTCACCCGAAAGAAAGTGAAACACACAGGCCCTGGTGTCGGAGCAACCAGAGGATCCAAATTCATGCCGTTGAAGTGATGACCCATGCCGAAATACTCAGCCGAACGAGACCCGGAAAAAAGCGCACGAGCCTTTGGGTATGAGCTACACTGCTCACCGAAAGATTCCATGAACCTTGCGTATGCCTTACGCGGGATGAAGGTCGAACCAGCGAAAAAATACCTTGAGGACATCATCGCGATGAAACGCGCGCTCCCCACGCAGTACCATAAAAAGAAACGACCACATAAGAGGGGCATGGGGCCGGGAAGCTACCCGAAGAAAGCCGCAAGTTACCTGTTACGAGTCCTGGAGAACGCGGAGAACAATGCGGAGTACAAAGGCTTCGATGTTGACACCATGAAGATTTCCCATATCGCTGCATATCAAGGCAGAATCATTAAAGGAATGATGCCGCGTGCCCATGGCAGGGCGACCGATAAAAATGAAACCACGACTGATGTTGAAATCATCCTTGAGGAGATAGAATAATGGCAAACGAACGAAAGTTTGTGAGAGAAAACGCCAAACGATCCCTGATCAAGAAATTCCTCCTCAAAGAGATTGAAGGAGCGGGTTTTGGCGGCATGAGCATCCAGCGTACACCTATAGGAACCAGGGTCAACATCCTCGTTGAACGACCTGGCATGGTGATCGGGAAAAGCGGCGCGAAGATTAAGGAACTGACCGATTCAATTCGAACGAAGTTTGATGTGGACAACCCTCAGATTGAGATCCAGGAATCCGGCTCTGGCAGTTCACTGAACGCACAGATCATGGCCGAGAAACTCGCAGAGGCACTCGAACGAGGCTGGCATTTCAGACGCGCAGGACATTCCACCGTGCGACGAATCATGCAGGCAGGCGCAAAAGGCTGCCAAGTGATCATCTCCGGGAAGCTCACCGGAGAGCGGCATCGGACCGAGAAATTCACCGAGGGCCATGTAAAGTACTGCGGTGAGACCGCAAAGCAAGTCATGGATCTAGGTTTCGCGGTCGCAAAACTCAAACCCGGGGTGCTTGGTGTGAAAGTCAGAATTATGAGACCTGATGCGAAACTTCCTGATGAAATCATCTACAAGGTACTGGAGAAACCAGTAGAGAAACCTGAACCGAAAGTTGAGGAGAAAACAGTAGAACCAGTGCTTGAGAAAAAAACTGATATTAAACTCATTACAAAAATCCCCGGGATCGGCCCGTCCGTCCTTAAGAAACTTGAGAAGGCAAAGGTCACCTCACTTGAGGAGCTCTATGCGATGAACCTCGATGACCTCATGGCGATTGACGGGATCGGCAAGAAGACCGCTGAATTGATTGTGAAACACATACGAAAATTACTCGAAGAGGGTACCGAAAATGACTCTGAAGGCTAAAGAAATTAGAGATATGACTCCTGAAGAACGAAGCACAAAACTCAAAGAACTGAAAGAAGAACTAATGCATGAACGAGGAGTGTCCGCTATGGGAGGGTCGTCACCGTCGCCTGGGAAAATCAGGCAGGTGCGCCAGACCATCGCACGGATCCTTACGATCATGCAGGAGGAAGGAGAACACAAATGAGTGATATCTGCCCAAAATGTGGTCTTCCGAAAGAGATCTGCGTCTGTGAAGAGATCGCCCGCGAGCAGCAAAGCATCACGATTGCTGTCGACAAGCGCAGGTATGGGAAGACGATGACCGTCGTGGACGGCCTCAATCCCCATGATCTCGACATGAACGCGCTCGTCAGCAGCCTGAAATCGATCTGCGCCTGCGGCGGAACCATCAAAGAAGGCAAAATCGAGCTGCAAGGAGACCACCGGACAAAAGTCAAGGAAGCATTGGAGAAACTCGGGTTCACCGTTGAAGTCGCCTAAACCTATCACTCTGACACGGGACAACCGTGCCATGGAGAAGCATATGACCTACGATAGCATCGTTGGCGATGAACTCATCGGCAGACGCGTCACCGTGCTTGAGTGCACCGATCCTTCCTGGGTGAATCAATCAGGAGTTATCGTCGATGAGACGCAACACACGTTCCTCATCGACATCGGCACGAAACAAAAACGAATCGCAAAGCAAACCGCAACGTTTGCGTTTGAATATCATGAGAAGAAAACCGTCGTGAAAGGATCACGACTGATGTATCGACCTGAAGACAGGATAAAAAAATCAAGGTGAAAACAGTGGCAGAAAAAAGAGAAGCACGAAACATAGGGTTGAATGTCACGCCCCCGAGCGAGAGCTGCACTGATCCGAAGTGCCCGTTTCATGGGACACTGCCGGTACGAGGACAGGTGCTCACCGGGACCGTGGTATCCACAAAAATGCATAACACCGTATCAGTGGAACGAGAGTTCATGCATTTTGTCAAGAAATTCGAGCGGTACGAAAAACGGACATCGACGTACCATGCGCACTGTCCACCCTGCATGAAGATTACCGTCGGCGATAGGGTTCGTATCGCGGAATGCAGACCATTAAGCAAAACAGTGTCCTTTGTGACCGTCGAGAAGTTAGTATAAAGAAAATTGGTGAACGCACATGAAAGGAATAGCTGGCAGAATGATGCGGGGACTACCGGTCGGCGCCCGTCTCACATGCATTGACAATACCGGTGCAAAAGTCGTACAAATCATCATGGTTCAGAAGATCAAAGGAGTCCATCGTAGGACTCCGACCGCGGGTGTCGGGGATCTCGTGATCGTCAGCGTTAAAAAAGGCGCGACCGAGATGAGACGGCAGATCCTTAAGGCAGTAATTGTCCGTCAGCGGCGGCCGTTCCGACGGCCTGACGGCATCATGGTTCAATTCGAGGATAATGCAGCAGTACTGGTGACGGACACCGGGGAAACCAAAGGGACCATGATCAAAGGCCCCGTTGCTATCGAAGCCGCAGAACGCTGGCCAAAAATCGCTGCCTTAGCAGCAACAATTCTCTGAAGTGAGTAATCATGATATCAAAAAAACCAAGAAAACAACGATACAACCTCTTTAATGCTCCCTTGCATAAAAAAAGGAAATGGATTTCCGCGCACCTCGCAGAAAACCTGCTCCTCAAGTACGACCGGCGCAGTCTCCCGGTGGTCAAGGGCGATACCGTGAAGGTCATGCGTGGGAACTTCAGGGGACATGAGGATAAGATCGCAAAGGTCCATGTTGGTGACCAGACCGTGGAAATCGAAGGTGTTGTCACCACCACCGCGAAAGGGGAAAAGATCGCGAAACCGATTCATGCGAATACCTTGCTTATTACCAAGTTAAACGTCACGGATAAATGGCGACGACAGAAGCTGGAGAAAGGCCTGCCGGAATCCGCGAAGAAGGAACTTGAGAAGGAAGCAGCGGAGCAGCTCAAGGAACTTGAGGCTCAAAAGAAGGCAGTTGAGGAAGCAAGAATCGCAGAGGAAAAACTCAAAGAAGAGGAAGAAAAGGCGAAGGAACAAAAAGAACCAGCGGAAACGGTCCCCGAGGAAACGGTAGAGACAAAGCCCGCAGAAGAAAAACCTACGGAAACCCCTGAACCACCAAAGGAAGAAACGACTGAAGAACCGCCTCAAAAGAAACAAGCACCAAAGAAAACAGCAGCGAAAAAAACCACCACAAAAAAAGAAGAGGATGAAGCATGAGTAAACACTTGAAACGACTCAATGCACCACGGGTGCTACGGATACCCAGGAAGGCACATGTGCTCACCATTCGATCAGCGCCAGGGCCGCATCTCCTGGAACAAGCCATCCCGCTCGGCCTCCTCGTGCGAGATTACCTGAAACTATGTGACACGTACAAAGAAGCACGAAAAATCATCTCAAATGGCGACGTTCTCGTCGATGGAGTAAAACGAAAAAATCTTAAGTTCCCTTGTGGGCTCATGGATGTCGTTTCCATCCCAAAAATGCAGCTGAATATTCGGATTCTTTTTGACAGGAATGGAAAACTGTCGTTAGTACCAATCTCTGAGAGTGATGCGCTTTGGAAACTATGCCGTATTGAAAACAAAACGATTGTGCGTGGAAAAAAAGTGCAGCTCAATCTGCATGATGGTAGAAACATCCTCGTCGAGAAAGACGACTACCGCACCGGTGACGTCCTGAGATTCTCCTTCAAAGAACGGAAAATCGATGAGGTCTTTAAGTTTGATAAAGGCACGGTTTCAATGATTGTCGGCGGAACCCATATCGGGGAAATAGCGAACATTGAAGAAATTCAGGTGGCGCAATCATCCAAACCGAACCTTGCAATAATGAAAGGTGAGAAAGAATTCTCCACGATCGCAGACTACATCTTTCCCATTGGGAAAACAAAACCCGCGGTTTCTCTTCCTGAGGTGAAAGTACAATGAACGCAAAAAAGGTCGCGGCACCAAAGAAGGCACGTGTAAAAAAAACGAAAGTAAAAAAAGAACAAAAGCTGACCCCACGGGTCGCAAAGGTCACCGTGAACATCGGCGTCGGCGAGGCAGGGGAGAAACTCAAGAAAGCAGAGTCTGTCCTGGAAGGCCTCACCCACCAAAAACCAATCCAGACATTATCCAAGACCACAAGCAAGGATTGGGGGATCCGCAAGCTCATGCCGATTGGATGCAAGGTCACCTTACGCAAGAAACCAGCGGAGACCTTCCTTTTAAGTGCCTTGAAGATACGGGAGAACAAAATCTCCTCATACTCGTTCGATGATCAAGGGAATTTCTCCTTTGGTGTCCCAGACCATACGCTGTTTGAAGGTCAGAAGTATGATCCAAGCATCGGGATCTTCGGTATGGATATCTGCGTCACCGTGGAAAACCCAGGGTATCGCATTAAGAATCGTCGGATTGATCGGCGGAAAGTACCGCATCGTCATCAGCTCACCAGAGAAGCAACCATGAAATTCATCACCGATGCCTATCACGTCGAGGTGGTCGAATGAGGATCAAAGAGCGAAAGAAAATGTACGGCAGGAAAGTAGGATGCGAACAGTGCGGCAGGAAACGAGGGATCATTCGACGCTACGGGCTTCATCTGTGCAGGCAATGTTTCCGGGATAAGGCCGAGGAAATGGGGTTTAAAAAATACGATTAGAGGGAAAAGAACATGTTAAACGATCCATTGGCAGACGCGTTATCAATCATCAGAAATGCGGAGATGCGCGGGATAGAGAAATGCACGATACGACCTTCGTCAACGCTCATCGGCGGGGTTCTTCAGCTGCTCAAAGAGAAAGGGTACTTAGGGAACTTCGAGTACGTGGAGGACGGTAAAGCAGGGTTGTACCACGTGGAGTTACACGGGAACATCAACAACTGTGGCGTCATTAAACCGCGATATCCCATTAAGATCCGGGAGATGGATAAATGGGAGGCACGATATCTGCCAGCGCGTGATTTCGGACTCCTGATCCTTACCACCACAGAGGGCATCATCGCTCATGACGAAGCCAAGAAGAAAGGCATCGGAGGAAAACTGTTGGCGTATGTGTACTAAAGAGTGAGAGACATGGCAAAGATAACCGAGATGAAAGAAGAAATGAAGATCCCCGATGGTGTCCAGATCACCTTGAAGGGAAAAATCGTTACCGTGCAAGGTCCGAAAGGGACGCTGTCAAAGACATTGGCCCACCCGAAAATTGACCTTGCGGTGAACGGCAACACTGTTCAGATTTCCTGTTCACAAGCGCCACATAAAAAAGAAAAGGCGTTACTGGGAACATTCAAGGCGCATATCAGAAACATGGTCAAAGGCGTCACGGAAGGCTATGAGTGTACGATGAAAACCGTCTTTTCTCATTTCCCTATCAAATCAAGTGTCGAAGGTAGTCACCTACTGATCCAGAACTTTCTTGGGGAGCGGTATGCCCGCAAGGCAGACATCCTGGAGACCGTGAAAGTGGAAGTCAAAGGCGAGAACATCACGATCATCGGCATCGATAAGGAAAAAGTGGGGCAGACCGCCGCGAATATCGAGCGTGCGACGAAGGTAAAAAACAGGGATATCCGGGTGTTCCAAGATGGCATCTACATCGTGAAGAGAGGGTAAACCATGGCGAAGGAAACAGTCCTGAAAGAGTTCGAGGCGCTGAAAGGCGTCGGGAAAGCAAAGGCGAAACTCCTGTACGAGCATGGATTCGAATCAATGGAAAAACTCAAAAAAGCAACAGTGAAGGATCTTTCGAAGATCAAAGGAATCACGGAGAAAAACGCACGAGAAATCCTTGCGCAAGTCAAGGCAAAGAAGGAGAAACCAGCGAAAAAACCGAGTGAGACCAAAGCGAAGCCGGCACCGGAAAAGAAACCAAAGGCGGAAGAAAAAACCGCAGGGGAGAAACCCGAGGAAAAGAAAACCGCTAAGGTGGAAATCGTCGAAGAAAAGGAAGGCGAGTACAAGCCGAAGATAAAACCAGAGCTGAATCAGTCGCAACGGGAGCAGCTTGTGATTCGACGACAAGTCAAAAAAAGAACGCCTCATTTCCTGCGAGACGAGGGATTCCGGTATAAACGTATCCCGAAGAACTGGCGGCGTCCCACGGGGTACACCTCGAAATTACGCATTAACCTTGGGTACCGACCAAGCAAAGTCCGCGTCGGCTTCCGAGCACCAAAGCTCGTCCGTGGGTTACACTCATCAGGCTTTCAGGAAGTCATTATTCATACCGTGAAAGAACTCGATGCAATTGATCCGAAAAAACAGGCGGTGCGCATCGGCAGCACCGTCGGCACGAAGAAACGACTCGAGATTGCCAAAAAAGCAAGCGAGCGTGACATTCGGCTGTTGAATATGAAGGGGTAATCAGAATGACTGATTTAAGGAATCAACGAAGAATGGCTGCATCTATTCTGAAATGCGGCCGGAACCGAATTTGGATGGATCCTGATAGAATCGAGGAGGTCGCCAAGGCCGTCACGAGGGATGACATGGCGATTCTCATCCATGGTGGTGCGATCACCAGCATTCAAAAACACGGGATTTCGAACGGACGGAAGAAATACGCGCTCAATCAGAGGCAGAAAGGACGGCGAACCGGTCAAGGATCACGAAAAGGCGCAAAGTACGCGCGACTTCCACGCAAAGAACACTGGATCAGAACAATCCGACCCATCAGAACCTACCTGAAACAACTGCGAGATGAGAAGAAAATTGACGCACACACCTACCGGGTGTACTACCAAAAAGCAAAAGGCGGCGTCTTCAGAAACAAACAACATTTGAGCTCACACCTCATCGCTGATAACATCATCAAGGAGGAGAAGCAATGAAGACAGGACCACGGTACCACGTAAAACCTCGCAGGCATCGCGAGCGCAAGACCGATTATCGGCGACGATTAAAACTCATTCGATCGAAAAAACCACGGATTGTCGTACGAAAATCATTAAAAGAAATCCGTGTGCAGTTCATTGAGTTCAGCCCAGAGGGCGACAAGGTCCTTGTGTCAGCGATGTCGAATGAACTTGCGAAACATTATAACTGGAAATATTCGCTCTCATCAACACCAGCAGCGTACCTGACGGGACTGCTCGCCGGGAAACGCGCCAAAGAGAAGGGAATCGAGGAAGGCATCCTGGATATCGGACTGTATCACCCGACCGTTGGAGGGAAGGTGTTCGCATCGTTAAAGGGTGTGCTTGATGCCGGGGTCGCCTGCCCGCACGATGACGCAATGATCCCGAAAGAAGATCGGATTAACGGAGTTCATATCAACAAAGAGATCAAACCGCATGTCGGTGAAGTAAAAAACAAGATTATAGGGGGCAAAGAGTAAGTATGGCTGGACGAGAACGAGGCGGGCCACGACGACGAAGGCAGTTTGATGAGGATGCAGCGCCGGTCATGTGGACACCAAAAACACGACTGGGAACCATGGTGAAGAACGGTGAAATCACCACGATGAGTGACGCACTGAAATCAGGGTTACCATTGCGCGAGCCACAGATCGTTGATCTGCTCCTCCCTGATGTCGAAGATGAAGTCATTGACGTGAAGATGGTACAACGTATGACCGACTCAGGGCGACGGGTGAAATTCGTGATCACCGTCGTTGTCGGCAATAAAGACGGATTTGTCGGCCTCGGTCAAGCAAAAGGGAAAGAAGTCGGTTTAAGCATCAAACGAGCAATCGAGAATGCAAAAGTAAACATGATTGAGATACGACGCGGCTGCGGCTCCTGGGAATGTGGGTGTCGAACGCCCCATACGATCCCGTTTCTGGTGACCGGGAAAAGCGGCTCTGTCGAGGTCACCTTTAAACCAGCGCCCCGCGGCATAGGCCTTGCCACAGGGGATGTCGCAAAGAAGATCCTGCGGCTTGCAGGCGTGAAGGACTGCTGGGCGTTCACCGAAGGGAAAACAAAAACCGTCGTGAACTATGCGAAAGGTGTGTACGACGCGCTGAAGAAAAACGCGGAGACACGCATCACAGCACACGAGATCGATAGACTTGGCATTGTCCGGGGAAGCATCGCGGTGGTACCACCGAAAGAAGAACCCGCCCCCCCAGCCCCAACAGAACCAAAACCGGAGGCGTAACCCATGGTCTATGCAGTCATAAGGGTGCGAGGCACCGTGAACGTCAAACCAAACATCAAAAAAACGATGCAGTTACTGCGACTCAATAGGACGAACCATTGCGTCCTCGTTGAAGAAAACCCCGTGAGTAAAGGAATGCTCCAGATCATAAAAGATTATACGACCTGGGGTGAAATCAGCAAAGAGACGCTTGCAAAGCTTATTTCGTCCCGAGGGATGCTGGTCGGCGATAAACCCATCACCGATGAGTACCTCAAAGCAGCCACCTCATACAGTAGCATAGAGAAACTGTCTGAGGCAATCCTTGACAATACCGTGAAATACAAGGATATCCCTGAAGTCAAACCCTTGTTCCGGTTGAATCCTCCAAAAAAAGGATACAGGACCGTGAAACGATCTTTTGTGAATCGCGGCTCGTTAGGGTACCGAAAAGAAAAAATCAATGCACTCATTGAACGGATGCTCTAAAAAACGGAATATTCCAAAAGATTATTATAGGTATTCTATTTTATTGTCTGAATATAGGAAGAGGGTGACGAAGGCATGGAGGAAATGCTCTACAATATAGAAATACATAGAAATGAAGGAAACTATCTTGGAAGGATTTACTCCGACATTGATGGGATCAAAGAATTCGAAAACAACCGCATCGACAGGCTGCTGCGCGACATCATCGTCGATATGCAACTCGCCTTAGATGATGAATTTTCGACGCGAACAACCGCGTCAGAGCTGGCTGAATTCCCGGATGAACCGCGATAAAAAAGCCGCTCAAGGATGAAAAAAGCAGGATTCTTCGAGGAAATCTAGCGTACAGAAGGGCAATATTTTTAAAGGTTTCTGTTATTTGGGCTTTACCTCATCCTTATCTTCGGAGGAACAATGTTAACGTATACCAGATTTGAGAAAGCACGTATCATTGGCGCCCGTGCCCTACAACTCTCCATGGGTGCGCCGTCGCTACTTGCGGAAATACCGAAAACGATGATCGACCCCGTGGAAATCGCGATGCTTGAGTTCGAGGAGGACGCAATACCGATCACCGTCAAACGAAAAGAAGTAAAAAGAACATAAAAAAAGTGAGGAACCACTATGGCTGAAGAAAAACAAACCCCGGAATCAGAACCCACGATGATGGTCACCGAAGAAACCTACATGACCTCAGGAGTTCACATCGGGACAAGGCAGAAAACCGCAGATATCAAGGAGTTCATCTACAAGGTCCGCAACGACGGTCTGTACATCATCGATGTCAAGAAAACCGATGAACGGATCAAGGCCGCCGCGAAGTTCCTTGCGAAATACGACCCGTCCAAGATCCTTGCGGTGTCTGTGAGGCAGTACGGGCAAAAACCCGTCCGAAAACTCGGGGAATTCACCGGCATTCAAGTGCTTGACGGGCGGTTCCAGCCAGGCACGCTCACGAACCCGAACGCGAAAACGTTCCTCGAACCAGAAATTATTCTTCTAACTGATCCTCTCGCTGATGTCCAGGCGCTGCATGAGGCAAAGAACATCGGCATCCCGGTGCTTGCCCTCTGCGACACGAACAATGAGACGAAATACATCGATTACGTGATCCCGACGAACAACAAAGGCAGACGCGCGCTCGCGCTCATCTACTGGCTGCTCACCCGTGCAATCCTCAAAGAACAAGGGAAGATAAAAGCAGATGAGGAGTTCACAGGTACCGTCGAGGATTTCGAGGCTGAGATATAGATAATTTTTGAAACCAGTACAGTTGTATACCACGTTAAAGGAGATACCTTGGAAGTCAACGTTAACGACAACATCATCCTTATCGGCACCGCCCACATCTCCAAAGAGAGTGTCGAAGAGGTACGACAGGCGATCGAGAAGTACAAACCAACCGTGGTCGCTGTCGAACTGTGTCAAAGCAGGTACAAGGCACTCACCGAGAAGGAACGCTGGGAGAACACCCCGGTCACCCAGCTGCTGCGGTCAAACCGGGCGTACCTCATTTTAGCGCAAACCTTTCTCTCGTCGATCCAGCGCAGGCTCGGCAAGGAGTATGGCGTGGAGCCCGGTTCTGAGATGATCGCGGCGTGTGACGAGGCGAAAAAGCGGAACCTTGAGGTCGCACTCGTCGACCGTGATATCACCGTCACCTTGAAACGCGCGTGGCGCATGATGGGCATCCGCGAGAAATTCAGGGTCGCCTGGGAGTTCCTCAAAGGGATGGTCGGGTACGACGAAGAGGAGCTCGAGGAGCTCGACCTTCAGGAACTGATGAAGCAGGACGTCATCACCGCGATGATGCAGGAGTTCGGCGAGTTCGCGCCGAGCGCAGCGAACGTGCTTATCCATGAGCGGGACACGTACATCTCAAAGAAGATCCTCGATGCAAGCGCGAAAGGAAGGGTCGTCGCGGTCGTCGGCGCTGGTCATATCAACGGCATTAAGGACCATCTGGAGCACAAAGACCAGCTTCCCACGGACCTTTCTCCGCTTGAGCAGGTGCCGAAGAAACGCATCAACACGACCAAGGTGGTCGCGGTCGCGATCCCCACGATCTTTTTCGTGCTCATGGCATACATTGTCGTCACCACCGGCGAGAACGCATGGAATAGCATAGCGAACCTGTTCATCTGGTGGTTCCTTCTGCATGGGTGTCTTGCAGCAATCGGAGCCGCGTCCGCACGCGGTCATCCGCTCTCGATTGGTGTCGCGTTTATAGCTGCCCCGTTCACGTCGTTTCAGCCGTTCTTCAGGTCCGGCTGGCTTGCGGGTCTTGTCGAGGCGAAATTCAGGATGCCGCTCGTGAAGGATTTCCGGGAGCTCAGCAAGATAGAGTCGATGAAGGATTTCTTCCGCAATAAAGTCATCCACTTGCTCATGGTCGTGGCGCTGACGAACGTCGGAAGCATCATTGCGACGGTCACGTTCTTTGCGGCATCGCCCTGGCTTGTGCACGTGAGGCTGTTCGGCTAAACATTTTTAATCTGTCGGAAAAGTAGTCTTAACCAGGTCAATGCTTTTAGATTGAAAGGAGTCTAAACTTCCCATTCCTTATAACTTTTTTCTCTGAAAAGTATTATTTTATTGATATTAACTTTTTTTGGAGGTTATCTGTAATTGAAGAAAACGCATAATTATTTAGTCAATCGTAATCCTGCGATAGATATCAAAATAAATAAAATTGGAAATACGAAACCAAACACTATTATCTGAAAATTATTTACTTCCAAAAAAAATTTAGTTACAATTTGTATTAACAGTGATAATTCATACACAGCAAAAATGATTCCTATCACAAAAAGGGTACGAAAACCCCATTTTGTTTTTGGTGTACCACTTTTTTCTGAAGGCTTTTTCGTCAATAGTAATCCTGCGATAGATATCAAAATATATAAAATTGGAACGAAGAAATTATCTACAATCGTCCAAAGTAATGAACTAATAGGTACTGAAGGTTGAAGGTAATAGGTAATAATTGATAGCAAAAAACTCATTCTAAATAAAGTGAGAATAAGACCAAAAATAATTCCTATCGCAAAGATGACACGAAAGCCGAATATTTTTTTCGATGCATCACCCTTTTCTCTCTGAAAGAAAAGGTAAAGATACCAAATAGTGATTAATAATGCAGCGGATAATATCATCAAAGTAGTAATACCTGATGGAAAATCTATCATTCTTAATAAAGTGAGAATAAGACCAAAAATAATTCCTATCGCAAAGATGACACGAAAGCCGAATATTTTTTTCGATGCGCCACCCTTTTCTCTCTGAAAGAAAAGGTAAAGATACCAAATAATGAGTAAAATTCCAGCGACTACTATCATCAAAGCATCGAAACGAAATGAATCAGTAATGATGGTGTTATCACGTAAGTAACGTCCGATAATGACTAAGTACTTGTATTCTGGATTTACATTTACGAAGTAAATGTTCGAGAATTGATTTGAGAGAGAATGGATAAACATGGGTATGCTGAGTGTGATGATAATCGATGTTAGTTTATAGCCAATTTTCCAGGGTTTATTTTTCACTTTAAGAAAGATGAATAAAATTAAAATAGCCCCTATTGAGGAAGAAGCTGAATGTAAGAAGATATTACCGAGAGGTCCTTCTCCTAAACCTAACGCGATACCTGCGATTATTGCATATATTGCGAAATGATTAAGAAATGAATCAGAAATTGTCCATTGTTTTATTTTAAGTGCAATAACACTTTGAAAAACAGCAAACCAAAAGACAAGAGCAGCTATCAATTTTAATGGTTCTTCCCCTAGTGGCGCTAAAATTATTTTCTGGAATGGGTCATTTTTCCAAATTAGTTCAATAGGGAAAAAAATAATTAATAAAATCCAGAGAAATATGAAAAGATAAAATATAAGTTTAGCATCATTAGATAAAGATTTAAAAAAATTTTTAATTTGTATCTTCATCTTCTTCTACTTCTTTCATCGTTTCAATCTAGTAGTTTTTCAGTAACTGCAATTAACTTATAAGAATATTGAAAATGAAGGCAATAGAAACACCCTAGGAATCGTTGTCTTCCTCATGACTATGGTAACACGGCAAAACAAGTTATTTTGCTTCACCAGACGCCGACAAACATTTTTATCATCGTTTTCCATAACTCGTCCATAGATTTGTGGATGCGCCATGGCAGAGAGACGGAAGTTCTACACCTCGTTTCATGATCTGTCGCCGCGGGAGTACATGTACATCCCCGAGGGGACACTAGAGGTCGGGCGCCCCGGGTCGTTTTCCAGGATCGAGCTAGGGCATCTGATCATTGCAATCACGGTACTCACGGTCGCGTTCTCGTTTACGTTCTCGAAAAACAGCGTGCTCTTTTACTTGCTAGGAAGTTCGGTCAATCCTCTGTCGTATCTCCTGTTCATGCCGGTGGCGTTCCTCGGTATCGTCACCGCGTTCTTCGTCCATGAACTGTCCCATAAGTTCGTCGCACAGCGCTGCGGGCTCTGGTCTGAGTTCAGGATGTACCCACGCGCGCTGCTTGTCTCCGTGATGCTTGCGTTTTTCACGGGACTGGTCGTTGCCGCCCCAGGAGCTGTGATGTTCCGTGGTCACACACGACCGTCCGAAACAGGGCACATCGCCGCGGCAGGCCCTTCGGCGAACATCGCCATAACCATCATCACGTACGTCGTATATCGGTTCATAGCCGTGAAGGGTGATCTGTTGACAACCGTCGTCGGGTTTATCTGCCTGGTGAACTCGCTGCTTGCCACCTTCAATCTCCTTCCGTTCGGACCGCTCGACGGCAAGAAGGTCGTCGAATGGAACAGCATCGTGTGGTGCGTGCTGTTTTCCATCTCAGCGGTATTTCTAGGATTTTTACTTGCCATCGGCATAAGCCTCCCGGGATTCTGAAGGATGCATTAGGGTGGAAACGTATATATTCATCCTCGTTGATTGATTCACCGGATGAAAACGTTGGGTGTGTACACCAAGGATTTCTCCCTGTATCATGATATCATCAAGGCGCTCAAGAGACGCAAAGTCTCGTACGTATCGTTGTCATCTTCTGAAAACATCCCGAAACGGATCGGTGTGATCCTCTCCTCTCGACAGGAAATTGAGGACCTGTCGCTTGAGAAAGGAATTGCGGCGGACGATGCTGATTCTCTTGATTATGCGATTGACCTCGCACTGCAGAAACTCACGGGGAAGGAACTGTACAGTATGGTTTTTATCGGAATCGACCCTGGGGAGCGGCCAGGGATAGCGGTGGTCGGCGATGACATCCTTCTGCAAAAAAAACAGGTGAACGCCCCGGAAAGCGTCGCTTCCGAAATACGACGACTTGTGAAGGTGTACCCATCAAAGGAGTTCTGCATCCGTATCGGTCATGGGTCGATGATCACGAGGAACAGGATCATCAACTCGCTCATCCCGCTCAATATACCTATTGAGATTGTCGATGAGACACGGACAACGCCCTCACAACAAAAAGTACGCAGTGAGCGGGACCTCGAAGCTGCCGCTGCAATCGCACTACTATCTGGTGGCGGACGAGTGCAACAGACCCTGCCCTTAGAACCTACGAGAGGCGCGATTCGAAACGTACAGCGACGTAGTCGCCAGCTCACGGAAGGACGATTTACGATCTCTGAAAAGATCGCGCTGCAGGTCCTCAAAGGGGAAATAAGTCTGGTTGAAGCCATAGAAAAGGAAAAACCCAAAGGCTAAAAGCTCATATTAAAAGATATAGAAAATCAGGCGGTAATCACCTGATTTTCACTTTTTACTCACTAAGAGATTGTTTTGTTATGTTTTGCTGAACTGCCACCAGGCTTTCGACTCAACCCCACTATTTGTTTTCAGGATATTACCTTCAGGGTCTCTAAACGCAGCGTAAACACGATAGGTACCAGTTCCATGAGTTAAATCCGATGCCCGAACTCTTCCATTGAAAATAGTGTCGAGTGCAAGTTGATTACTGATGTTGATAGTTCGTGGAGAGGTTTCATTAATAGTATCTTTATCGACAAGCCATTTCCCTTGTGAGGTGTTATAATATTGCACTTGGATGAGGAGATATCCCTTGATGCTGGTCGTCCCGGTGTTCTTGATCTTCGACTGGTTGCGATAGATAATGACTAATTTCGGCAGACGACCCATATCCGGGTACTCATGAGCATACACAGTGACGTATTCATTTCCGGTCGGGGTGTTCCCATTGATATCTCTGCTGCTACGCAGGCAAAGCTTCGTCATCCCACCCTTGATTACCCAGCTGAGGTTGGTGAGTGACATGTTGTTGTACCCGCTGTGGAATCCTGACGTGTTGAACGTCCCGCCATTCCCGGAGTAATAGTTCTTGTTGTAATCACTGGATTGCATCGGATCGTGCGGGTAAATAGG